>Ga0302271_10003045_pt1 | contig 14525 bp, 9 predicted proteins | sample III_Bog_N1_1_FD_198767 | JGI IMG/M metagenome (GOLD analysis project Ga0302271, IMG submission 198767) | Peat permafrost microbial communities from Stordalen Mire near Abisko, Sweden - III_Bog_N1_1 | ecosystem: Environmental > Terrestrial > Soil > Wetlands > Peat | place: Sweden: Abisko... | reverse complement strand
TATCAGAATTTATTGTTTGTTCAAAGGTTTTAGCATATAGCTTACAGCAAGGTGTCATGAACCCTAAAACGCTTAATGACTTTGATCTGCATGCAGGGAGTAATAAAGGTTTGTCTCTATGTTGCCATGCAGAAGGTAAATTCGGAGTTAATCCAAAGTGACTCTCATCGCCAAAATATAAATCGATATATCCTTGTATGTGTAATTCTATTAGTTCATTAATTTCAGATTGTTGTTTGTTAAATTGCTCTTCATTTCGTAAGTGTTTAATCGAAAGTCGAGCTCGTTTAAAGCTATAGCCTATCATCTTTTAAAAAAGTTCGCAAAGTTTGTTTGCAAATTTTTATATTATATTCAATATCAAGCCAATGGAGAACAGGATTTAAGTTTCTACAATGTTTTTCAACCATTTCTGGAAGCTTATCTCTGACTTGTTCCAACTTTACTTTTGGACCTCGACCAGAAGCTATTGATAAGGTGCTCATCTTGTTTTCTGCAGAGGCAGACTCCCAAGCATTAAATAACCTTATGACGGCTTGTAGGTCTATACCTGTAATTCTTGAAACTTCTGCCATAGAATTCATTTTATCAGAAAGCAGGATTTGAAAACTACGACTTCTTTCGATGAAATTAGTGCTTGTTTTGTAAGTTTGTTCTAATTTTTCTCTTTCTTTATCTGTTAAAATAATGTATCTCATAAAATATATACTGTCTTGATTATAAGACAAATATACGTTTTTTAATCGACATACACAACTATTTTTAATAAATACATCAATAAATAATATCAATTACTTATATGATATAATAAAAAGAAATATTTTCATTGTAGTTTCACAATAATCCCAATATTTTAATATCTAATAAATCTTATATGAATAACATGAAACGTCCATTCTTTTTCACTTTCTTATTCGTTTTGACAATTTTAATTAGTAATTTATTTTGCCAGGTGGCTCCTTTCTTACAGAGAATACATACTAATACTAAAATATCTACAACGGATATGCCTTACAGGTTGTGTGTCCCTGTTGGATACGATACTAATCAAAGTTATCCTTTAGTGTTGTTTTTACACGGTGCAGGAGAAAGAGGTACGAATAATACGGCACAACTGACAGCAAATCAAGGAGCTACGCTTTGGGCCAAGGAGGTAAATCAAAATACTTATCCTTGTTTTGTCCTAGCACCACAGTGTGCTAATGGCAAACTTTGGGTAGATACTAATTGGGGATTAGGTAGTTATAACCAAGATAAGATTCCAATTAGTGAACAGTTATCAATGGTCCTGGATATTCTCAATTCCTTACAAAATGAGTTCAAAATAAATTCTTTAAAAATATATGTCACCGGGCTTTCTATGGGTGGATATGGTACCTGGGATTTAATTACCCGATTTCCTACAAAATTTGCAGCAGCAATTCCTATTTGTGGCGCAGGAGATCCTTCAAAAGCTTCGTTATTAGGTGCCTTGCCAATTCGTGTTTTCGCGAGTAGTGATGATGGAACTGTACCTGTTTCAGGTTCCAGAGATATGGTGAATGCTATTAATGCTCTTGGACCAAATAACAGGTCGGAGTTTTATACCGAATATACCGATCAGGGTCATGGAAGTTGGGTAAATGCATATAATACTACAAATTTAGTAAGTTGGTTGTTTACTTCAAAACCAATTACATATACATTAACGAATATACAAAACCAAAAAAGCAATGCGAAAATTTATATTCAAAACGGCAAACTAGTTTCTGATTTATCGTCTATGAGCGGTGATATTCAGATTTCTGTATTTGACTCCAAAGGCTCAAAAATTAATTCAATTCAAAGCAAAGGGTTGGAACTTTTAAAATTCAATGTAATTAATAAAGGCTTATATTTAGTTCGTGTTCAAAACGGTGACAAAGAATATGTTCAAAAAGTTGTTTTGTAAATAATTTGGAATATAATTACATAAACCCTAAAAATGAACATTAACCAGATAAAATGTCAAATAAAATTAAAGAACAGAAATATAGGGTGTTCTATTTTACTATAATTAAAACATCTTTACCCAGAGCATTATATCCCTCTCAAAAAAAGTTTCACTTTTTCTTTCTCTATTGGGAGTATGTACCCGAAGGCAAATTGACATCTAAGTATGCCTGACCAACAAATGATAAAGTATAAAGTGTGACCATATTTTATTAAGATATTAACAAGTAATTACATTATTCCTATTTACTTATTACTTAGTTTTAGTGTGAGTCTTAAAGGGACGTATTATCTAAAAAAGTAATTTGTGAAATATATTTAAAGTATATTATTATTATTCATATATTCCCTATAAACATTTAAATCCAATAAAAGAAAGTAGATAAATCTACAAATTATGAATGATCCATAGATTTTAAATTTTCAGTCACCAACTCCTTCTAATTTAAACTAGATTCCGAAATGAATAATATAATTAAACTTTTCATTCTGTTTGTGCTTATAAATCCATCCATTACTTCTTTAAAGGCTCAGATACATCGAAATTTTAAATCTGACAAAATTAGTTATGATAGTAAAAGCCTTATTCTAAATGGGAATGCGGAATTTATTTATAGTGGAGCTTTTCATTATTTTCGATGTCCGAAAGAATTATGGGAAGAACGGTTTAAAACAATTAAAGAGGCTGGTTTCAATACCGTTGAAACGTATATTCCATGGAACCGGCATGAACGGCAGAAACCGTCTGGTTTAAATGACTTCTCTAAGATTGATTTTAGTGAATTCGAATCATGGTTAATTATGGCTGAAAAATTTGGGTTTTATGTAATAGTAAGACCCGGGCCATTTATATGTGCTGAATACGACCGTGGTGGATATCCGGGATGGTTAACGACTTTAAGACCCGAAAAGTCAAAACAATGGATGTGGTTTCGCTCGGATGACCCACTGTATCTTGCCTGGAGTGAGCATTGGATGAAAGCTTTTTGTTCATTTATATCATTACATCAGGTTACACAAAGGACACCGGGTAGCAAAGGAGTTATCTTATTTCAATTGGAGAATGAATTTAGCCATGTTTATTTTCCTGCAAAAGCAAAAGTAAACGCAATTAAATCACTAGTAAATATAGCTCTTTCAAATGGAATTGAAGTACCTATGATTGCATGCGAGACTCCTGAAATCTCACAAAGTAAAGATTCGCTTTTAAAGAATAATATATTTGAATCACGTAATTTTTATCCATACTTTGATGTGAAACAAGTTAAAAGCAATCTTGAAGCTCTCAGGATTGAACAACCTGATGCCCCCCTGATGACTACAGAACTACAAGGTGGATGGTTTCCTTTTGTTTGGCAGTCACAAACATTTAATCTCAAGGAGGATTATTATCCTAAAAACATATCACCGACTCAAATTCAAAATCTTACACTTTATTGTATTCAAAATGGTCAAACGATTTTGAATTTTTACATGCTTTTTGGAGGAACAAATTATGATGGTTTTGAGAGTAAAGATATGCAGACAAGTTATGATTATGGAGCTCCTATTAGAGAACATGGAGGTGTTGGTGAAAAATATCAGCGCGTGAAAGCAATAGGATTGATGTTGAAAGAGCATGGTACTAATTTCATACATTCAATATTAAGCACAACTGTTCAGACAAAATCCGGGAATAAAGAAGTTAATATTGCACTTAGAACGACTCCTGAAAACAAAAGATATATATTCATTCGTAATAATAATCCAAAAAAAAGCTGTTCAGGGAAAGCTTTCCTAAATGACAAAGATTGGGCAAGTTCATTTAATTACTCTCTTAAACCATTTGAATCGAAAATACTCTATTTACAAAATAGTGTAACAATTGCTTCTGATGGAGAATGGCTTCCAAAGGAACTACCTGTGATTAAACGTCCCATAAATCTACCCAAAAGTATTCACTTAAATAGCATAAATTATGCAAATGATTTACTGCCAACTGAATGGAAACCCATAAAAATGGGTCAATCTCTTTTGGATTTGGGTGTGTATGATAATCGCTATGTTTATTATAAGGCAGTTTTTGATGTAAAATCAGAACATGTAGATATTGAAAATTATGTTCTTAGAGTAACCTATCCCTTTTTACCTGTAGGTTCACTGGACTCTAAAGGTAAGGGATTAGCGGATAATGTTTGTATTCTTATGAATGGAAAGAAGATCGAACATACTAAAGCCGGATTGCCGGGTGATTTTATAATACCTACTACTTTGTTGAAAAATGGCAAAAATGATTTAATCGCAATATATGAAAATACTGGTTATCCAAAAGAGTTTGTCTATATGGAAAAGGAGGCGGGTATTCTGGATATGAAAATTTTAAATATCAGTAAATATGAAAATAATTTGACATATTGGAAATTTAAAGAGGTTTCTCAGGAAATTCTTCCAGACCAACAACCAGAGATTACAACCGATTTTAATGATAAAAAGTGGCATATTGTTAAGCTAATACAAATAGAACCATCTTTTGTAAACTTACATAAACGAGGAATATTCAGAAAAAATGTTCAGATTACTCAAAAAGATATACAGGAAAGAAGGACAGCTTTATATGTCTCACAATTAGGAGATCTTGCTTGGGTTTATGTTAATGGGAAAAAAGTGGCAGAAAGTAATTCGCGTATCCTTTCAAGAACATTTGATTTGAAGAATGTATTAAAAATAGGGTTGAATAACATTGCAATTGTGGTGGATAATTATGATATCTATGCAAAAGGTGGAATGGGTGTTGCAAAACTAACTTATGCTGAAACAAAAGGTTTAGCACCGGAGTCTTTTTATTATTCTAATCAACAAACTGATCCTTTTAATTTTAAAAATTGGAACAATCACTTAATTACTAGTACTTCCCTTATTCTTTGGGGAAAGTTGAATTTTGAATTGCCAAGGATAAATGATTTGATTTCAGTCCCATGGATGTTAAAATTAAAAGCATCAGGAAACTGCAGAATATTTCTAAATAATCATTTAATAGGGAGATATTGGCAAAGAGGTAAACAAAATGATTTTTATCTTCCCGAATGTTGGTTAAAAAAATTAAAGGGTCAACAGAATGTTATTACTTTACAATTAATGAATAATGATATGAATGTTTTAATAGAATCAGCTGATATAATACCTTTTAATACTTATGCAACATTTAAATAGAATCAAGTATAACAGAAACAAATAATATTTTTAGAATGACAATTTGAAATATGTTTTAAAGAATAGAAGATTATTTTAATCTAATATAAAGATGTCAGTATTAATAACCCAGTTTACAAAATGGCTGAAGACACAGGGCTACGATGTTTTCTAACAAGCTGGAATGTAAATATAAAAAGTACATTCTATGAAGAAACTTTAATAAGTTGGAAATAGCTTTTTGCTAATAAACTCAATGAATTTATGGTGAATCAAACAACCATAAATGAAGCATTTTAATTGATTTATAATTGTAAGATAAAAAAAATCTATGAAGAAACAAGTTGCTAAACGTTCCCTAATACTTTTAGGATTGGTAATTTCTCTTGGTTTATTTCAGGCATGGAAGGAATCAAGAACCCCCTTTAAAACTCTTAAAGAAAAAACGATGAATGTATCTACTAAATTTATAAACACCAACTACCCTTACAACATTAATAGTGTAAAACTAGAGTTAACAAAAGAACAATACTCCAAACAAAACTAAATTTCAAACTTCCATAAACCCAAAAGCTTCATCTCATTTATTACAAAATAAGTTCAATACCATAATTGTCTTTGAAATGTTACTTGGCAATAACTTCAGGCATTTTATTCAATCATAGAACAAATTTTTTCTAATGTGAAGCCTCTAGAAAAACATTTATTTATAAAAATCAAAAATCTAATACTCAATGAATAAATCAGAACACTTAAAAATTAAAATTGGTGAAAAAATAGGTTATGCACTTGGCGATGGTGCTGCAAATATAGCCTGGCGAGGCGTGGCCACATTTCTATTTATTTTTTATACCGATGTGTTTGGTATAAGTCCTGCCGCTGTAGGTATACTTATGCTTATCGCTCGCTTCAGCGACGGTATCATTGATATAATTATGGGGATTTTGTGCGATCGTACAAATTCAAAATACGGAAAATTCCGTCCCTGGATATTATGGACTGCTATTCCACTCGGAATCACCTTGTCTATGCTTTTTACAACACCTCGTTTGGATGCAACTGGCAAAATAGTTTATGCTTATGCCACTTATCTGTTGTTTTTCCTGATTTACACTGCCAATAATATACCTTATGGAGCATTGATGGCAGTTATGACAGGCAACGATAAAGAACGTACCAGTATTGGGTCATATCGGATGGTTGGGGCTTTTACGGGAGGTATGGTGGTTCAGGGAGCTTTACTTTTCCTCGTAGCTTTCTTCGGTAATATTAATCCGAATATACAAGTAGAAAAACTCGCTGCTAAAGAATATAAAATAACCGTTTCTGCCAATCATGAAGTCCAAAATGTAAATATCAAAACCAAAGATGGTGTTGCACTTTTTAAATGGGATGATACAAAGTTAGCTCCTAGTCAGAACGTGGCCACACCCGGTAAAAGTTTCTCTATGGAGGCTCATAAAAACTACACATTTATTGCTTCGGGCGAAGAAAATCTGGACGCAACAAAAATTACTATAATTGATCAAAAAAGAGGTTACAGTAATTCCATTTACCTTTTATCGGTATTTTTAGCTCTGTTTCTGATGGTCACTTTTGCCACTACGCGGGAACGTGTCTTGCCACCAAAAGAGCAGAAAACCAATCTGAAAAAAGATCTCATCGATTTGATTCATAATCGTCCTTGGGTTATTCTTCTATTTATAGGACTGCTATTCAATGTATATAATTCTATTAAACAAGGCATTGTAGTGATATACTTCACACATTATCTACACAACCAGCTTTTGGCTGCATCGTATATGATAGGATTAATGCTTGCTTCAATTGGAGGAGCAATGATTACGTCGTCTTTAGGTAAGAAACTGGGTAAACGAGAGTTGTTTATTTATGCCCTTTTATTTTCTGGTTTAGTAAATGCATTACTTTATTACTGCAATCCCACAGAAACAGTAGCCATTTTCAGCATAGGTATTATTTCTGAATTTGGTGCAGCCATATTCCCTACCTTGTTTTTCGTTATGTTGGGTGATGCAGCCGATTATTCGGAATATAAAAATGGTCGACGAGCAACAGGTTTGGTTTATTCGGCCGGTTCATTTGCAACAAAATTTGGTGGTGGTATTGCAGGTGCCATCATCGGACTGGTATTAACGGCATTCCATTATAACGGACAAAACGAACTTTCAATACAGGGAGCTGTTCCTGGAATTTTGATGCTTATGAGCTGGATTCCTACTGTAATTGCTTTTATTGCAGCCCTTGTCATGTTTTTTTATCCATTGAATCAGAAAAAAATGGATGAAATTACCCATGAGTTAACCATTAGACGAAGCCTTGAGGCTTAACTACCTAGCAAAATATTAATAAAATAAATAAACTTAATACAAAACTTATGAACTACGGACATTTTGATGATTTAAACAAGGAATATGTAATTACAAATCCCGTAACGCCATGGCCATGGATTAATTATCTGGGAAATGAAGATTTCTTTTCATTGATTTCGAATTCAGCAGGAGGATACAGCTTTTACAAAGATGCGAAATACAGGAGGTTGAACCGCTACCGATATAACAATGTTCCTATGGATAACGGCGGGCGCTATTTTTTTATCAAGGATGGTGATACTATATGGTCACCGGGTTGGAAGCCTGTGAAAACTACTCTTGATAAATATGAATGTCGACATGGTATGTCGTACACCAAAATAACAGGTGAAAAAAACGGTATAGAAGCGGAAACCTTATTTTTTGTTCCGCTTAAAACGTGGGCTGAAGTACAGAAAGTAAAACTTACCAACAAAAGTGTTGAAACAAAAAATATAAAATTGTTTTCGTATAACGAGTGGTGCTTGTGGAATGCAGAGGATGATCAAAATAACTTGCAGCGTAACCTATCCACCGGAGAGGTAGAAATTGATGGTTCAACTCTTTATCATAAAACGGAATACAAAGAACGTCGAAATCACTATGCTTTCTATCACGTCAATACGGCTATAGATGGTTTTGATACAGACAGAGAATCCTTTGTCGGTCTTTATAATGAAATATCCGAACCACAGGCTGTCTTAGAAGGTAAGCCTCGTAATTCTCATGCATATGGCTGGTCGCCTATCGCTTCGCATTATAAGGAAATCAACCTTAAAGCAGGCGAATCGCAAGAGCTTATTTTTCTGCTTGGGTATATCGAAAATACAGAAGATGAAAAATGGGAAAGCAAAGGTGTAATCAATAAAACCAAAGCTAAAGCACTCATTGCAAAATTTGACTCAGTGGAAAAAGTGAATACCTCATTAGCCGAATTGGCGGATTATTGGGAGAATCTACTAAGTATATACAATGTCGAGTCGTGTGATGAAAAACTGAACCGAATGGTGAATATCTGGAATCAATACCAGTGTATGGTTACCTTTAATATGTCGCGTTCGGCCTCGTTTTTCGAAGTGGGAATCGGTCGTGGAATGGGTTTTCGTGATTCCAATCAAGATTTAATCGGATTTGTACACCAGATCCCAGAACGTGCTAAAGAACGAATTTTGGACATCGCAGCTACTCAATTGATTACTGGTGGCGCGTATCACCAGTATCAACCACTGACTAAAAGAGGAAACGATGCAATTGGTGGAGACTTTAATGATGATCCGCTCTGGCTTATTCTGTCTACCACCTCGTATATAAAAGAAACAGGCGACTTCTCCATTTTGAACGAAATGGTGCCCTATGATAATGATGAATCAATAGCTCAACCATTGTATGATCACATAAAACGTTCATTCTATTTTACTGTAAATAATCTCGGTCCTCACGGTTTACCTTTAATTGGGCGTGCTGATTGGAACGACTGTCTGAATCTAAATTGTTTCTCAATTGACCCTAACGAGTCATTCCAAACAACACAGAATAACACAAAAGGTTCAAAAGCTGAATCGTTGATGATTGCCGGGTTATTTGTAATTTACGGTCGTGATTTCATGGAGTTGTCGAAGCGTATCGGAAAAGTAGATGAAGCTACCGAGGCTCAAAAGCATATAAATATGATGATTGAAAGCGTAAAAACACACGGCTGGGATGGTGAATGGTTCTTACGTGCATATGATTTTTATGGCAATAAAGTAGGTTCGGAACAAAACGAAGAAGGAAAAATATTTATCGAATCGCAAGGTTGGTGTACAATGGCAGAAATTGGAATTGATGATGGACTTGTGAAGAAAGCTCTTGATTCGGTGAAAGAAAGATTGGATTGTGAATACGGGATTGTATTGAATAATCCTGCTTTTACAAAATACGTGATTGAATACGGTGAAATTTCAACCTATCCAAAAGGTTACAAAGAAAATGCTGGAATTTTCTGCCATAACAACCCATGGATTATGATTGGTGAAACCAAAATAGGTAATGCAAATCGTGCATGGGATTATTACACCAAGATTTGTCCGGCATATCTGGAAGAAATTTCTGAATTACATAAAACTGAACCTTATGTGTATGCACAAATGGTGGCCGGAAAAGATGCGGCTAAACCGGGTGAAGCTAAGAATTCATGGTTAACAGGTACGGCTTCATGGAATTTTTACGCTATTACACAGCATATTCTAGGTATCAAACCGCAATACGATGGATTGGTTATTGAACCATGTATTCCAAAATTGCTTGGTGATTATACTATTACCAGAAAATTCCGTGGGAAGCTTTTGAAAATAAAAGTGATAAATAATTTTAGAGAAGGAAAAGTTTCAATCACTCTTAATGGAAAACGGTTAGATGGAAAACTTATTCCTCTCAACTCAATGTTAGTAAATGAGATTAATGAAGTTTTGGTTGAATTAAATTAATATAAATTATCATATATACAGTACTAATAATTATAAATTATCATGAAATATCTTCGTTTGATTTTATTGATTTGTTTTGGTCTTTTTTTTCTGGTAAATGTCAATGCTAAAATAAAATTACCGGGTATTTTTACTAACAATATGGTTTTACAGCAACAATCCGAAGTTCCAATTTGGGGAGATGCTTCACCTAAAAAAATAGTAAAAATAACAACATCTTGGAATAATAAAGTATATAAAACCGTGTCTGATGCATATGGTAAATGGACTGCAATTATTAATACTCCAATATTTGGTGGTCCTTTTTCAATCGAAATAAATGATGAAACTAAATTAAAGCTGAATAATGTAATGATTGGAGAAGTATGGGTTTGTTCCGGTCAATCCAATATGGAAATGCCTTTGGCTGGTTGGGGTAAGATTTTGAACTACGAAACGGAAATTGCTACTGCCAATTACCCAAATATAAGATTGTTACAAATCGAAAAAAAATCAAGTTCCAAACCATTGAATGATATGAAAGTTTCTATGGGAGGTTGGGTGCAATGTTCTCCACAAACTGTTCCATATTTTTCAGCTCTCGCATATTTCTTTGGTAAAAACCTTTTTGAAAATAAAGATATTCCAATTGGACTTATTAACAGCTCATGGGGTGGAACTCTTGCCGAAGCTTGGACAAGTGGTAATTCATTAAAAACCATACCTGAATTTAGTGCCCAAGTGATGAATATGGAAAAAGCAAATTCAGATGATGTTGATTTGCAAGCAACTTTTGAAAAAAAATTAAGTGCATGGCATCTCCAAATAGATAAATTAGATACTGGATTTTCAAAGGATAAGCCAATTTGGGCTGGTAAAAATTTGGATGATACGGACTGGAAACAGATGAGTATCCCTGATTTATGGGAAAATCAAGGACTCCAGGCTTTTGATGGAGTTGTTTGGTTCAGAAAAACAATAAACATACCCTCTGATTGGCAGAATAATAAACTGACGCTGAGTTTAGATATGATTGATGATGATGACATAACATTCTTTAACGGTGTTGAAGTTGGTCAAACTAATGGTTACAATTTAACGCGTACGTATTCAATTCCTGCCAAATTGGTAAAAGAAGGGAAAGCTGTTATTACCGTCAGGGTTTTTGATGCAAAAGGTGGAGGTGGTATTTATGGAGATTCTGCACAAATAAAATTGAGCTTGTCAAATCAAAAAGTAATTTCTATGGCAGGTAAGTGGTTATATAAAAAGAGCATCAATTTAACTGAAGTTCCGGTAGCTCCTAAGAATTGGAATGAGGAGAATAAGCCTACTGTATTATTTAACTCTATGATAAACCCTCTTATTCCTTTTACGATTAAGGGTGTAATCTGGTATCAGGGCGAAAGTAATGCTGACAGGGCATATCAATACAGAGATCTATTTCCTTTGATGATTAAGGATTGGCGCCAAAAATGGAAAGTCAACTTTCCATTCTACTTCGTGCAGTTAGCTAACTTTACAGCAGAACTTGAAAATCCGGCACAATCTGAATGGGCGGAATTACGAGAAGCTCAATTGCAAACCCTTCATCTTGAAAATACAGGAATGGCTGTGACTATAGACATTGGAGAGGCCAAAGATATTCACCCTAAAAACAAACAGGAGGTAGGACGTCGACTTTCTTTGATTGCCAGAGCAAATGCTTATGGTGAGTCTGTAAGTTGTTCAGGTCCCATTTACGATTCATATAAAATTGAAGGATCTACTATTCGAATAAAATTTAAAAACACAGAAGGTGGCCTAAAATTTGGTGGGGGATTAACATTAAAAGGATTTACAATAGCAGGACTTGATCATATATTTCACTGGGCTGATGCTAAAATAGTAGGTGACGAAGTAATTATTTCATGTAAAGATTTAGTGAATCCCATAGCTGTCCGTTATGCATGGGCTCAAAATCCAATCTGTAATCTATATAATGGTGCCAATTTACCCGCTTCTCCTTTTCGCACTGACGATTGGCAAGGAATAACTTTTGGAAATAAATAATTTTAAAATTTAAATAATAATGAAAAAATTTATAATTAATTTACTGATTCTATGTTTCTGTTCATATTCATATTCCCAGGATTTAACTGACGCAGCAAATCTGACCAGGTTTGCAGAAGCAAATGCACGATTGTCTAAAAGTGTTGTTTTTATTGGAAATTCAATTACAGAAGTGTGGGTGAAAGCAAGTCCGGATTTTTTTACTACAAACAATTATATTGGTAGAGGAATTAGTGGACAAACCAGCCCTCAATTATTACTTCGTTTTAGGCAGGATGTGGTTAATTTGCATCCATATGCTGTAGTCATTAATATTGGAACAAACGATATCGCCCAGAATACGGGCCTTTATTCACCTCAGCTTACAATGGATTGCATCCAGTCGATGACAGAATTAGCTAGATACAACGGAATAAAAGTTATTCTTTCCTCTGTAATGCCTGTAGGTGAATATCCGTGGCGAAAAGAAATTATTGAGGTTCCTTTAAAAATAGATGCTCTGAATTTTAAAATTAAAGCGTATGCTAAAGCAAATAACTTGACATATATAGATTACAATTCAATAATGCGAAATGAAAAAGGAGCAATGAAGGTCAATTATAGTCGGGATGGTGTGCATCCTACTTTAGAAGGATATAAAGTAATGGAAAAGATAGCAAAAGAGAATATTGATAAAGCAATTGAATTTTAATTAAAGTGAAATATTTAAGAACTGTTTTCCTTTAATATTTAAACTTGAGGCTAAAATATAGTATCGAAATAGAACTAATATTTAATATTTACTTGGTTACATAACTAAATTACAAATAGATAATATTTATTAAATATATTTTATGAGACAATTATTATTTTCAAAATTATCAATACTTTTATTTTCAATTTTTTTTATTGGTATTCAAAATTGTGTATGTTCCGGTATCAAAAAATATGATATTCTGAGATATGGAGCAGTAAATGACGGTACGACACTAAATACTAAGTCAATTCAAAGCGCAATTGATGAGGCCTTTAATCAAAAGGGAGGTGTTGTTGTATTTCCAAAAGGAAATTTCTTGTCTGGAAGTCTAATATTAAAAAGTGGGGTCGAACTTAAGTTTGAAGAAGGTTCAGTCCTTTTGGGAAGTACTAATCCAAGTGACTATACAAAACTTGAAATTGAAAATGCACCTGTCTCACAAAAAACTGATGATAATTCAAAATTGGCTTTAATTCTTTCTTCTAATTCAACTAATATTTCTATTACTGGCACTGGTACGATTGATGGTCAGGGAAGGAGATTGGCATTAGTTATTGATAGTCTTCATTTAATGGGAATCACTGTTGACCCTCATTACAGTATACGACCTTCTGAAACAATGCGTCCGAAAATAATCAATTTTATGGAATGTAGTAACGTTATAATTTCGGGAGTAACGATTCTGAATTCATCCTGTTGGGTCCAGACTTACGAATTGTGTACTAATGTAATTATTGACAATGTAAAAGTAATAAGCAGAGCATACTGGAATAATGATGGCATAGATATAACAGACTGTAAAAAAGTAAACATAACAAATTGTGACATTAATTCTGCAGATGATGGTATTTGCCTTAAATCTTACTATAAAGGTTACTCTTGTGAAGATATATATATATCGAATTGTTCGGTTCGTTCAAGTGCAAGTGCAATTAAATTTGGAACAGCATCTCTTGGTGGGTTTAAAGATGTTGTAATTGAAAATATCACGATAAAGGATACATATCGTTCTGCTATTGCTATTGAAAATGTTGATGGTGGATTTGTAGACAATATTAAAATATCAAATATTAATGCTAATAATACAGGCAATGCAATATTTGTCAGGTTAGGTCATCGGAGTGGTGAAAAGCCCGGCATTATTAAAAATGTTGTCTTAAAGAATTTTAACGTTATTGTTCCTTTTGGTCGATCCGATGTTAATTATGATATGCGTGGTCCTGATATTAACTTTTTTCACAATCAATTTCCTGTAATAATCTCTGGAATACCTGAAAATAATATTGAAAATATCTCATTAGAAAATATTGAGATATCTTATCCTGGTAGAGCTTCAAAAGGAATGGCTTATTTACCGCTTTGGCGGTTGAATATGGTACCGGAAGTGATTAATGAATATCCTGAATACACTATGTTTGGCGAACTGCCTTCGTGGGGGTATTATGTTCGCCATGTAATGGGAATTTCGATGAAAAATATTAAACTAAAACTTGTTGATTCAGATTTTCGCCCTGCATTTGTATTTGATGATGTGAAGAATCTGAAGATGGAAAGTATAGATATACCAAATAATATGAAAGAACAAATAATTTTGAAAAATACAAATGATGTTAGTTTAGATTATGGAAGTAGTTATTATAAGAAAGAACTGTAATGTGAAAAAAACTACGGTATCTGATTAATTATTAAGTTATCGGTTAAATTTCCCTGATTAAAAAATAAAAACGCTTGATAATCTTTAAATTATCAAGCGTTTAATTGGTTTTTGTGGAGCTGGAGGGAGTC
>Ga0302271_10003044_pt1 | contig 14526 bp, 12 predicted proteins | sample III_Bog_N1_1_FD_198767 | JGI IMG/M metagenome (GOLD analysis project Ga0302271, IMG submission 198767) | Peat permafrost microbial communities from Stordalen Mire near Abisko, Sweden - III_Bog_N1_1 | ecosystem: Environmental > Terrestrial > Soil > Wetlands > Peat | place: Sweden: Abisko... | reverse complement strand
TTTATAGGAGTTTAGTAAGAGACAAAACTTGTTTTTTATGCATATTTACGGGTTGTTAGCTCAGTTGGTTTAGAGCATTACCTTGACAGGGTAGGGGTCACTGGTTCGACTCCAGTACAACCCACGTATGAATAAGCGCAAACAGATATATAGTGTCTGAATGCGCTTTTCCATTTGAGCGTTACTGAAATTATATTGAAAAAATTTACATTATATATACAACATCCCCTGATCTTCAAGCCAATTCTTTATTCTTAGATGTTATATATGGTATTATTCTTTCTTTAAATATTCTGACAATCTCATTTTTTTTATAATAGCCTGAAATCTTGGTTCTGAACGCACGTTATCAAAATCGGGATTATTATTGATCTCTGGAAGATTAGTAAGGTTTTCTTTCATAGCTTTTTCCAGCCAACTTAATTCTTCCTCTTTTTTGTCAAGCTTAGCATATAAACTCGCCAAAGTCCGAAAATAATTTGTGGATTTATTAATCTCTGATTCAATTAAATAGTTAAATATCCCGTTTATTCCTGACTTATAATAAACCTCTTTTATTGTCATTGCATTACCAGGCATTAACTTCTGAAGTGCTTCAATTGCTTTTAAATCCTCCCCATTTCTCAAATAAATGCGGAAATATTGCCAATACACCCCTTGAGAATTATAAAGATCGATTTCTGCTAATCTGTGGCAAGCTTCGAGAGATTCTTTTAATTTGCCTTCATTGTAATAATGCAATCCATTTAAACCGTTCATTGCCGGGGAGAGAGGATCAAGTTCCAAAGCCAGGTTAAGTTGTTCACGGGCTGCTTTGTCTTGTCTTAAAATATCCAATAATTCAGAATATGCCTGATGAGCGTTCGCATAGTTGGGATTTAACTCAATGGCCCGGTTTAATTCTTTCCTTGCCTCCTCCCATTTCCATTCACTCCAGAATAGAAGCCATCCTAGTGATGTATGTGCCTCTGCAAGATTATTGTCAATTTCAAGTGCCTGCAATGCAAATCCTTTGGCTCTGATATACCCTTCCGGATTCGGTAACCAGCCACGCCATGTAAGTATAAAGTAAGCATCGGCCATTCCTGCATAGGCTAATGCATAATTCGGATCTAATGCAACTGATTTTTCAAAAAATTCAATACTTTTCTTTTGTCCTTCCTCAGTTCTTTTATTCCAGAAAAAACGCCCCTGTAAATATAAATTGTAAGCTATTACACTGCTTGTCTGATTCTTTTCTATTTGTCCCTTCTCCTTTGAAGTCAGTGTTGCTTTTAACTCCCTGGCAACAGATTGAGCCACTTCAGATTGAATTGAGAATATATCCGAAATGTTCCTGTCATATATTTCAGACCATAAATGTACATCAGTTCTTGAGTCAATAAGCTGAGCTGTTATCCTTACATTGTTCCCGATTTTTTGCACACTGCCTTCCAGAATAGATGAGACACCTAATTCCCTGCCAATTTCCTTTACGGAGAGTTCTGTACTTTTATATCTTTTTGTTGATGTGCCGGATGTTACCTTTAATTCACCTATTTTGAAAAGGTGATCTAAAATTGCTTCCACAATGCCATCACTGAAATATTCCTGCTCTGGATCATTACTAAGATTAGCAAATGGCAAAACAGCAACCGATTTTTCAAACTGTTCTTTTGGTTTAGAAAGTGTTGGGATCAAGAAATAAGCAAGCACAAGTAAAACGAGTGCAATAACAGTGGGAACAATAATTTTTGTTTTGTTACTTTCCCTCGGGAATAATATTGGTTTAAAAGCTTCCTTTGGCGCCTCTTCTTTTTGTGGAAAATGTTGTCCTATTGAGGTTATTATCTCTTTTATTGAATTAGCGACTTTATTGATCTGATCTCTATAGTATGTCTTATTAAGATTGTCATGTGAGTTATCAGACGGGTTTAATGGTCTGTTGACTCCAGCAGATTTATAGATAAAATCAACACTACGAAGCACTCCGCCCAGAATGAATTCACATAATTTTATATCATTAGTGTCCAATTCATATATCCGAACCGGTAATACTCTGTTAACTACATTGCCGTTAGGCAGTTTTAACTTTAATCCAAACTGATCCTTTGAAGCTTGTTCAACAAATGCTTTAAACTCATATTCCCAGGCGAAACAGTTCGGATCACAATATGTACGGGAAATAATTGGTATAAAGACCAGGCATTTTAGTTTGTCTTTCAGGGATTCAGCTACGTCATGAGTCTCTAAAAGTCCGTCACTAGGGTTGATGTCAAAATAGATACTTATCTCTTCTTTAAAGGTTGATTCAATTTCTCCTTTAAGATTATCAACAAACTCAGTAACCCAGCCATCATGCTTGTTATCTTTCTGACGGTAGCTGATGAAGATGTCATATTCATATCCGCTTATAATGCTTGACATCAGAGTTCTATTGATTTCATTATCAAAATTAAACCTTACTTAAACTATAAGCAACTTTATTTTACCATTCCCAAAATCCCGGGCCTTAATGTTGCATAATGATTATACTGACATATAGTTTATTAAAAGATAACCTAACTGTACAGAATAATGGAGGGTTTGGCCCTGCAGTTTGCTTTGATGGATGTAATCGACCACTTGATATTAGAGATTCTTGAGATACAGACAGAATTGACTTGTAACTAACTTATACGAGACCCATGCTTTCTGCAATGCAATATGAAGAGAGCAACCCGAACATCTATTTGGTTATATAAAATTTACAGCATCCCTTTCTCTTAAAGCCATTTCCTCACTCTCTCATGTTCTGCCTGGTTTATGATTTCAACATATCACCTCAGATAAATGGCATTAACTAAACCTAATAAATAGTCAAAGAAATTTTTCTATTTTATTCCTACATTTGATTTATAGGATATTATAAATCAGTGCAGAAGATGCAATTTAGCAATTGGCAACCTTGAAACTCCACAAATGAGAAAGTATTTCTTAGTATTTTATCTCCTAACCATCCTGCCCTTAAGTTATGGCCAGGGCAATAATATACCCTGGAAAGTGTCTTCCATGGAAGAGCAGGGGATGAATTCAATGACATTTATTAATGGTATTAAGCGGCTTAAACAGGATAGCACTAAAATCCATAGTCTTTTGGTTATCAGAAATAATCACATTGTGGCAGATGCATATTTTTATCCCTTCCGGAAAAACTATGTCCACGATTTAGCCTCTGTTACTAAAAGTGTCACCTCATTGTTAATTGGTATTGCAATAGATAAAGGTTTTATTAAAAATGAGGATCAGTTGGTTTATACTTACTTCCCTGAGATTACAGTAAAAAACGATACTCTGAAAACACTAAAAATAAAAGATTTGCTGAATATGTCATCAGGATTAAAATGCAGTTGGAACAATGGAGAAAAAGAATTAAAGCAGATGAATGAAAGTGAAGATTGGGTAATATTCATGTTCAGCCTTCCCTTTGAAACCATACCAGGGAAGAAATTTTCTTATTGCAGCGGCAATTTTTATTTACTGGCAGAAATTCTTCAAAGAACTACCAAAATGACAAGTCTTGATTTTGCAAAAAAATTCCTTTTTCAATCTCTGGATTTTGGGGATACATTCTGGCTCAAAAATAACCAGGGAGTAAATCACGGATGGGGCGATCTGTATATTTCAGCATATGATATGGCAAAGATCGGATGTTTAATATTAAATGATGGAAAATGGAATGACAAACAGCTTATTTCAAAAGAATGGCTTGAAAAAATTAAACCGCTTTATAAAGTACAGAAAACTGAATCCTATGGCTACGGATGGTGGCTGGATAGTGAAAACCCTGATGAAATACAGGCCGTAGGAAGAGGAGGTCAGAGGTTGTTTATTTTCAAGGAGAGAAATATGGTAATTGCAATGACTGGAGGAGGATTTGAAGCAGGAGATATTGATAATCTTGTACTTGAATCAATTAACTCCTTTGAAAAAGACAAAAACTACAGTACTCAGTTAGAGAACCTGATTAATACTCTGCAATATCCCGATGCAAAAAATACAGCTATCAGTAAAGATAACTTCTCAATTAATAATTTGAATAAAAGTTATCATTTTGAAAGGAATGAACTGAAACTGAATGATATTCGGTTTGAACAAAGAGATAAGCATTATTATTTCATCATTAATTTTTTGGATGGTACTAAAGAAGAACACCTGATTGGTATAGACAATCAATATAATATCTCGAAGGAATGTGTTTTAGGATTGCCATTAGCCATTAAAGGATTCTGGGATAATGACAAATTAATCATCTATTACAATGATTTTTGCAGGATAAATCTTTTTAAGTTCACATTCACTTTTTCTGCCACGGGTGCGGATCTTTATATTCAGGATCAAACCGACCATTGGGAAGCATTATTAAAAGGGAATATTATTAATTAAGACTTGAACCAGTCTCAGGAGATTTCAGTAAAATAAAAGCTATTTGAAATTCTTAATATATCCCATTATCTCCTTAAATGTAGCGCAATAAAAATCCTTCCTGTTTTTATGGATATATTCAAGGAGTTATCGATGCTGGCTTGATCCCACATTAAGTCAGAAGGATGAGATCCCTGAACTTGATTCCTAAAAAGGTAAATTAGAATTAATGCGGCAATAATATTTCCACAGCATAGAGAAGGTTGTATTTGTTTACCAGGGAATAGCCATTACCAGTCCCGCACAATTCTTCATAAGTAATCGAATAACTATCGCAAATGCTGTTGTAATAAAACACTTTATACAATGTATTTGTCCCTGTAAACAAAATAAAATGGTCAGCATACCATTCGGGATGAAGATCAGGATAGATTTTAACACCAACTATAATTGGGTTCCCTCTGATGATAATATTTTTAAGAGTATCTACTGTGCTTTCCCATGAATCAGCTTTCTCCCTTAAATTAAATGGAATTTTAAGAGAATCAAGAACCTTTATAACCTCATCACCATGCAAACCCCGGCCCGGATTTCCTCCTATATAATTTATTTGTTCTTGTGAAAGTTGTTTCCCAAAGTATTGACATATTGTCCATAATACTGCTTCTCCGCAATTACCTTCTCGTATAATGTAACTTTCAGAAGGTGGATCTAAATTCTTTATCCTGAATTCAGAGACAATTGCTGACTGAGTTGTTGTAAAACTTAATTCATTTCCATATGCAGTTCCAAGATTGTTCCCTGCATAAGATTTTACAAAATATGTAGTTCCAGGTTGCAGAGCGGTTAAGTCGCTAATATAACTTCCGGTTCCTGTACCATTACTGGTTTTGCTATCTGTAATCGTCGGATTACCAGTTATATTCCAGCACACACCTTTTGAAACTATAGATGAACCTCCGTCATTAAGCACGTTTCCTCCGGATATAGCAGTGATATTAGAAATATCAGTTATTCTAAAAGTAGTAACTGTTGGCAGCAGAACCTTATCCTTCTTGCAGGCATGCCCTGCAGGAATTAAAAGACAAAATATTATTACACATGATGATTTTGATTTATAGTTCATATGAACTTAAATTTGTATTATCTAAATGACAAGGTGTCAGATCAAATTTACATTTTGTTTAACCCAAATACAATCATAAATTAAACTCCATCTACCTGCAATCTAACCCAGATGAATGCAAAATAAAGAGAGTAACCGAATATCTGTTCCCTGATAATTAATCCTTGATGCAACGGACTGAATAACCATTCTTCTTTAAACTAAAGATTCTGAGAATATCACTGCCGGTACAGCCCATAGTTCGGCACCATGAAGCTGTCGGAAAATTTTCTGTTGCTGACCACCAGAAACCGAAAAAGCCAACGTTTGCAAAGGCTCCATGGTTGTTACGGTAACCACCCGGAAGTGTTGTAAACCCACTTTCGTTAGTTGCTCCGGTATTGGGTTTTTCCCAATGAGTTATTCCAGTTTCTCTTAGTTTTCCTCCGGCAATACTTTCTCCTCCTAAAAAGGTGGTTAATGTTGTCCATTCCGCATCTGAAGGTACATGCCAACCTTTGGGACATAATTTATTTGTACTGACTGTGTACCAATTATACAAAGCTCCGTATTTATTTTTATTAGCAGCTTCATCTCTATTATACCAACTGAGCGCAGGTGTAGTTAATGCACCCCATGCCTGATCCTCTGATACCAAAGATATTAATGTGCCATCATTGAATTTGGTGGTTTTCAGGTTCTCCGCCATCCAGATCTGTTTGCCAATGGTGACAGTTTTATAAACATTGCCGTCAATATCTTTCACGATCTGTGCCTGAATACCTGCTAACCCTGCGCAAACCAAAGTTGCGACTAATAATATTACATTTTTGTGCTTCATTTTTATTCTCCATTTTAGATTTTGAACATAAGTTTTCATAATTCATTGTCTTAAAGTTATGAAAGACAATAACAAAAGTCAAATAAAAATCAATTCGCCAGATTCTTTCCTGATATGAACGATGGAATCTGGCAATGTTGATTTTCAGTGGTATTTGAATACTTAAAACAGAAGTTAACCAGCTTCCTTTGTCAGACAATAACCTTGACAAATCTTTCATGGTTATTGTCTTAAGTTTTATAAATTTGGAATAAACTAAATCTCTATGAGAACTTATCCGTATCATAAAAAGGTCAGCTTTTTTGTGTTAATGCTTATTATATCATCAGCTATTTCTTTTAAAATATCGGCACAGCCCATAGCAGGGACAAAAATGACGCTTTTATGGAGAGATGAATTTAACAAAAAGGGATTTGTTGATCCCTCAAAGTGGAGCAAGATAGAGAGATCAGGTGCCGCCAATAAAGGAAGTTGCTTTGCGTCGATGTCAGATGATCCGAGATGTCTGATCATTAAAAATGGCAAATTATTTCTCAGAGGAATAATAAATGACAATAAAAATGACACAGTCCAATACCTTACCGGCGGACTATCTTCAAAAGGCAAATTTGAATTTAAAAAAGGCAAGGTGGAAATTCGTGCAAAACTTGTGGATGCACAGGGGGCGTGGCCGGCCCTCTGGTTGTTAATGTCAGGAAATGAGCAGGACAGATACGCTGAAATCGATATAATTGAACATCTGAATCATGATGATTTTGTATATCATACTGTTCATACTGCTTATACTCTTCGTGACCCTGAAAATGGTAAAAATCCTCCAAAATATACCACATCAAAGATTAAGCCCGGCAAGTTCAATATCTATGGTGCCGAAATAACAGATGACAAAATCATCTTCAGCGTGAATAATAAAGTGGTATTTACATATCCGAAAGTTCAGCCTGAAAAGGAAGGGCAATGGACTTTTGGTCAGAATATGTTTATATACATGAGCCAGCAATTCAGCGCTGAAGGAGCCTGGGCAGGTGCTGTGAAGCCCGATGAACTGCCTGTTCAAATGATCATTGACTGGGTGAGGGTATACAAAGGCGAATAACAGGGAAATTACCTGATTTTTTTTGTGCTATCAGGTCTGGAGTGTGCAATTTTTTCACAGTCAGTTTTAAAATTGAATACAGGTACTTTATGTACTGAATTATTATGGCACTTCTGACAATCAGACTCCCCCGGAAGATATGTTTTGGTCTCGTAATCATGTTTGTGGCATGCTTCACAGGTCACTCCCTCTTCTTTCATATAAGTGGGAGTCAGATATGTTGAGTCAAGATTACCGGCTGAACTATGGCATTTTAAGCAAGCCGGACTTTCCTCGCGATTTCCTGTAATATGAGCTTTTTTAGCATAAATCCTGGCCCTTCCTGACCCCAGCTCTTTGAATGCATTTGAATGAGCGCTGGTTTTCCAGATGTTAAACTGGAAGCCCATCTTTTCATTATTATGGCATTCGGAAGCACATTTCTTAGCACCTACATACTGATATCTGGGACCATCGGGAGATGAATCAGGCTCACCTTCAGATCGTTGAGTCAAGGGTGATTTCGGAATTGAGATCATCTGAAAAGAAATACCTGAAATAAGCAGGATCATTAGGATAAACCCTGTCTTAATGCCTAGAGTAATAATTTTTTTATTGGTCATCGTATTTTTCATCTTGGAGAAATTAAGAAAACCCGGACAGTATTGGCCCGGGTTTTCTGTAGCTCTGATCAGAGTTTATTTGATCTCATGGATTTTTACATTTCTGAACCATACAGGATATCCGTGATCCTGAAGTCCTATAAAGCCTTCTTTTGAAATTCCTTCTGTGAATCCGGGGAATGTTTTGAATTTACTGTTGGCAATTAGTGCATCCCAGGCAGGGGTCCATAATTCATACTCAACAACTTTTACTCCGTTCTGAACATGGGTAACTTTACCATTTTTAACAGAAATAACAATAGTATTCCATTGACCTGCAGGATGAACTGTTTTAGGATCTGCTGCAATCATGTCATACAATGAACCTGCCAGATGACTTGGTACTTTATTGTCAGTTGCATCAACATTATCAAGAATCTGAACTTCGGGAGCTGCATAGTATATTGGTTGGTCCGGAACTTCTCTAACATCATAAAAGATTCCCGAGTTAGCCATTTTACTTGCTTTCCAGTCAACAGACAGTTCAAAGTTTTTGAATTTTTTTTCTCCGAATAATATATCTCCGTTGGATGGTTCTCCTGGTTTTTTACCTTCAGCAGTAAAAACTTTCATAGTTCCATCTTCAATGATCCAGTTCTTAGGCATTGCAGTTCCATTGCATTGTCTCCAGCCTTTAAAATCCTTGCCGTTGAATAATAAAACCCAGCCATCTTTCTTCTCTTTTTCTGTGAGGTTATTTGTCTGGCCAAAGGAAGGAAGCATGATCAGCATTGCTGCTGCAAATGATAATGATAAAATAATGTTTCGTTTCATAATATGATTAATTAAAATTAATTGCTGATGCAAATTAGTCAAAAAAAAATCAATTTAGGTGAGAGTTGCTTTAAAATGAAATCCATTAACCGTAAAGATCGCAAAGTCGCGATAGCTATCAGGAATACGCATAGGGCGCAAAGAGCTGAAAAATAAAAGTTTTGCCTTTGTGTGCTTTGCGTTCTTTCCCACCGAGGCAGGTAGGACGAGATCCTTCGCTATGGTCAGGCATGGTTAGAAAGCGGCATTGGAAGTCGAGAACGGGAGATACCTCACTACGTTCGGGATTGACAGCTCATATATGGACATAAAATGGGGCAGAAGTGGCGATTCGTAGATGAATTGCTGACAAATTTGACAAATCTTTATGCGAATCGCCACTTCCGCCCCCTTGTAACCACCTGATTGCCTTGTCATCCTGAGCGTAGCGAAGGATCTCCAAGTCCGTAATCGGTGTCAATAAAAGGAGAAGCCACGTTCAGCTACAAGCGCCGGAGGCGTTTCATCAATGATAGTTCGAATAAATTCAATTGACAATGAACCCCGGAGGTGTTCCATCATTCGGATTGGGACCTTGATGGAACCACTCCGTGGTTCATATTTGGCATCCAAATCCCTATACTAGTATTAGTGAAACCGCTCCGCGGTTAATTAAATTCCGAAAGATTCTGTCTTCTAAAATTTTAAAAATAAAATGTATATACTAAAATATCAATACGTTACATTAGATGACTAGAAAAATAGTCATTTTTATTGAAAAATATTTGCATGACTATATAAATAGTCATATCTTTGTAGTGAAGGATTGACAAAATAAGGTTATAAAGGTTGCAGAGGTTGTAGAGGTTGTAATTAAATGGATAAATGCTATAAACCGCAAGACCTCACCACCGCAAGACTATAAGACTTTAAAACTAAAACAATGCAACTAACGAAGGCAGAAGAACAGGTAATGCAGATATTATGGGATCTGAAAGAGGGTTGGGTAAAAGATATCCGTGACAATTTCAGCGAACCAAAACCGGCACGAAATACAGTTTCAACTGTAGTGAGAGTTCTGGAAAAGAAAGGGTATGTAGGACATAAGGCATATTCCAATGTTCATCTCTACTATCCGCTCATATCCAAAAGCGATTATTCTAAAAGCCAGTTATTTGGATTAATGGAAGGATATTTTAACAACTCATTTCCGGCAATGGCCTCATTCTTCGCCCGGGAAAAGGATCTTACCTTAGTGGAACTCGATGAACTGCTTGAGGATACCAGAAAGGAATTGTCAAAATCTGAGGAGCGAAAAAGTAAAATTCAACAACACGGGCATAAAAAACAGAAGTAATGGAAACATTCGCATTGTACTTGATCAAATCGGTGGCCTGGCTTACAGGTTTTGCACTTGTATTCATTCTCTTTCTTAGAAATGAAAGGTTTTTCGTTTTAAACAGAGTATATCTGATAGCCGGCATTCTGACTTCCCTCTTTTTCCCGTTTATTTCAATTCATTACACTGTTGTCTTATCGGTTGTAAAAAGCATGCAGGTCGAGAGTGCAGTTGTAAGTGACATTCAAAACGCAGGGACGGGTATTTTTTCAAATTTCAGATTATTTCTGTTGGTTTTGTATGTGATGGGAATCCTTTTTGTGCTGTATCAGATAATAAGGCAGGGAAGGAGAGTTCTTTCAGCTATAAATAAATCAGAAGTAATTACTCTTCATCCCGTAAAACTTATCAGAACACCTGAATATACCACAGCATTTTCATTTTTCTCCTATGTATTTGTCAATCCTTCAATTACAGATATCGAAACTGCGGAGATTATGAATCATGAAATGGTACACATCAGGCAGAAGCACTGGCTTGACCTTGTGCTGGTTGAATTGCTTTGTATAATCCAATGGTTTAATCCTCTGGCATGGATATATGTCCGGTTCATGAGGCAGAACCATGAATATCTTGCCGATGAGGTGGCGCTGCAGCGAACATCAGATCCGGCAATTTACAGAGCGGCTTTACTGAACCAGATTGTCGGCGCTCCTGTTGTCAATCTGGCTAATTCCTTCAATTATTCACTTAACAAAAAAAGATTTAACATGATGAAAAATATAATCAGATCACCTTACAGGAAAATGAAGATCCTTCTTATACTTCCTGTTTTTGCAATTGTGCTTTGGGCATTTGCAAAACCCGACTACAAATACAAAAATACGGAGCAATATCCGGTCAGCAGCATGGCATCTGTTTCTGTCCAGCAACACGAGGTCAAAGGAAAGGTAGTGGAGAAAGATGGCAGTGCTCTTCCTGGAGCTTCGGTTGTTGTCCTGAATACCAATCAGGGCATTTCAACTGATGACAAAGGCTTTTTTAAACTCGATATTCCGGAAAACGGAACAATTGTAGTTAGTTTTGTGGGGTACAAATCAAAAGTTTTAAAACCTGTCTTCACCTCAGAGATGGTAATAACAATGGTGAGAGATACCTTAAAATACCTGAAGGCAAATATCAGTACGCCACCACCACCGCCACCTCCTCCGGTGAATGAGATTAAGGAAAATTCCGGTGCAGCTCCTCAACCCTCTCCACTTCCCCTGATCAATGAGGTTGAGGAAATTTCCAGCATAACGCCGCCACCGCCACCACCTCCCCCTGCTGGATCAGGCGTCAGTATTGCGGGGGATAAACAGCCCAAATCAGCTATAGATAAGGAGGTAATGGTTATCGTTGAAGCATTACCCGAATTCATAGGAGGCACTGATGCAATGACAGCCTGGATAAATTCAAATCTGAAATATCCTGCCGATGCGGTAAAAAGCAAAATCACAGGAAAAGTTCTGGTAAACTTTACAGTTACCGCCAAAGGGAAAATAGAAAATGTAGTTGTAATAAAATCAATAAGTCCGGTTCTCGATGCTGAAGCCAAACGGGTTATAAGCTCCATGCCTGACTGGAAACCAGGAATGCAGGCCGGGAAAAATGTCCCAGTACAGCTGCAGGTGCCGGTGGAATTTAAACTGAACTAAATACGGGAAGCGGCGTGCGGTAAGAGGTACGGGGTGACGTCGCCGCAAACCTCGTACCGCAAACCGCGAACCGTTAATTATCATTATCTGCTGCCATAAAGAATGCAGCATGTACCGGGGCAGGGCATGGAGAGTCTGATCCTTTTATAGCCTTCCAGAGAATTTCATTGAATTCGTAATCGTTTGCCAGATCTTCTTTTGTAAAATCAAATTTCTCGCTTTTTTTCTGCCAGATATTCTCTGCAATATTCTTTGCATTCAAATCAACTTTGCAGGGTTTAACAGAAAAAGCAGGATGATCAGGTGTGTTATTCATGCACCTCCATAAAGGTACTGCAGGGGCATCATACTGTGTCATTGGAGGAAGACCGAGAATAAGTTCCATTGTCCTGAGAAGGGAGGCTGTAGTATACGCAGTATGATCAACAAATCCCTTTTTAACGTAACCTCCTGCAATATATGCAGGGCTCCTGTGTGCATCCACATGATCAGGCCCGTTTTGAGCATCGTCTTCAACTATTATTACCAGGCTGTTTTTCCATATGCTGCTGTGACTGAGATAATCAACAAACAGACCGACAGCAAGGTCATTATCAGCTGCATGAGCAAAAGGAGTAGGCCTGTTCAGACTCAGTCCTTCAGTATGATCATTTGGGAAGCGGATTGAACTAAAACCTGGTACAGCATTGACTGCCAGAAGTGAATCAAAATCATTTTTCCATTGCCTGAAACGGACTGTATCCCTGATTGACAAGTCCCAACTTGAGAACTTCGCACAAAAATGTCCTTTCAGCACCGGAATGTTAGGTTTTGTGCCATCCATAAATTCTGCATATGAGCGGTAGCTGACTCCATGCCTCTGACAATCGTCCCAAATGAATCCGTCCTTATTATTTGCAATTGCCATACCCCCCTCTCCCGGATATTCACCACCTCGTCCGCCGTAGCTTGTAGGCCAGTTCTTTTCCAGAAAATCGGTTGCATATGCGCCCATTGTCCAGTTATGGCCATCAGCACTTACTTCGCCGTTTACATAAAAGTTATCAAGCAGAACAAACTCACGCGCAATAGCATGTTGATTAGGGGTGATATTGTCGCCAAAAAGAACAAGATTGCGATCACCATTGCCTTCAGGAATATCTCCCAGCACCTGATCATAAGTACGATTCTCCTTAATAATATAAAAAATATGCTTAATTGGTGAACTTTCACCAACTTTTGTTGGAATCGGATTGCCTTTTATTCCTTCGGAAATCAATTCTGTCTTTTTATTATAGGGAGTGTTGTTGTATACAGCTTTGGAATAAAGAGCGAGCTGAGCTGCATCTGGAACATTCATAACAGAGAGTGTCCCCCTGAAGAGTCCGCCAATGTACTGTTCCTTAATTTTATGTTCTATTCCTCCAGACTGGTAAACCACCTCGTCTCCATTACGTGCCGGATTCGGACCATATGGATTTGCGTATGAGGACAAACCTTTACCATTACTTACCAGTATTTTGTTATTCGCTACCCTCACGCAGGTAGGATACCACCCTGTCGGAATAAATCCTTTGTTTTTGGACAATCCCGGGACGCTTACATCGAAAACAGCAAGGCAGTTATTATCTGCATTGGCAATGTACAAGGTCTTCTCATCACTGCTGAGGGTCACACTGTTTGTGGTAGATCCAGAAGGTGATCCGGCATAAAGAGCTGTATTGAGTATCTCTGCCACCTTCATAAGTTTCGTATCAATTACTGAGACTGAATTATCATTTGCGTTAGCAACAAACAGGAATTTTCCACTCTTTGTAATACATAAATCATTTGGATTATCTCCGACAGAAACCGATCCGGTAATTTTCTGAAGATCTGTATTAAAGATTATTATTTTATCACAACCCCAGCATGAGATATAGAGTAATTTATGATCAGGTGAAAGAAGACATGTATATCCTTCTCCGCCAAGAGGATATGTGGATATTACTTTTTTGATTTTTGTATCCAGGACGTAAAGGGAATTATTTCCCTGGGTTAAGGCGTACAACCTGTTTTTCGGATCATCCAGTGCAATACCCGTAACTGAGATTCTTTCAGGCCATGCTTTGCCTATGATAATAGAATCATTAACCGACAGTCGGTTATTACTTATCAGATAACGTATAATTTTATTGTCATTTCCGCCTGAGGCGTACAAATACTTACCATCATCTGAGAATGTCAGTCCAAGCCACGATTTTCCTATAATTATTGAATCCAGAACAGCATCTTTTTCGAGATCTATCAGCTGGATTGTCTGATCGCTTTCCCCATTATTTGTTACAGCAGCCAGTTTCCCGGAAGGCGATACCGCTATATTCAACGGCAGATCACCAAGCGGTAATTGTTTCCCTGCAGGAGTTAATCTCCAGCCATTGGGTAGAGAGACAGGGTGAGAGTCAAAATCATTTGCTTTCTGGGCCGGAAGATCCGCTGAAAATCCAATAAGGATGATCAGGAACTGAATCAAAGTCCATTTTAAAGATCTATTCATTTTCATATTCTGGTAATTTAAATTTTCCAGGTCGCCACCCTGTCTGCTGTTTAATATTTCGCAAGTATTGTAATATTGTATATAAACCAGTTGAGCTGTGATTTTTTTTCAATTACCCCCTTCCCAACCTTCCCCCACGGGGGGGACCGACCGTTA
>Ga0302271_10003043_pt1 | contig 14527 bp, 9 predicted proteins | sample III_Bog_N1_1_FD_198767 | JGI IMG/M metagenome (GOLD analysis project Ga0302271, IMG submission 198767) | Peat permafrost microbial communities from Stordalen Mire near Abisko, Sweden - III_Bog_N1_1 | ecosystem: Environmental > Terrestrial > Soil > Wetlands > Peat | place: Sweden: Abisko... | reverse complement strand
CTGCTGAAGCAAGATAAGCAGCTCAGGACTCCACTGACTAACGCACAAGTTTGGCAGTTGTTCGCGCATAATTAGCATTTACCAGTATTATCTAGATAGTATCCGTCAACACAGCCACTGCAAACTGTGGAAGAAGTGCATGCAGTACATTTCGTTGGGCAGCTCGCACAGCTTGAACCAGCTAAATAGTAGCTGGTTTGACAGGCTGAGCAGTTGCTAGCAGAAGTACACAGAGAACAGGATTTATCACATAATGAGCAACTGCCGCTGCTGAGGAAGTAATTGCTAAGACAGGTATCACAACTGATAGATTTGGTTGGACAAGAGGCACATGATGAAGGACAAGACTTGCAGATACTGCCTTAGAGCACATAATTGTCAAAGCAGCTAGCACAAGTTGATACATTGGAGCAAGTTTTGCAAGAATTATCGCATTTTAAGCACTGATGTGAGCTTAAAAAGTAGCCTGGAATGCAAGCTGAGCAAGAAGTGCTATGAGCACCTGAGCATTATTAGCAACCGAGAAAGCAAGGGACACAAACCAAGGAAATTATGTCTAAAAAGTAGCCATTATAGCACGAAATGCACTGGTTGTTGGCATTTGCACAGGTCTTGCAGGAAGGAGAGCATGAAGTGCATGTATTTGGAGTCACAGCTGTATTTAGAAAGTACGAAGCGAGACAAGAAAGACAGTTGAAAGGCGAGGTAGCACAGGTGACACACTCGGGATTGCAATAGAGACAGACTGCTTGATTTTAATCTAAAAACATGCCATCGCAGCAACTCAAGCAAGTTGTCGGCAAGCTACCACACGTTTTGCAAGACAAATCACAACTTTGAAGAAGTCTAGCTGCTGAAAGAGTCTGAATAAATGATGTATTAATCCTCTTTAGGCTGATGCTGATCTTGTTTATTTGAGATTAATCTGAGATAGCTATGTCTGAATCAGCTGACTAAACTGTAGACATGCTGAGCTATGGCAGCCTGCAGTTGTAACTTTGTGTTCCAACAGAAAATGAGCAACTAATGAAATTCCTGTGAATGTTTTCGTAATTAAGGCTGTTTGTTTCAAGACTTGCCATTTCACAAGCGCTAACAAAAGTAAAACAACTTACAATAGAATCTTTATTTGTCAGACTTATGCATTCAATATCTCAAATTATTTGAGTTACAATTGTAAAAGCAGCTAAGTATTCTGCTGGATTTCTTACCTCTATTGAACTGTTTAGCAGGTAATCATTGACTAGGATAGAAGAATAGTTGACGAATTCAAAAGGATCATCTCCACAGCTGTTTCACTATCCACCATACCTAGCTGACTTCTTCAAAATAACACAAGAGTTAATGCAAAATCTCATGTCAAACACACACTATTTGTGTTAAGGCAGACTGTTGTTTCTGATTACTTTTGTATTTAAGTAGAAACCAGGCTCATAAGAGAATAATCGTCTTAGAAATAAGTCGCACTCATCGTAACTTCTATCTTACACTCTCCTTTCCAGTCTCTGTTAGCACTAACCCAGCAGCCTTAGTCTGAATCTCTTTACCACTGTCCACTCTGAGCTTAGACTATTACCAACTAAATTAGCAAGCTGCTTAAGATCATGATAATGAAAATCATATTCTGCAATATTTTACTGTTATTCAACAAAAAATAAAGCTTTTACAAATGTAATATTAATTATATTTATTTCTCTCTTTACTCAATCACTGCTTGAGGGTTCTGTTTCCTTTCTAACTTGTTTATTGATTATTTTGTTTATGAGGTAATTTCTTTTAATTGTAAGGAATTCCTTTAAATCCACAAAATCAACTAAATCTTTGAATTCCTAATTCACGCTAGATTCTTTATTTTCTGCCCATCAGTGAGTTAATAATTTAATTTTGATTAAATTATCATAAATTCCAAATAAGTTATAACTTACATTTTTTAATAACTTTCGAAACTAAGGTGGAATTGAAAAAAAAACAATAATTTTCACAATCTTCTCGAAATTAATTTCAGCGAGCAGCTCCCCTACGTTCTCCACTAATTCTTCTTAGCATCACAAAAACAAAATATACATCTCTGACTGATCCAAAAACAAACAGAAATCTCTTCAAAGGAGTGTTTTTAATTTCATCTTTTTGATAAATACGCAGTAGTAGGCTAGTTAAATAAACAAACGAGAAATGGAATAAAAGATCTCTTCAATAAATCTCAATATGAATGCTAATGCAATGAAAAAAGAAGAAGAAGAAAAAATGAATCATTCTTAGATGCTAAAGACCTAACAATCAAGATGCCTATTTCTTGAAAAACAATAATTACATTCTTTCCTTGCTGTTTACACATTATTTTTGAGATTACTTAACAGGATTCTGTTCCCTGTTTTTCTTTCTAATTCCAGTTTTTGCCCATCTGATTTGCTGCAAAAATAACCCTCAATTTCTCCGCTTTTACTCTATATGCAATAAATTTCCCAATCAAGCAGTGTTTACAATCCAAATTACTAAATCAATTATTTATTTTCTGGGAGGGGATGTAACTTAATTTACCTCCTTTTTTTATTACCCTAGATTTAAAAGATTTAATTGAAAACAAAAAAGCCATGTGAATTCATTTGTTTACTTGAGGAATAATTTTAGCAAATCTTATCTTATTTGGATTGTTACACAATTCTAAATATTTTTAGTTTTTATTCAAATAAATAATAAGCGAATAGTTGTGGTTTCTTATTTTTATGATGCTAATGAATGAGATTTTTCTTCTTCTTTTCAGGCAAGTAATTATTTTACTCAATCAAAAACTAAAGCAAATCGATCAATTTGAATCCTTTGTTGATTTTTCTACTTAGGAAAAGCTGATAAAGTATTTAATAAATTCAATAATAATAATAATAATAATAATAATAATATTAAAAGAAAGTTATTATTTTTTATTTTCTAAACTATTGGCAGGCATTTTAGTTAATAGCCTCATAACAAAAAAGTTGTTTTCATTTCAAATAATTGTGAATTTCAATTGAAAAACTTAGGTGAAAGAATTGATGGATGTTAGATTGAAATCACATTAGCGTCCAATGATTTATCATATTGTGCATCTTTACTGGCTTCAAGATAATGTTTAAGGACTAATTTATTGAGGAATTCCTATTCTGTTTCAATAATCTATTATCTGTGATATCTAAATTGCTTTTTCAGATCTAAAGCTTACATTTCCCAAAGAGATTCCCACCGGAATCTATTAGGATGGCTTTTTAAGAAAATTTTCCGAAAAACAGGGAAACTTTTGATAAATCGTTTAATTATCCTCACAGCAACGCATGTGATTGAGATTGATACTGCAGTGCAAAGAGAATAGAAGGTTTTTTATGAATGAGAGTTGAATTCTTTCAAGACTTCATCGTACATAATCGTAGAGAAGGTGTACTGAATGTTATGTGAAAACAAGTAGTTGAAGACAGCATAAGACAGCGCTTCAAGCAAGCTCAGAACATTCTCCTACCAATTGATGTAGGGCTGATGTAAAGCAAGAGAGATAAAGCAAAACAAGAAGCAGAGAAGAGGTATGATTATCTGCTAATGTGGATCATCATTGAAAACCCCAAAGTAAATTGTAGTGAACGATTTTAAGAAGACACAAAAGAAGTTATAGTATTTACAATCAGCCTTGAGCTCATAGAAGAATATGTTTTTCATTTTACTATTACGCCCAGACTTTTAAACGAAAACCAGGTAAAATGCAAATAAGATGTAGGCAGAGTGTACTGTGAGTGTGAAGGTTGCCAAGACTATGCTCAAAGACCAGATTGAATTGCTTGAAGTAACATCGATGATGGCAAAGTATCGGCTCTAAAAATAATATCCTCATTATTTTTTTTTGTTCTTAAAACATTTCCTGAAAGCAAAATACTTTTTTTTTTGTGTAAATCAATAATATTTGAAGCGAATAGTTTTATTTAAAAAAGTTGTTGAAACTGAAATAGAAATGATCATTTCATGCGCCTTGTAACCTTTTAGTTTACTTGCTAGAATTCCAAATTGATTTTCTTTTTGCTTTGCACTTTTTATCCTTAAGATTTGAGAAAGAAATATCTTCTATCTAGATATTGCTTATCCTGCTTTGTTTGAAAGGGCAAATCAATCATAGCACCAAAAGCAGTAAGTCCTTAACATTTAAATTCACCAAATTACCTATGAAAAACAAACATGGCGAATTGCTTTAATCTGCTTTTCTCTACTTCTACTTAGTTAATCTAAGACTGATTGAAATAAGCTCTTTGGATGTCTTAAATAATCCTTCAACTTGTCACTTTTTCTTTTCTTTTCCAAGAAGACATTCAAATCTTTATTTCTTTTAATATTGAAAAAAATGATAGTATTAAAATACTGTCTATCATAGGGTATTTTTAAGAATAAGAAGTCATTAGCTTTAGAGGTATTATTTTATGGAAAGATTCAATAGTTTTATATGTTCAGAATAGATTTTATTTGTTGTTATGAGTTTTATCTACATTCTCTATTTCATTGATGAATAGAAAAGATTTATTTTCCCTAATTATTAGAATCAAACATTCTACCAAGTTCAAATCTTATTCTTGTAAAATACATATCATTTTGAATATTATCAACATAAACATATCAGAAAAAGAAAGAAACCATATGTTGGTTATCAAAATGTAACAATCAAAGTATTAAATGATAGTGTAAGTGTTTAACGTTATTCATATGACTCAGTATAATAATGAATTTCATTTTTTAAATAAAACCATACCTACAGTTTACTTATCAAGAACTAAGAAAAATTAGGGTATTGTTGAAACTTTGATAAAAAGTTAAATAACTTAATTTTATGCAAACACAGATATAATCTTTGAGTTTTTAAAAATGAAAGTTAATGAAATGTCACCATTACATTTATCAACTGAACAACTTAGGAGAGATGATATGAGTTTGATGGATTTAAAATTTACATGTATCCAATGGATTATCATTATCTGATTCTTTACTGGTCTCAAGGTAGCGCTAAAGCACTAATTTATTGAGAAATTCCTATTCAGTTCCAATAATCTGGGATTTGTGATTTCTAAATTGCTTTTCCTGATCTAACTCTTGCAATTCCCAAAGAGATTTCCACATGAATCCGCTTGGATCACTTTTTAAGAAAAGCTTCCTAAAAAGAGGTAAACCTTTGATAAATCCTTTAATTATTCTCACAGCTACGCAGATGATAGAAATAGATACCGCAACGCATAGAGAATAGAAGGTATCTTGCGAATGAGAGTTGAATTCTTTCAAGGATTCATCAAGCATAATCGTAGTGAATGTGTACTGAATATTATGCTAAAAAAAATAGTTGAACACAGCATAAGACAGGGCTTCAAGCAAACTCAAAACATTCTCCCACCAATAGAAGTAGGGATAATGTATCGCAAGAGAGATAGAGCAAAACAAAAAGCAGAGAAGCGGTAAGATTATCTACTATTGTGGATTATCGTTATAAAGTCCAAAGTAAATAGTTATGAGCCATTCTTAGAAGATGCAAAAGAAATGAAAATAAGTGTAATCAGGCTTGAGCTCATAGAAGAATATGTATTTTAGTTTACTATTACGCCCAGACTTTTTAGCGAAAACCTGGTAAAAAGCGAATAAGATGCTAGCAGAGTAAAATATAAGAAAGAAGATCGCCAATAAAAAACTGAAAGACCAGATTGGATTACTTGAAGTAATGTCTATAATTGCATAAAGAAGTATGCGCATCATGACGATTTAGAAGACATTCATTAAGAAAGGGAAAATGTAGAATTCTTTGATGGTGTGCAGATTCTGTCTCCACTTCACTTGGAGGTAGATTTTAGTAGGGAACAGCACTGATTGTCTCAGGACAGTTAATCTGAGCAGCAAGTACACAGCTCCAAGGACTATGAAGCATAAGAGGAAGCCTTGGGTGTTGTAGATGAATTCAACAGATTGCTTCAGATAAACTAGTTTTCCATTGAAATTTCGAATAGATTTAGCAGAAGAACCTACCAAGAAATTGCCAAAATCGAAGAGTGAGAAGGGATCGATCGATCTGACTAGGATCAGGCTTTCATAAAGATATTCGTTCAGTTTATTTTCTGTAAAAAGGGTCAGGAAAAGATTTTGATGGGCCTTGAATCCTATTGAGCTTTGAAAAGGCTGATTGCAGAGCAAGTGTATCCAACTTAAGTATTTCAATAAATAGAGTAGAATTCGGAATATCTCAGTAAAACGATCCTTAGTTTTCTTATTGATGTATATATCAACTAGATTGTAAGTAACTTCACAGAATCCTTGTCTCTATTCTTCAAACCCATACAAGCAAATGCAGCTGCTCTTTTTCAAATAATAAAAAGAGTTAAAACATTTTTCAAAAAAAAACTATCTTTTTATTTAAGATACTTCGCCAGTTAGAATGAAGTTGTAAGAAGTGTAGCATGACTAGCATGAATTTGGCTAGTTACTAGTACATGTTTTGCAGTTGTGGATGCATTTTTCACATTGCGCCACTTCAAGAGTTGGTAATTAAGTAAGAGGATCATAGACACTCAAATCAAAAGATCCTTCTTTGCATGCACATTGAGAAATAGAATTGAGAATCCTAAAATCAAGTACTTCGTTGCATGAAACACATGTGAACCTATCCGTTATGCAATCTTCACACAGAATACTACACCCAGAACAGTATTTTACTCCTGATTCGAAAACTCCATAATCACACAAGCAATCTCCATTTTGAAAGTTCCTAAAATTATTAAATTTTTAAATCTACAGTTTAACTTTGAGTTATCTTACCTTGTTGTCGGGCACAGAGTACAAGCACCGTTAGAGTCACACGTACTGCATCGATATGGACAGGATTCGCATTCCATAATCATACCATTGTCTCTGAATCCAATTTCGCAAGTACAAGCCCCATAGTGGTTAATGTTATCTATCTCAGTGTAAACTCTCCTAGTTAGGGAATAATCTCCACAAGAAGTGCATTCTGTCAGTGATGGTCCATAGCATTATTAGCAAGAATAATGGCATTGAATACATGTGATCTGAGAGATATTTCCATAATAAAAGAGTGGACATTGGCAGGAAAAAGAGTTTTAACTTGGAAGAACCATTGAACTAATCCTCAACGACCCTGTAGCACATTCTACACATCCATCAGCATTCGCATTTATGCAGTTCTAGCAGGAGTAATGGCAAGGCTAACAAAGAGAGCTCACACCATCATCGTAGAATTTCTCAGGACAGATGCAAATGTTAAATGATAGTAAAAAAATAGTTTTCCTGTGAGTAGAATCGTCACAAGTCAAGCAATAATCGCTATTTCCACTGCAAGTCGCGCATCTGAAGCTGCATGCCGCACATATTGGATTTCCTTTGATCTCATAGGTTCTGACTTTGCAAATGCACTCGAAGATTGTTGAACTTTTTGTGTTTAAATCGCTGGAATCACGATTGCTTTGACAGCTTGTGCAGTCTAGTGAAGAGGGGCCAACACATGTCTGGCAGGAATAGTGGCAAGCTTCACAAGTTTAAGTGACAATGTTGTCATAAGTGCCACTAACGCATGTGCAAGTCTAGAGGGAAGGGTTGTAGTTTCGTGCAGTGGAGCAGCTGAGGCAGTTGTTGTATTCGAATCCGTCACAAGTCAAGCAAGAGTAGTGGCAAAGAGTACAGCTGTCTCCTCGAGAATCGAAATTAGCAGCAATATGAGAACATTAACATGAATTTGTTATGCTGCCTGCATAACAAGTAGTGCATGTGGTAACTCCAGATAGACACTGCTTACAAAAGGGCACTTGGCAAGCATCGCAAGAGAAGGAAGTAGGGTTCTTCAGAAATCCATCGCCACATTCGCAACTTGCAGCATTTGAGGACAGCACCATATTTGCTGAACACATCAGGCAGATTGTGTCTGAAGAGCAAGAGGTGCAGTTGCTTATGATGCAGGGGCTGCAAGAGTAGACTCCTGCTGACACGGTGAGGTATGATGCGCCTGGACACACACAGCTGGTAAAGAGTGGGTTTAAAATGAGAGGAGAAACACAGCTGAGACACTCTTCTGGGCTGGGACCATAGCATTCGAAGCAGCTAGGATTACATAGCTTGCAGACCCCTCTTTGATCATAGTAGCCTACTGAGCAGACACAAGTAGTTCCAGCAACTGTCTTGAATGTCGAAGCAAGGCAGGTTAAGCAGGTCGTACTGGTATTTGAACAGGTCTCACAAGGACTCGCACAAGCAGCGCAATTCTCTGAATCTTCAAAAATTTACAAACAAAAATAAGGTAATACTCACACAACCATCAGCCAGTTGCATCTCCATAAAACAAAAAGCGTTCATTCATTTTATCTGTTTGATTACATGTTTCGTAGAAGGCTGGAAGACAAGAGCAGTTAGGAGCAGGAACTGATCTTGTGATAGTTCCAGTTAGGCTTGTGCAGGTCTGACAGACTCCTGAGGCATCACAAGTGAGACAATTGTAAGGGCAACGCGAGCACGTTCCAGAAGTAAGGTAGAATCCAGGCCAGCAACTCGTGCAAGCTGAAGCGCCAGAGCAAGCGTAGCACTGTGTTGAGCATGACTAGCAGCTTGAACTAGAATCTAAGTAAAAACCAGGGGCACAAGAATTACATTTTACATTGGAACCATACGAAAGGCATGGGTACAGAATCGGAGAACACTTGCTAGAAACAGAACTATCATAGTAATACCCCGCTAAGCAAGTCAGACACACACTGCTGCTACTGCATGTTCCACAAGGAAACAAACAAGGAATACAATCATTATTTTTTAAGTACTAACTATTCGATTAGCATGTATTACATCCTGAAGAATCACATGTTTCACATTCAGCTGGACAATCTACACAAACGGATGAGCTATTGAAATATTAACTCGTCCCACAAGGAGCAATCCAAACGCACGTTGGAGGAGTGGTAGTACTCACCAGCCTATACTTACTTAGACAAGCTGAACAAGCCAGTGTAGAATCATACGCGCTGCAAGCAAAATCTGCGATTCTTACGCACGTGTTAGCAGAAGTTAAATACATTCCGCTTTCACAAGTCTAGCAATCATTAGCTTGATTTCCATTGCAACTCCTACAAGTAGAATTGCACTTCTTGCAACTCCCTGCAGTATAGCATCCATTAGCCTTCTCAGTTGTGTTACAACTGGAGCAACTTGGGTTGCATGTATTACCACTAACTGAGAAGTTAGTAGCGCAGCTATCGCATTTGTATGAGCCTCCATTTTTCACGCAGTGTTTACATTCTTCCCCGCAAGCCGAACATGCATTGTTGTCAAGATAATACCCATTCTAGCAGTCATTACAATTGGTCGGACTATTGCATTGCTCACAGTTCGCAGAGCAAGCTACACATGCTCCACTTGAAACAAAATACCCAAAATTGCAGGCACTACAAGTAGTCGCACTTGAACAATCGTAACACTAAGAAATACTACATTACACACAAGAACTGCCTTGAAGATAGTACCCTAACACACAAGAAGAACAAATCGTCGAAGAAGAACACGTCTAACAACCAATTGTACAGCTCACACACGCCATGGGAGATGCGCTTGAGTCATAATAATATCGATCATAGCAGGACAAGCAATTAACTATTGCACCAGTTAAACTACAGGTTTCGCAAGAATTAGTACACAACGTGCATGCAGCTCCATTTAGGTAATACCCACTGACACAACCAGAGCAATTTGAGCTGAAACTTGAGCATCCTGTGCAGGTTGAGTCGCAGGCATTACAAGTTGATCCGGATAGATAATATCCAACTGTGCAGCTTTAGCAATTTGATTTCCCTGAGGAAGTACACGTTATGCAAGCTGCGTTACACAGAGAACAAGTTTTGCTAGAATTCAGATAGAAACCAGACAGGCAGGAACTACAATCTGTTGATAATGTTGGGCAAGAAGCGCAATTTGCTGGACAAGTATTACAGGAATTGCTCGATAGCACATAGTTATCGAAACAGCTGTCACAAGATGTGCCATCTGAGCATGTTTCGCAGGTATTATCGCAGATGTAGCACTATCCAGCCAGGAGATAATAGCCTGGAAAGCAAGCTGTGCAAGTAGTGCTTAAAGAGTCTGTGCAGGATAAGCAACCAGTGTCGCAACTTTGGCAAGTAAAAGAAGAATCTGCGAAGTATCCATTGTAGCAAGAAGTGCATGTGGTGGTACCTGTGCAGGTTTTACAAGGTAGTGAGCAAAGAAGACAGGTATTTGGAGTGGATGTTGTGTCTAAGTAATAGGAATTGAAGCAAGAAAGACAAGAATAAGGATCAGTAGCACAAGTAGCACATTCAGTATTGCAATAGAGACAAATTCTGAGTGTGGAGTCTAAGTACATTCCACTGTAGCAGGAATCACAAGAGGTTGAAAGATTTGAGCAAGTCAGACAAGAAGGATCACAGGTAAGAAGGAGTCTGGGTACAAGCATCGATTGTGGATACAAAGAGGGATTAATGGCGCTGATATGAATCTAGAATGATAGGGAAGGGATTGAAAGTCGATAAGGGAATCGAGGATATTCGATCTAGCAGTAGAAGGTAAATGTAAAATCAGAGAAGGAACATAATGTAGTATAATGGATTCTCATATTAAGCTAATCTATGAGACGATTTGTTAGGCTCTTCATATGGCAGATTCTAATTTAGCAATAAGATTAGCGTTTTAGAGTAACTTTATAAGAAATAAAATACACAAGAAAAGTATGTGTTTTTGTAACTTATTTTGGAATGATTGGCATAGACGAGATGAGTCAACTTGAAAGAATGCATCCGAGTGAAAAATGCTGAGTATCATGAGAGGTTGTCTTTCTTCGAGAGATTAAATCCTTAGGAGGATTTCAAAAGCACTGCCATTACCCTCAAGAGATCTGAACAATCAAAAAAATATCTCTTTATAGAATGCAGAAAGAAACTCATATGTTAATTACTGCAAGTAGAGAAAGGAAGATGCTTCATTCTATGACTCTAAAGGTCTATTCATCTCGATATCTACTACACATTGTCCTTCCTTATCGATAAAACTACTTGTTTAACACAAATAATTCTCATTGAAAGATAATCGCCCAAGAGGATTTTATTCTCTAGCGAGAAAACACACTGGGAAGAAGATGAGTATCGCAAGCATAGCTGCTACTTTTTCTCTAGGATATTGTTCTTAAATTTGAATAAACCAGAAAAATAATAACTTTTATTATGATTTAACCCTTTTTTTAGATTACTTAATAAAAAGAGTTTTCCTTGATATATCTTCCTGATGTTAGCTTCTGTCTTGTTTGATTTAATTGAATAATATTTTCAATATCTCCATTCTAACTCCCCAACACAGAAAGTTTCTTAATCATATGGTAATCAATTGATTCACTCAATTGGCGTCAAAAATTCAAAAACCCTTTTCAATTCACGTGAAAACAGAAATTACATAGTAACTAATTTGATATCCCTCAATTTATTTTTTCTCTTAGATTCAACATATCTTAAGTTTAAAAAGAGATAAAAGGCGTTAACTCCTATTATGGAGTTTTTTAAATCCCATAAAAAACCACCATTCGTCATAAGAAGTATGTGTTAATTGGATTTGATTTCTTATTTAGAAAAATATTTGGCAAATAGTTGTGATTGCAACTAATTCTGATGAGGCTGATTTAAATAAGATTTATTTTTTCTTTTTCGAGGAAGATATGATATTTACCCATCAAATAATAATTTATGTGGCTCGCAATGATCTTTTTTAATTTTTGAAAGAAAACTTTTGGATTCAAAATCATCCTTACTTTGCTAACACTTTCCCAAACCATTGCAATAATAAATAATAAAAAAATTATTAAATAAACTGACAATAGCATTGGGAGTAATGATTTTTTTTTACTCCAAATCTTAATGTGATCTTAAGAATAATAAAATTTGGGAATTAGTGGATGTTTGCTGTATTATTTTGTTACAACATTTTTATTACAATAACTCAAACATTTTCAGATAATTGATCTTTATATTAATCTGAAACATAATTGGTAACAAAAAGAACTCTTATCTTAACAACAGTTTAGTAATGTTTAGATATTTTCGATTCAATGTAATGTATTAGTTTAATGTTTCAAATAAACTACTTTGCAGAGAGAAGCTAAATATTTGGAATTTAAATTTTACTAGTGTCTAATGATTTATCATGTTATCCCTCTTTACTGCTCTCAAGATAACGTTTAAGGACTACCTTATTGAGATATTCCTTTTCGGTTCCAATAATCTGGGATTTGTGATCTTTAAATTGCTTTTGCTGATCTAAATCTTACATTTCCCAAAGAGATTCCAACCTGAAACTGTGAGGATCACTTCTGAAGAAAAGTTTCCTAAAAATAGGAAAACCTTTGATCAATCCTTTAATTATCCGCACAGCAACGCAGATGATAGAGATAGATACCGCAGCGCATAGAGAATAGAATGTATTTTATGAATGAGAATTGAATTCTTTCAAGACTTCAACGGACATAATCGTAGTGAAAGTGTACTGAATATTATGTGAAAAAAAGTAGTTGAAGGTAACATAAGACAGCGCTTCAAGTAAACTCAGAGCATTCTCCCACCAATTAATGTAGGGCTAATGTATTGCAAGAGATATAGAGCAAAAAAAGAAGCAGAGAAGAGGTATGATTATCTACTGATGTGGATCATCATTATAAATCCCAAAGTAAATTGTTATGAGCCATTCTTAGAAGACACAAAAGAAGTTAAAGTAATTGCAATCAGATTTCAGCTCATAGAAGAATATGTATTTCATTTTACTAGTAGACCCTGATTTTTAAATGAAAACCTGGTGAAAAGCAAATACTAAATAGGCAGAGTAAAAAATAAGAAAGAAGATCGCCAAGACTATGCTGAAAGTAAAGGTGGGATTGCTTGAAGTAACGTCGATGATTGCAAAAAGTAGTATGCGCATCATGACGATTTAGAAGATATTCATTAAGAAAGGGAAGATGTAGAATTCTTTTATAGTGTGCAGATTCTGTCTCCACTTAACTTGGAGGTAGATTTTAGTAGGGAACAGCACTGATTGTCTCAGAACAGTTAATCTGAGTAGCAAGTACACAGCTCCAAGGACTATGAAGCATAAGAGGAAGCCTTGAGTGTTGTAGATGAATTCAACAGATTGCTTCAGATAAATTAGTTTTCCATTGAAATTTCGAATAGATTTAGCAGAAGAACCTACCAAGAAATTGCCAAAATCGAAGAGTGAGAAGGGATCGATAGATCTGACAAGGACTAGGCTTTCATAAAGATATTCGTTCAGTTTGCTTTGAGTGAAAAGAGTCAGATAAAGGTTCTGATGTGCCTTGAATCCAATGGAGCTTTGAAAGGGCTAGTTGCAGAACAAGTGTATCCAACTTAAGTACTTCAATAAATAGAGCAGAATTCGGAATATCATAGTAAAACAATCCTTGGATGTATTGTTTATATATTTATTAGCTAAATTATATGTTTCTTCGCAAAATCCAACATTTTATTCTTCGAATCCATACAAGCACACACAGGTTCCCTAGTTAAAAAATAATTCAATCAGTCAAAAATCTATTTATCTGCTGAGAAAGTTATCTTTTTTCTCAGATTACTTCATCCGTTAGAACATAGTTATAGGACGTATGACATGATAAACATGAATTTAGTTAGTTGCTGGAGCATGCTCTGCAATTATGGATGCATTTTTCACATTATGCCACTTCAAGAGTCGGCAATAAAGTAAAAGAATCATAGACACTCAAATCAAAGTAACCCTCTTTGCATTCACATGATTAAATAGAATTAAGGATCCTAAAATTCGTTGTTTCATCGCATGTAACGCAAGTATATTTATCTGTAACGCAATCTCCACAAAGACTACTGCATCCAGTGCAATATTTTACTCCTGATTCGAAGACTCCATTATTGCATATGCAATCTCCATCCTTTAAATACCTAATCAATCAGTTTAATTAAATTTTGAATTTTTATCAATTTAGTCAGTATTTGAGGTAATATTACCTTGTTGTTGGGCATAATGTGCAGTCTTCATTGGAATCGCATGTACTGCATCGATATGGACAGGATTCGCATTGCATTGCATTTCCATTGTCTCTAAATCCTATTTCACAAGTACAAGTCCCATCGTTATTTATGTTGTCAAGCTAGGTGTAGATTCTCCTAGTTATTGAATAATCTCCACAAGATGTGCATTGAGTTGATGAAGTTCCTAGGCAATTTAAACAAGAATAATGACAATTAAGGCATTTACTATTAGGGCCATCGTCAAAATAATACAATGGGCATTCACAAGAAAAAGAAGTTTAACCAGGAAGAACTTCTGAACTAATCCTTAATGAATCTGTAGCACATTCAACACAGCCATCAGCATTTCCATTTATGCAGTTCTAGCAGGAGTAGTGGCAAGGCTGGCAGACAGAGTTAACCCCATCGTCGTAGAATTTCTCAGGACAGTTGCAAGTGTTGAAAGTGTTAAGTGT
>Ga0302271_10003042_pt1 | contig 14529 bp, 7 predicted proteins | sample III_Bog_N1_1_FD_198767 | JGI IMG/M metagenome (GOLD analysis project Ga0302271, IMG submission 198767) | Peat permafrost microbial communities from Stordalen Mire near Abisko, Sweden - III_Bog_N1_1 | ecosystem: Environmental > Terrestrial > Soil > Wetlands > Peat | place: Sweden: Abisko... | reverse complement strand
AATGATATTGAACGACGACATAATGTTTCTATTTATTATGACAAGCAAAAATTGGGAACAGGAATGTATAATGTGAAGTTTATGCCTAACGAAACTGTAGGAGAGAATTTTGCTGTATTACATGAGCTTATTAAAGGATTTAATTATAAAATAAAGGGCAATATTATTTATATAAACTAAAAAAACAAGGAGGTAACATGAGAAAAAATACCGAGGAGATAGACGGCTAAATCAGTTCTCCCCGGGTTGAAATTGTAAAATCACATGATTCAGTTTAAAAAAACATAGTATTTACAAAATCTAAAATGCAAAAATATGAATTTAATCACACAAAACCAAATGAATAGGCTGCAGTTGTTAACCAAAATGCTGTTTTTATTTATTTTCATCCTCTCAACCCAAGCGGGAAGAGCGCAAAACCAAAAAATAACTCTTGTAGGAACTGATTTAACGTTACGTTCGGCGTTTAATCAAATCGAGAAACAGACTCAAATGACAATTGATTATGAGGATTTTTCTCTAGATCCAAATAAAAAAATATCAGGTACTGTTTCAACAGATAAGCTGGGCGACGTAATGACCCAACTTCTAAAAGAAACCAATTGTAATTACATAATTAGAGGTTCTCATATTGTTATAACCTCCAGACCCAAGATATCAAAAGGGATTTCGGGAACAATAACAGATGAGAAAGGAATAGCAATGATTGGTGTAAGTGTTCTGGTTAAGGGAACACAAAATGGAACTATTACTGATGTTAATGGCAAATTTATGTTAGATAACGTTAATTCTCCTTCCACTTTAACCGTTTCTTACATAGGATATCTATCCAAATCTATTGCTATAGGAGGTAAAACCAAAATAGATATTATTCTTGCAGAAGATACTAAAGCATTAGATGAAGTAGTAGTAGTTGGCTATGGTACTCAAAAAAAGATAAATCTTACTGGATCCGTGGGTACAGTGTCTGCCAAAGATCTTGAAAACAGACCTATAACACAAGCATCACAGGCCTTGGCAGGTTTGGCCAGTGGTGTTACAGTTTCACAGGGTTCCGGTCGCCCGGGAGCCGATGGTTCCGATATAAAAATCAGGGGATTGGGTACATTCTCGGGTGCCGGAACTAGTCCATTGGTATTAATCGATGGTTTGGCGGGTGACATTAATGATGTAGATCCTAATGCCATAAAAAGTATCTCGGTATTAAAAGACGCTGCCTCAGCATCTATTTATGGAACCCGTGCTGCAAATGGAGTTATTCTGATTGAAACCAAACGCGGAGAAAAAGGCAAACTCCAGGTTAGCTATAACAATTATGTGGGCTGGCAAAAGGTAACTGAATTACCACAATTCCTTGATTCATGGGAATATGCTACCTTGAAGGGAGGTTATACTGACGCACAAATTGCCAAATACAAAGATGGTTCTGACCCTGATAATTATCCCAATGTACCCCACTTGAAAAATTTATTGAGCACAGGATCAGGTTTTCAAACCAGTCATAACCTGAATTTTTCAGGTGGAGACGAAAATAATTCCTACCTTTTTTCACTGGGTTACCTGGATCAGAACTATGTCGTAGCCAAAGATAAATTTGAACAGTATAATCTAGGGTTAAATTTCGACAGTAAAATTAAGGAAAATCTGAGATTGAAAGTTGATTTAAAGGGATATAGTCGAAATACCAACGAACCTCGTTCAACTGGAGATATGAATGCCATGATAGGATTTGCTGTTCGTGAGCCTAATACTATTGCGGGTAAAAAATCGGATGGAACATGGGGTTATCAGGATGATTATGCACCAGAGGCTTGGATGTCAAGTGAATCGTTTACTAATAACAGATCCAAGAATTTTCTGGGCGGAATGGAACTTTCGTGGGAACTAATTAAAGGCTTAACACTTAGTGGAAAAGCAGGTTATAAGTATAACAATTATACTAATAAGTGGTATCAGTCAACTTTCGTTTTTGATGCAAATAAAACATATGGCCCCAACTCCTTAAATGTAAATTCAGGAGATAATTCTTTACTCACTTTGCAGTCTTTGCTTCAATATAACAAAAAAATTGGAAAGCATAATTTTACTGTCTTGGCAGGGTATTCACAGGAATCCTATAAGGAAGAATGGAATCAGGCATCAAGGGACAATTTTCCTAATGATGCATTGTATGAATTAAATGCAGGTGCTATGACTAATATGCAGGCATACGGTTCCGGATCGGAGTGGGCGTTGCGTTCTTATTTTGGACGGATAAATTATGACTTTGATGGTAAATATCTTTTTGAAGCTAATGCTAGATATGATGGAACTTCCCGTTTTCCCAAAAATAATAGATGGGGACTTTTTCCTTCTGTCTCTGCAGGTTGGCGAATATCAGAGGAACCCTTTTTAAAGGAGAATGCATCGTGGATTAATAATATGAAACTTCGTGTATCATGGGGAAAATTAGGGAATCAGAATATCTCTAGTTACCCTTACCAATTTGTGTTAGGAACCGGTTATAATTACACCTTTGGAGGAACGCTTGCTTCGGGAATCAAGTTAGCCCAATTACCGAACACTGATGTTCGATGGGAGACAACAGCAGTTTCAGATATCGGTCTTGATTTTTCCATTTTAAAAGACCAACTAAGCATGACAATTGATTATTTCAATAAAACTACAAACGATATTCTTTACCCCAAATCAGTTTCAATGGTGTTGGGTTTAGGTACCGCAGAGTATAATGCTGGTGAGGTCAATAATAAGGGATTTGAAGTGGTGTTGAATTATCATACATATATTGGTAAAGTAAAAATAGGTGTATCCCCTAATTTCTCATATATTAAAAACAAAGTAGTAAAACTCGGTGATGGTTTACAGCAAGATATAGGTAAAGGACTTTTTGTTGGTCAGCCGATTGGTGCTATTTATGGATATGTAGCCGATGGTTTATTTAAGAATGATGCTGATATAGCAAGTTACGCTAGTCAGCCTTATACCCCTTACGTTGGAGGTGGATCAATCCGTTATAAAGATATCAGCGGACCTGACGGTGTGCCTGATGGTAAGGTAGATGCTACTTATGACCGCAAAGTGATAGGTTGTACGACCCCTAAATATTCTTATGGTGCTACCCTTACTGCAGATTATAAAGGATTTGATTTTTCATTGTTATTGCAAGGCTTGGGGGGATACCAAGAACAAATGGGTTCTTATATGGCATTTGCATTCTATAATGGGGGGAACATACAAAGATGGCAGGCTGATGGTGCGTGGACAACAGCAAACCCCAACCCCAATGCAGTCTATCCTAAAATTACAGGTGGTGTGAATATGTCAGAGTATCCAACATCAACTTTCTTTATGAAGAACGCAAGTTTTCTTCGGGTTAAGAATTTACAAGTTGGATATACTATTCCCAAAGGTATAACTAAAAAGTTCAAATTAGACAATTTGCGAATTTTCTATAGCGGTCAGAACCTCTTTTCGTTCAATCACTTTTATACAGGTTGGGATCCGGAAATGTACCAAAACACGGGAGACAGTCCTTCGTTTTCTCCGATTACCGCTATTAATACTTTTGGTGTAAATATTAGATTTTAAGATTATTGCAAATTAATCAGTTGTAAACTATTAAATTTAAGAAAATGAAAAATAAATATTTTAATTCAATAATACCTAAAATATGGATTGTCTTAGTATTGTTAGGAGTGGTGAACTCGGGTTGTAATGACAATTTATTCGATAAACAACCATTAGATTCAGTTTCTGATGCTACATTCTGGAAAACAGAAAGTGATGCTACACTCGCGCTTTCCGGGTGTTATAGGTCAAGAAACAAGGATTGGGGTGAATGGACAAGTGATGATTTTTGGACTCCCTGGTCCCTGGTACAAATGGATATTATGGCTGGAAATGGGGCTGAGAAAGAAGGAAATCCAGATAAAATAACTGACGGAACCCTAAATTCAACCAATGGAATGATAAGTGATTATTGGGGCCATTCATACAAAAGAATAACTGCCTGTAATAATTTTTTGGAGCATATCGATCAAATCACAATGGATGCGTCGAAAAAATCCATTATGGTTGCTGAAGTTAGAACTATCAGGGCTTTCGAGTATTTTAACATGGCTTTCTATTTTGGCGATGTTCCTTTAATTCAGAAGGTACTTACTGTTGGAGAAGCCAATAGCGTTACCAGGGCTCCAAGAGCTGATGTTTGGGCATTTGCCGAAACAGAATTGAAAGAAAGCGCTGCAGCCCTTCCATTAACCCGGCCAGATGCTGAAAATGGTCGTATTACAGAGGGGGCTGCCTTGGCAATATTGGGACGCCTGCAAATGGCTGAACAAAAATGGACTGCTGCTGTTGCCACCTATAAAACAATTATTGATAATAATACCTATATTATTGACCCTAAATTCAGAGAGCTATTTTGGGAAGCCAATGAACAGAATAAAGAGTTTATATTAACCTCACAGTACAAGGAAGATGTTTATCAACAAGTTGTTTTACAATTTATATATCCAGAGATGTTCAATGGTTGGCATCAATTTTCTCCTTATAATGAACTGGTTAAGGATTTTGAATGTACCGATGGCAAAACAATTGATGTATCGCCTTTGTATGATAAAAACAATCCGTACAATAACCGCGATCCAAGGTTGGATGCGTCCGTATTGATTCCTGACAGAGGTAAATTTAGAGGAGTTACTTATACTACCAACCCAACATCGGGTGATGCAGATAAGTTTGGCAAGTACCCGGTTTGGAGTGGATATTGTATCAGTAAATTTATGGATGAAGGTTTCAACGGAAACCTTATGAATTACGGGGGCAACTGGCCTATTATCCGTTATGCTGAAGTTCTTTTGAGTTATTTGGAATCAAAATTGGAATCAGGTGCAACCATTGATCAGACGTTACTTGATCAAACAATTAATAAAGTTCGTGGTCGTGCAGCAGTAAATATGCCTGCTGTTACTATTACTGATCCTACCGAACTGAGAAAAATTGTTAGAAGAGAACGTAGGGTTGAGTTTGCCTGGGAAGGTCTGAGATATTATGATATTCTACGTTGGGGTATTGCCGCCGATGTACTTAACGGTACTTATCACGGAATGAAACTCACCAATGATCCAGCAAATTATACAACATATCCTGTTGATGCTGAAGGTTATTTTGTGATGGGTAAAACCAGAGCATTCAAAAAAGGTGTGAATGAATTGTGGCCTATCCCTCAATCTGAAAGGGATATTAACAAGAATCTGACTCAGAATACTGGTTATTAATATCTGTTTAAATTAAGAGGGCTGTGTATTATGGAATTTGCACAGCCCTTTTTTATATTATATGCTGCTTTAAAAACATAGATTCGGAAAGCTTTATTTGCCAAACGCTTTATGATTTGATAATTTATCTTTAAGATAATGATATTTTGTTTTTCTGCTGGAAAACAGAAGATTCTGATTCTTGTATTTAAAACTTACATCTATTTTTGTGGTACAGTTCAGCATAGTAAATAAGTGAAGGTACTCAACTGTCGATTTCACAATTTACTCCTATTTTACTTCGTTCGGAAATCGCATCAATAAAAATATATATTCCTTTAATTCTCATGAAAAAAACAATTTTCACCGCATTAATTCTTTTACTAGGTTTTCAAACTGGCTTTTCACAAAAAACACTTAGCCCCGAAGACAAAGAACGTTTTGCATGGTGGCAAGATGCCCGTTTTGGAATGTTTATTCATTGGGGTCCTTGTACACTTACAGGTGCTGACATTAGTTGGAGCCGTGGTAAGGAGATTCCTACAAACATTTACGACCACTTGTATCAACAGTTTAATCCAGTCAATTTCGATGCTCACAAATGGATTCAATATGCTAAAGATGCCGGCATGAAATACATTATTTTCGTAGCCAAACATCATGATGGTTTTGTGATGTGGGATTCGAAACTGACCGAATACAAAATTACCAACACTCCTTTCAAACGTGACGTATTGCGCGAACTAACTGATGCTGCTCACGAAATGAATATGCCTATCGGTATTTACTTTTCACCTGGCGATTGGCGTGACCCGGATTGTCGTTCCAAAACAAATGCAGTTTTCCAAAAAAGGATGCACGGCTATTTAACCGAAGCTTTATCCAATTATGGTAAAATTTCATTGGTGTGGTTTGACTTTGATGGTCTTCCTAATCCTACTCTTCCCGAAGAAACTTATAAGCTTGTACGTAAACTCCAACCTGAGGCAATTATAAACAATCGTCTGGAAGCTATTCATTCCGACGAATCGCACGGTTTTGTTGGTAAATGGGGTGATTATGCAACACCCGAAAATCGCGTAGGAAGTTATTGCAATGCTGTGCCTTGGGAAACCTGCGAAACCATGGGTAAAGGCTGGCCATGGCAGATTGATGACAAACCAAAAGATTTAAAATACATACTCAATGTTTTAACCAGCTGCATTGGTGGTAACGGTAATTTACTTTTAAACGTTGGTCCAAATGCATTGGGTGAATTTGAACCTGCTTTTGTTGCCCGATTAAAAGAAATAGGTAAGTGGATAGGTACTAACAATCAAGCGGTTTATGGAACACAAGGCGGTCCATACATTCCGACTCCGGAATATAATTGTACAAGCAAGGGTAATAAAGTATTTATCCATGCTAAAAAGTTTAATCAGGATGAATTGAGACTTCCTGCTTTCTCGGGGAAAATTGTGACGGCAACTTTGGTTGACGGTTCACCCGTAGTGTTTGCTAGTGACAAAATTGCGTTAACAATAAAAGTTCCACCGGCAAAACAAGACCCGAATATCACTGTAATTACTCTCGAAATCAAAGGAAATGCTTCTAATATTGCAGTTATTCCTCCATTTACCAAAACTAAATCATTGGCATATTATAAACCTGCAAAAGTAAGCAGTAGTGTTGCGCCATCGTTTATGCATGATGCAGGAGCAGTGTTTGATGATAATGAAGGAACTTACTGGACACCAGGTCGGAATCCTCTTTTAGCGGATAGTATCTCTGGCATCAAATTTGACGATGGTTATAACCCTAAAAATCCTATGTGGCTCAATCATGGTTGGGTGGAAGTTGACTTGGGCAAACCTCATAAAATAAGTCATGCCATTATTAAAGATACAAAAGGTTGGAATAATAACTATTTGAGTGTTACATCATTCAAAATTGAGTATAAGAAAAAAGGAAATTGGGTAACAATTGTAAGTGGAACTTCACTTGAAAAACCAATTACTTTCCCTGCTCCTGTGGAGGCTCAGAATATACGCCTTTCGGTTGAAGCGCCCGGTAAACCTGCTATTACTGAGTTTCAATTGTATTGAAACTGAAAAGAGTATCGTTGCTACTTGTCTCTAAATTTGATCTTTTTGCAAAATTCAAATTAGTTTATTCTTTAATTGCTATGACTTCAATGTTTTCAAAAAGACATTGAAGTCAATGCAATTTCTTATTGTCACTTTAATTCAAACAAAGTAATGAAGCCAATTGCAATTTTAGTTCTATTATCAATTAACCTTTTAGGCTATTCTCAAAAAGAAATCACTATTAATAATGTAAAATCCCGTATGGATATCAATGGTAAAATCATTGACGCGCATGGAGGAAGAGTTGTTAGAATTGATAAAAAGTACTATTGGTACTGCGAGTCATATGGTAACACCAATGGTTTTACCACCGGTAATTTTTATTCGTGCTATAGTTCGGATGACCTTACAATCTGGAAGTTTGAAGGAAAACTACTTGCAGATGCCCCTTCCGGGGTATATTATCGACCACATGTAATTTACAACAAAAACACCAAGAAATATATACTTTGGTACAATTGGAATCCTGTGCTTTGGGAAGGAAAAACGGGTGTAGCTGTTAGTGATAAGCCTACCGGTCCGTTTAAAATTATTAATCCGGATGTGAAACTGAAACATTTTACTTTAAAAGTAGGAGATTATAACCTGTTTGTAGATGACGATAATTCCGCTTACATCGTTTATAATACCATTGATGGTCATAAAATCTCTGTTGAAAAGCTTTCTTCCGATTACCTTTCGTCAGCCTTAGATAATAGCGGGTTTCTTGCCAGCAATTGCGAAGCAAGTGCTATGTTTAAGCGAAAAGGAATTTACTATTTGCTTACCGATTATTGTTGCTGTTTTTGCGGGGAAGGAGCAGGGGCAAGAGTTTATATAGCCGACAAACCAATGGGTCCATATCGGTTAACCAACAATATCAACCGTTATCCAGGCAAGCCAGTGTTCAACCTTTTCAATGGTATAAATGACAAGTATGATAAACTATCACTTTCAAAAGGCGAAATGGTTGACATTGTTGCACCGGAGAAAATTACTTGTAATCAAGTGAAAATTGTAGTTGGTTGGGAAAATTACCGTACTCATTGCAGTGCAAGTTCTGATGATACTATAAGGTTTGAAGATAATATTGTTCCTGCTTTTGCACTGCAATATAAAAAAAATAACGAATGGGTTACTGTCGAAACCAATCTGTCAATTAGAAATGAGGTTGTTAGGTTGGAATGCCAAATGTCTTTTCCGGATATTACAGCTACTGAGTTTCGCATAAAGACTGATAAAGCCGTTTATTTTCCTGTTAATCTTTGCGAAATAGAATTTTTCAATACAGACAAACCTGTGTCTTCGAATCAATTTAAAGTATACAAAACAAATGGAGGGGATGGCGACATCATAATCCCTGCTCAGCAAACATTTGTAATGGAATTGGCTACTCCCGATGGTCCGCAATATATATGGGCGGGTGATTTGTGGGGCTCTCGACCTGATAATATTAAGGGTCATGATTTTCAATTTTGGAGTAAACCGCTCGAATTTTTACCCGATGGAACAATTAAACCATTGGAATGGGTTGACGAATGGAAAATAAAGATTTTAAAATAATAAAATGAAGTAGATAATCAATAAAGTAGAAAATGAGAAAAATTGTTTTAATCACAATCTCCATCCTAATTATTTCGTCATTAACGGTATGTGCGCAAAAGTCAGAAAAAAAGATATTTATGTTTTCGTATTTTAAAGGCAATGGAGAAGATGGTCTTCACCTTGCTTTTAGCGAAGATGGATATAAATGGAATGCCTTGAAAAACGAGAATTCGTTTCTGATACCAACAGTGAGTAAAGATAAACTGATGCGCGACCCTTGTATTATCAAAGGTACCGACAACTTATTCCACATGGTATGGACGGTAAGTTGGAACGATAAAGGAATAGGCTATGCATCATCGAAAGACCTTGTTCATTGGTCGGAGCAACAATTTATACCTGTAATGGCTCACGAACCTGGGGCACTTAACTGTTGGGCGCCTGAAGTGATATATGATCCTGCCGCAAAACAATACATGATTTACTGGGCAACTACTATACCAGGGCGTTTTGCTTCAACCGATTCTGTAGGAGACGGAAAATATAACCACCGGATATATTTTGTGTTGACCAAAGATTTCAAAACGTTTTCGAATGCAAAGGTCTTGTACGATAAAGGGTTTAATGTGATTGATGCAACTATTCAGGCAACAGGCAAAGGATATGTCATGTTTTTGAAAGATGAAACCCTAAAACCGTTTGCACACAAAAATTTACATATGGCTTTTAGCAAACATCTTACATCTGGATATGGTAACCCATCGGAAGTAATTACCGGTAAATACTGGGCAGAAGGTCCAACCTCCATCAAGATAGAAAACAAATGGATTGTTTATTTTGATAAATATACCCAAGGCAAATACGGTGCTGTAACTTCTACAGATTTAAAAACATGGGAAGATGTTTCTGATAAGATAAGCCTACCCAAGGGAATTAGACACGGTACGGTATTCAGCATATCCGAAAGTGATTTTAAATTGTGGTTTAAACAATAATTGTTCGTAAATATTAATATGAGAAAATTTCTTCTAATCTCAGTTATAGCATTTCTGAGTTCAATTTGCTTCTCTCAACAAGTTTATACAATTGATGCCTCGCAAGTATCAACGCAAGTGAAGTCTGGTCACTTGAAAATGGGTAATCCAGGTGCTATCGGCAATGAATTATTAGTGAACAATCGGTATATGACTGTAGGCGGAAAGCCAATAATACCCGTAATGGGTGAAATGCACTTTTCGCGTGTACCTAAGGCGCAGTGGGAAGATGTGATTCTAAAAATGAAAGCAGGTGGTGTTAATATTGTTGCCTGTTACATTTTATGGATTCATCACGAAGAAATTGAAGGACAGTATGATTGGAGTGATAACAAAGACTTGAGTGCATTTGCAAAATTATGTGCAAAACACGGTATGTGGGTATATCCGCGAATTGGCCCTTGGTGTCACGCCGAAGTTCGCAATGGTGCACTTCCTGATTGGATATTGCAAAAGATAAATTTGAACGACCGTTCAAATGACCCTGTTTATCAGGCTTATGTCGATAAATGGTTTAAACAGATTGGCTTGCAGCTTAAAGGTTTGATGTATAAAGATGGCGGATCGGTAATTGGCGCGCAGTTGGAAAATGAATATGGTAGAGGGAAAGGCGGCGAAGATCATATTTTGTGGCTAAAAAAAACAGCATTAAAATATGGTATCGATGTGCCAATGTACACTGTAACAGGTTGGCAGAGTGGTTCTGTTCCTCCTTATGAAGTGATCCCCTTGTGGGGTGCTTATCCAGATGCACCGTGGGACGATAACTTAAACAAGAGAACAGATTGCGCTAATTTCCAATTTACAGCTTTCCGCGACAATGAAAATATCGGCAATGGCTTAAAAAAGCAAACGGAGCCGTATATCGATTTTCCATCCTATCCTTATTTTACCTGTGAAGTAGGTGTCGGCATAGAAAATACCGACCACCGCCGATTGAAAATCGGATCGCTCGATGGATTGGGACTTATCATGGCAAAAATTGGCTCAGGAAGCAATTTGCCAGGATATTACATGTTTGCTGGAGGCTCAAATCCTCGAGGAATCCTTACTTCGATGGAAGAAAATAAGGATGAAACAGGTTATTGGAACACCAACCCGGTAATTTCCTATGATTTCCAGGCGGCAATTTGCGAATCGGGAGAGTTGAACAAATGCTATTTCGAAGTAAAGAAACTGCATTATTTCCTGAATGAATTTGGCGGTGTGCTTGCACCTATGGAACCCGTGTTTTCTGCAAAGACGGAAGATCTTCAATATGTTGTCCGTACCGACAATAATTCCGCATTTTTATTCGGGATCAATTATTGCCGACACAATGTAACCGGTGGGAAGAAAAACGTTCAGTTCAGTGTTAAGTTGAAAAACGAAACCATAGTTTTCCCTTCTAAACCAACTACAATAGCTGATAGCAGTACATTTATCTGGCCAATCAACTTTGCTGTACAAAATGTACTTTTGAAATATGCTACCGCTCAACCCTTGTGCAATATCAACAACAAATGGATATTTATTCAAGATACAAATTCAGCTCCTGAGTTCTGTTTCGATGGCTCAGCGATCGATAAGCTTGAATCGAGCAACGGTAAAGTACTCCAAAAAGATGGACGGTATATTATTACCAACCTGCAACCCGGCGTGAATTGCATCATTAGCATTCTGCCAAAGAATGGTACGGAGCAAAAAATTGTTTTGCTATCGAAAGCAGAAGCACAACAAGCATGGTTGCTGAAAAGTGGAAGCAATAAGTTTTTCTTTGTGTCCGATGCAAATATGTACATGAACGGCACGCAGTTACATTTGTTTGGCACGTCAACCAAAGCCAAGGTAAGCATGCTCAATCCAACTCAAGACGATGTCTTCACAAATTACACGTATCAATTTCCTTTAAAGCAAATCGATATTGCTTTAAAAGAACTAAAACCGCTTGACGATGCGCAATGGTTGAAAATAAGTGCTGTGGGCAATCTGAATAACAATAATATGCTCATGCACCGATTTTTTGTGAAAGAGTTTAGTCTCGGTAATACGTCAAAAATCAAAAAAGCAAGTTTAATCATTGCTCCGCAAGCCGCGTGTAAACTTCAATTGAACAACATTTGGGTAAATCAACCAATTGTTTCAGATTCAATGAATGTGCTTGATGTTACCGGATATGCCAGCAAAAATGAAAACTTACTGATGCTTGATTTCCCTTTTGAAGACGGACAAAAATCATTTGCTGCAAAGCTGGTTGTTGAATATTATAATGCCGATAGAATTGAATTATCAACCGATCAATCGTGGATAGTGAAAGATTCATATACCTATCCATCGTACCTGATAAAAGGCGGCGGTTACAAGCAACCTGAAATTGTAAAGTCGGTTGAAAACCTGAACAAAACGTTGAAAGATTGCGATACCTATACGTTTGCGCTTCCTGATAATTACCTGGCCGATATCAACAATCTGTATCTGAGAATAAACTACACAGGCAACAAGGCAAGGTTGTATTATAATCACCAACTGGTTGCCGATGATTATTATAATGGCGATGTTTGGCATATTGGGCTAAACAGATTGGGGAATATGCTTGATAACCACCGGTTGAAGTTGGAAATAACCCCTCTGAAAATTAGCGACAGGGTGTATTTTGATGATGAAGCGGCAAAAGCAGCAGCGTTAAAAACTGCTGTTAAAAGTGTATTTGCTTTGCCCGAATACAAACTCGATTTTGATGTCATTGAAAATACGTTGAAGCAAATTAAAGAATAAGAACATAATAACAAAATCAAAAATGAAACGAGGAATTGTAAATAATAGGATTATTTTGTTTTTACTAATGTTTTTACTGGCAACTCCTACTTTGCTTTGTGCAAGGGGCAAGCAAGGTCATTTGGCTGCAAAACCATTGTTCCGCGATCCGGTTTACGATGGAGCTGCCGATCCTACCATTATCTGGAATAAGAAAGAGAAAAAATGGTTTATGTTTTATACCAACCGTTTGGCAAATGCCAAAGGGCTCGATGGTGTAAGCTGGGTGCATGGCACACGCATTGGAATTGCCGAATCATCGGATGGCGGCGCAACATGGAAATACCGCGACACTTGCGATATTCAATACCGCCTGACCGACTATACCCATTGGGCACCCGAAGTGATTGAGAATAAGGGTGTGTACCACATGTATCTGAGCTACGTTCCCGGAGTTTTTAAAAATTGGAATCATCCACGTTGGATTGTTCACCTGACCAGTAAAAACCTCATAAATTGGAAATTTGAATCAAAACTAAAGCTTTCATCCGAGCAATGTATTGATGCCTGTGTATTCCGTTTGCCCAACGGTACGTGGCGTATGTACTACAACAATGAGATTGCCGGAAAATCGATGTTTTATGCCGATAGTCCCGATTTGTACAAATGGACAGATAGTGGCAAAAAAGTGGTCGGCGATCGTGGGGGAGAAGGTCCGAACGTGTTTGCATGGAAAGGAAAATACTGGATGATTGTTGATAATTGGAGCGGTTTGGGTGTTTATTCATCCACCGATTTGGTGAATTGGAAAAGACAGGAAAAAAGTATACTGAAAGAACCGGGCAAAGGTGTTGATGATAACGTAATGGGCGGACATGCCTCGGTGGTTGTCAACGATGGTCGTGCTTTTATCATTTACTTTACCCATCCGGGACGAACTCCGGAAAACAATGGCATTGATAATTATGAAACTCGGAGAAGTTCTATTCAGGTTGCTGAATTGGAATTAGTTGAGGGTCAACTGATTTGTGATCGCAATAAGCCGATGTATATTAATTTGGTAGCACCGAAAAAATGAATAAGTGATATATTTAATTTAAGAACTCAAACTCCCTCTATATAAATCGGGATAAATGGTATTGACCTTAAGGTGCAATCTCTTTTTAAATGTAAATTATCTCCAAAATACACTCTTTAGCCACAGCAATCGATAAGAGCGAAACACTTAAAATTCACAATGAAAAGGCTCGTTATATTCACTTTATTACTTAGTCAATGTGTTTTAGTTAATTCTCAATCGCTGGAATTTATTATGGATATGGTTCATAATAATCCCGGTGAAAAACCATTTGAAACCAAATACAATGACCCAAAATTCCTCAAATCTGAGGGGTTTAACGGCATAACGCCACATTGGTCGGTTAATTGCGCCATTACATACGATAACTATAAGAAAGGGGCTATTTCTAAAAAATCGGACGAGTATAAATGGATTACCAACAAAGCTGCATCGATTGATGTGAAGCTGGCAGAATGCAAAAAAGCCGGTCTCAATGTTTATCCATTCACCGATTTTATAGTTTTTCCTGCCTCTATTTGGAAATTGTATGGCGATTCCATTAAGCTCCCAGGCAATGGTGTTGGTTCATCTATTGGCGGAAAAGGTGAAGCCATGATACCTGATATTCGGCGTAAAATGACTCAGGATTTGCTACGTGCTCAAGTTGCCGGACTGTTCGAACGTTTCCCGCAATTGGATGGCGTGGTGTTGCGGTTTGGCGAAACTTATCTGTTTGATACGCCTTTTCACCAAGGTGGCAGTCCTATACGTTCAGGAAAAGAAGGAATTCAGGA
>Ga0302271_10003041_pt1 | contig 14532 bp, 10 predicted proteins | sample III_Bog_N1_1_FD_198767 | JGI IMG/M metagenome (GOLD analysis project Ga0302271, IMG submission 198767) | Peat permafrost microbial communities from Stordalen Mire near Abisko, Sweden - III_Bog_N1_1 | ecosystem: Environmental > Terrestrial > Soil > Wetlands > Peat | place: Sweden: Abisko... | reverse complement strand
AATCAGATTAAAATATATGCCTCCAAACCATCAATAATTGATGACTTCAGTAATATCAATACTAGCCTAGCCACCCAGTTGGCTTGCACTTTAGACACTGTTTTTTTAATTATTTGTTCAAAATCTCCCATTTTTGTCGCTGATTGCTGGTATTATTTGTGTAATACTTTATTGATACAAATCGATGCAATTGATACCACATTCATTCACAGCTTACTCGCTTGATTTCCGCATATCTACCTGAATATTTTTATTATTTTTATCTAATTTTGCAAAATCTAACAAAAACAATTTCACATTGAGAAGGGGGGAAGGAATTCCCAGGGAAGAGGAATGAGTTAGTTCTTTGGAGTTGGAGTATTAAAATAATGATAAGTATTGGCTATTAGATTTATATCTGGGTAGCTTCACATTTCAAAAGAAAATATACTACATAGCAGGATCAGCACTCCTCTATTTTTGAGAAAAAAACAAAATCAAAGAAAGATTCGAATTAAAAGGTGATAAATTACCAAACGAAATTTTACAATTAACTTGACAGATCTTTCAGCTTTTTCTCTACTCCACTACACATTCGAGTTTTTCCAACTTAAGCAGCTAGCTGTGACATGAAAGCAGACGATCAATAGCAGATACTCCAAAGGGGATAGGATGGAAATTCTTTAGAGAATTAAGGGAAAGATCTCGAAGCTGATAACTAAGACGAATTCAAGAGTCTACATGAATAAGCAGATTTCTTTGATGGTATCTCGAATAACTAACAAAAATCTTTTAAGGAAACAAAAAGTAGAATCAGTCAACTGCAATAATAATAATAGTAACAGAATCAAGAGCTACAACCACCGAAGAAGCAATCAATGGATTATTTAAAAGAAGAGCCGAAATTGCAGCTTCGATTATCTTCCTCCGCAGCGACAAGTTAGATTAAATCAGATTATGGCGGGTCCTAACAGCCAAACGATTCAATGATTTCTCCTACGCGATCCAAGTAAGATGGATGGAGGTCAGTTTAAGGATAAGTATCGTTTGATCATGTGCTGTCTGATATCGGCATAGGTCCATTTTAATATATGATCTATGGAGTTATGGCTACATTAGGTTTAACTGAAGGTGCGCAAGTTTCAGTATTTACAATTATGATACCGCTATTGAAGAAATAATGGGATGTTGGTGATGATATTAATTCACTGCAGGTATGCTTGGTTTTCTTAGGGTTTTTAGTTGGATCTATGGTTAGCGGGCAGTTTGCTGATAGATATGGAAGGAGAAAGCCGTTTATTTACAGTAGTTTCTTTACTATTTTTCTGACTTTAGCGCAAGCAGCTGCACCGAATATCACGATAATGATTATTCTCAGATTCTGCTGTGCAATATTAGGTAACATGTTTAGAATTATTCAAAACTAAAACACAGAAATGGATAGAAATAATAAACACATTTTAACAAATCAAATGGATAAAATGAAGTAAGAGTCTTGGCAGAACGGTTTGGTGAGGAGGAATAATAGTTCTATGCTACTTAATTTACCTACAAAATTCTATTTTAATTGTTCATTTTATTTGAATCTTCGCAATACTTTTCTCCCAGTTAACAAAAACAATTTATCACTGATTCGTTTTTGTTTTGTTTCTTTGATAAAACAGTCGGTTTCTTTGGACCTCTTGGAGTCACTCTAGTTGCAGAAATCACTCCACTTGCAGTCCGTGGACGATTCATGAGTCTACTCACTGTGAGTTTCTCGATTGGATAACTCTACGGACAATTTATTGGATATTTCACATTAAACGGGTTAAACAGTGGTGATTGGCGGGCAATGATTGTCTGGACAGGGTTACCAGGAGCAATTGCTTGGATAATAGCAATACTTTACTTAGAAGAAAGTGCTAGATTCGATATCATAGATGGCAGATACTCTGAAGGATTCAAAATCATAACAAAAATGAATAAAATGAATGGAAATAGATTAGAAATGAGGGATTTGGATGAAGAAATCAAAGGACATTTGATAAATTGGTCAAAATAACTAAATAAATCACTCCACTAGAAAAAAGGCAGTCTCGCAGTGCTTTTCCAAGGCGACGGTAGACTTCTCACACCTCTTATCTGGTTTAATTGGTTCACTCTCAGTTTCATCTATTATGGAATATTAGTTTTGATGCCGAAAATGATGGATTAATTAGATTAAACAAGGCTTCATCAACCAAATGTTGAGGATACCAATGAAATAGCTTAGCTAGCTTTAAGCACTTTCTTTGAGATGATTGCAGCAGCAATAGCTTCATTTTTAATCGAAGTTAAAGGCTTAGGTAGAAAAAATTCTTTGATTATGTGCTTTGTACTTCAATCTGCTGCTGCTTTAATGGTATTTGCAGACAAAGGGGATAACTTTGTCTTATGGGCGACTGTCTGCAAATTCTTTCTGACAATGACATTTATCTTCTGTTATTAGTTCACAGCTGAGGTTTATTCAACTAAAATCAGAACTACGGGTGTTGGGATGGCGAATGGAATCGGCAGAAGTGGTGGGGCGATTGTTCCCTGGGCTAGTTAGTATCTTCAAAGTTTAGATTTTTTTGGTCCTTTCTTGCTGTTTTCATCACTCAGTTTGCTGACTGCGTTAGTTGATTTTATCATCCCGTATGATACTCTGGGAAGAGAATTAGATATTGCTGAGGAGGATGATGAGCACTAGACAATTGCAGGACAGAAATAAGAGCTCCAGAGCTTCGTAAAAGATAGATGAATTAGATATCTCAATTGTAATTTATTTGACCAAGCGCAATGAAACATACAAAGTGAAATACAAACAAACTTTAAATTTAAATATCACAGAGATACAAAACATTTGTTATGTCCTTCGTTCAAAATGCAAAATCCAATTTATACATTCTGTTTTATTATTGTAAAGACTTCATAAATTATGTTAGTTACCCAATCATTTCCTTAACCTACTGGAATCTTTGAAATTTTAATTACAATTCTGAATCCCTCCTTTCCCCCAAAAAAAAGAAAAGAAAAAGGGAATGGAATATCCATAATATATTTCAGCAGCTCAGAAAATTATTAAAAAAGAAAAAAAAAGAGATAAAAAAGTTAGATTAGTCAAGCATGAATTTCGTGAAGGATAAGTTTAAGAAAATTGGAAATGTCGTATCCAAGACAATCACATCTGTGAAGCATCAAATGAGTCTTAAAGAAGAAGATCAAGAAAAAAAAGAAGAATCAAAAGGAAATCACAATACTCATGAACCTATTGAAATGAAATCTTTGAAAGGAAACAATGCAATCAAGAACCATTCCATTCCTGCAGGAGAGCATGACGAAGATCTATTGGACTTATTCCCATTAGACTAAATATCGCAGTTTGACACTGCTAAGCTCCCAGGAAGAATCCGTAACAAAGTAGAAAATTTCCAAAAGATTCTATCAAGCAATAAGATAAACATAAAATAATTAAAAGACCAATGTTTCAATGGTATTCCTGAAGATTGTCCTGGGCTCAGATCAATTGTATGGCGTTTGGTGTTAGAATTAATTCCAAATTCAAAAGAAAAATGGGCGAAAACCATGGCTTCAAGTAGAGAAACCTACAAAATGCTAGCTAACAAGTATATCCATGATGTGGAATCTCCTCCTGAGGAAGTTTGGATCTAATAAGAAAAAGACGAAACTGATTATTATTTAAATAAAACCAGAGAAATATGCACTTAACCCAAATGGGTAGATTTTTTCAAAGACAGAGACTAATGGGTAGAAGTTGAAAAGGACACCACGAGAACAAGATCGGAAATGCACTTTTTTGTGACTAAAACTTCAAGATAAGATGGATTTGACAATCCATACAAGAGAAAACAATCTCAATCGGATAAACCTGAGGAGAAACATTTTGATGTCCTCAGTCGAATTCTCTTTGTGTTTGCTAAAACTAACAATGGAATCAAATATGTGCAAGGAATGAACGAAATTCTTGCTGTACTCTACCATGTATTTCTGTCTGATAAACAGTTCGCTGAACATGTTGAAGCTGATTGCTTCTTTGCGTTCACTATACTCATGGGGGAAGTACGCGACTGCTTCATAAAAGTACTAGACGATTCAGATTCAGGGATCAAAGCTAGAGTAACGCATCTGAATAATATTTTAAGGAAAGTAGATGAACCCCTCTGGTAAGCTCTTGAAGACATGGGATTGAATCCTCATTTTTATAGTCTCCGCTGGCTAATGCTGATTTTCACTTAGGAGTTTGAGATTTTCGATGTAATGAGGTTGTGGGATAGTTATCTCAGTCACTCAGATAGATAAGGATTTCTGGATTTTATTTGTATTTCTATTCTGACGATTCAAAGAGACCATATTATGAATGACTTTGCGGAAGCTATGGAGGGTCTTCAACGAATTCAACATTTGGATATTGTAGAAATCGTTATTTTAGCTGATCAACTGTATAGATAGCATGCCAAAATAGTCTGAAATGAATAAGTAATTGTAAATTTTTACTCAAAGCAATTTTATTGTTAAATGAATATTTTTATCTAGAGTCTGTTATGATCAATTTGACACAAACTTTAATAAAAATATGTTATTTATTATTCTTATTTGGAATTCCACTCCGATACAAATATTTTCCTGACAAAACTTTATTTTGTAGTACATTTTGACATTAAATAGATGATTTTTGTAAAATAAGCATGATCTAAATGAGAAACAAAAAATGTACTAAGGGGTCTTTTTATTGAGCTGAAAAAATACAAATACAAACATCGTTTTTAACAAATTCATCCATTCATTGCAGCTAGTTTTCAAAGATCTCTATTAAATCTTACTTTTCAGCAGCAAGTTTCTTATTAGTGCTTTTAATCCTTTACATTTGCATCACTATCAAATCCTCAATAGCGAGATCTTATGGAGAATTTTTTGAGATGCTTTATGATGCGTGGTTGATGCTCAAGAATAGTGCAGAGATCTACTCAGAAAGTTGAGCCATTTGATTTATATCAGCTAGGGCTGTATAAAATGTACTCAAAGATATGCCTTCGTTAGGGTCAATCAACTAGCTAGCTGATAAGTAGAGAAAGTATGATTTATCTGCATTCTACTAGATTGAGAGTCTACATGAAGAAATATCATAATTGAACAGATTTATGAAGAAACCTAGCATATCTAAGTCATGTTCTTGGAATGATTTATCAATGATCTGCAGGGAGTAGCAAAGGAAATGCATGAGCTCATTAGCAGGTAAGAAGTTATGATTAAATGCTTCAGAAGGGGTAACTACACTTGGTGCGGCTTGGGAATCGGAGTCAATATTATTATTCAAATATTCATGCTCATATTTCTTGTGTTGTGACATAGCAGTGATATCGTTTTCTTCATCGATAACCATGCTGTCAGATACACTAAATTCTACAGTTTATTCTCTGTTTCCACCGAAGAATTTCACTTAGTACACAATATCTCCTTTAGTATTTTTTCCGTGTTGTTGCTGTTTCTGATCATATATTTCGAACCCTATGCGCAACCATTCACTCAAAGATTCAAATAACGTTGGTGATAGCTTGGTATTATTCATTTGGATTTTGACTTCACTTGATCTCCAATTCTTCAATGAATTCGTAACTTCATCTAAGAAAAAATGAGTTATTTTTTTGAATCGGCGTTTGAAAATTGCATCTGTTTTTTAAGAAAATCAATAAACATCCCTCTTACCTATATCGCAACCACTTTTAAACTTCACATTTAGTGGGGCTGTGCACAACTCTGAGAGCATTTATTCAAGTTCCATGAATTGTTAAACAATATTTTTTGGTTGACTTTAAGAGTTTTCTTTTTCTTTTTTATCAGCTTTCTATTTGATTTCCGCTAAATCAATATTTCACAGCGAACAATAATCCTATTAATTGATTGATTTTACTTCAGTCACCCGCACCTTTTTCTCCTTTTTTCCTCCTCAAAAGTAATGAATTTGAATAATAAAAAAATCTCAAGATACGATTCTTAACTTGGAAATACTCAGGAATTACAAAATATCACCCCAAAGACAATTATCAGAGAAATTCAATGATTAACAAATGAAAAATATGACAATTATCTTTCACATAAAAATACAATTAAAACTAAATGACTCACTCCAAAGATACCAGCAATATCTATTTCCTCTTATCTGCTCAATAATTGATAGGATAATTGGCTAAAAAAGGAAACAATATCGATTCCTTTAAATAAAATATGCTAATATACATCAACGCGATTATAGAAGCACTCACCCACTCCTTTTGTCTTTATTTTCGCTGAGTTTCAAAAGTTTCAATGAATAAAATAGTAAAAATATTTAATGGAACCAAAAGATAACAAAAAAAGCTTGTATTATAATAGGAAAAGTAAAATATTCCTAGATAAATGAGTTTCTTTCCTCAAAAAAAACAACTTTAAAAAGAAATGCCAAAAATTCAAAAGAACCTTCTGGATGTATTCTTAGTTGTCATCTAAGTTATGTTTGCTTGGTTCGAATTCTAGTCTGGTGGATATGTCGTCTCGAGAAAATTGCTTGTATGAATTCACAAATGGACTTGTTGTTTCTTGATTCCCAAGAATATCTTTTTCAGTAAGTCCTTGAGGATTTTGTTCACTGCTTATATCTTATGAGGTAATAATTGTATCAGCTTATGGAGATTACAAATGGTGATTGTCTCCTTAGATAGAAGAGAATAACATCTATCTAGAACATTAGCTCGTTTTGCTTAGATTTAAATGGATTATTTGTGTCCTCTTAGGAATATAAGAAAGAACTCTGATCATACGTTAAGATTTGCTGTAATATTGTTTTTGTTGATTTCTTTCCTTGTAGACCCTTGGAATGCTAGCTAATACCTTATGTTTTGACTTATTTCTTATCAAAATATTAATCAATAGATTTAAATTCTTGAACCTTCGCGACTAAATTTGCTTTAATTCCTGAGAAAATCATAAACATAAACGATAATTTTATGAAAGGTTGCTTGCTACTCCCTTCCTTGAGGAATTTCTTAATATTTTTTGTTTGAGAAAAGGAAAATCTTTTCAAAATGGTAGAAAAGCCAAAGCTCTTTGAGCATTGTAAAAAAATGAATAAACAGAATTACTTACCAATAATCTAACAAAATGTTGATTTTTAAACATGAAATATCTAATAATCCAAATCACAAATAGACAAATGTTATCTCACAATGCAGCATCTATGATAAACTAACTCCGTTTTCTCAACATTTGCATTCCATGTCAATTATACAATCAGTGGCAAATAAAAAAGACAGGAGTTGCATTTTAACTAATTCTTTTCAATTGTATAATCCTTTCATCTTCCATTCTCAATTCTAAATCGCTGATACGTCATCTAAGCTAGTGAATTTCCTCCCAGTGTGCGAGATAGATTTTAGAGACAGCATATGGAGTGCTCTTTCACTGCCAAGTTGTTGAAACTCCGCTGTGAACTAAATTACATCAAGAGGAGCAATGTTTTTCAGGACACTGATATACTCCTGATTCACCTCGTAACTCACAGACAGAAGTAGATCAGTGTATGCAGAATCTGTTGGATTCATCTTAATTGCAAGTTAATATTCTGTGTTTCGTTGCATATGAACAAAATCTCTTGGACAATGGATACATTCTCCATAGATTCCTTCCCAAGATATGCTATTCTGATGATAAGTTGATACATAGTGAGAATTTGCTCTAACAGAGTTACCAACATAGACTTAACTTCCGCAATCTTTCACGAAATCAATCCAAGTTTGAGATAGCAGAATATCTACAAATAAAAATACATATCATTCACACACATATGATGATGATATTTTGAATTAAATGATGGTTTTACTTCTTGTGGAGATGGAATCTGTAGGTAAAGGAGTTATTTCTTCTTTAGTAAGAGAGTTGTAGACAAAGAGAATCGTGATAATAGCTAAGATGCCATAAGCATATTTCCTCGAAAGGATAATTGCGACTGATCCAAATCTAAAGTTAAGAATCTAGCAGCAAAAAAACAATAGCAAGAAATGAAATTCTTTTTTTGCAATTTTAAAATATGAGATAAGATTAGAGAAACATTATTAAATTCTACTTAATCACTCATGGAGGGCAGCGAAAAGAGATTGTGCTTTTCAACAATCGCATCGCAATCATAACATCGCTTAGCTACTTGTTGCGTTGCTGCTACGATTACGGGGATAATGAAGATTGCCCAGAATTGAAACACAAATAATGATGCAAAAGAAAGCACATATGTCACAGGGGATGCTTCTTTTTAGTAGATTGTCTCACTTCTAGACCCACAGTGACTACATTTGCTTGTTCGTACTTCACTCGAAGTTGAGTTTGTGTCAATAGGCTCAAATTCATCCATTTTATGAATATCTCTTTTTGTTTCTGTTCAACCACTTTGAATGTATCAATCTAATAAATAGGATCTAATATTAATTAAGATTCTCTTTCAAATAAAGGAATATTAGATTGCTCTTAAATTTGAGTAATTCCAACATTTTTGTTAGAATCAAAAATATCTTAGAATCTATCAACTCGTTCAAATAAACTAAGATGCTTATTTATTTTTAATCTCGATTGCTTGAGTTAAGATATTATGTCTTTTTCTATTCAATACTAAATAAGACTGTTCGATGCATATCATGATACAATCTAAGCATACAAATGCTAATATATTAATAAACACAACACATAAACACTAAAATGTGTTAATCTTGTCTGAATTCTTAGCGAGCAATTTTAATTCTTGGTGTAATGTTTAGTTTGTTTTTATGTTTCCGTCATTATTGTTTGGAAAATCAAGCATATCCTAAGCAGCAGCAACTTACAACCAGAATAAGTTAAGTCAAGAATCTTAAAGTGTTCTTGGACGATATTAAGGCATTTATTGCTCAAACATATGTTAAGGTTTGAGTCTATTCTAAAGTTCATTGTTCTATTCTAACTTATCCTGATTTAAATTATTTTAAGCAGCTGGCTAGTAGCGACTTGAAAACGAGCTAGTCTAGCCTAATATTCCTGAAGATGAAGATCCTTCATTATTTCCTTTTCTGCTGACAAAATCCATTGACTGCAGTAACTACTGCACTTATGGATAAGCATTAGTACTATTGCTGCTAGCTTTCTCACCTCCAAACGATTTCTGACTGAAATTCTTAGGCATGCCTCTTGAGATATCATTTCTGGGAATACCTGATATACCCGAGTTATATTCTCTATTCGGTTCTTTATTATTAATATTATTGGTTGCAGGAATCAAATGAGATAATAATCTAGCATCATTAGCAGGCTAATCAATGAAAGAATGAAGAATAGAAGAAGAAGATTAATCGATATTCTGTGCGCTAGATAAATTCTACTGCGCGTTTCTGCTGATTGAAATGTTCGAATTAATAGGTTTTGAGCTGCTGAGCCCACTGGCTCTTTGATTGGTGTTACAACTATTGTTTAAATTCTTAGAACTCCCAGTGTTTCTACCATTAGCGTTGATATTACTCACTGGTCCTAATAGATAAGCAATGGGCGCATTAGATTAAGGTTTCTTAGCTGCATTGAAGGCATTTTGAATTCCTACATTTCTCGTTGGAGAAGGTTAGGTGTTCAGCATAGCACTGCTCCCGCTACTTGAAGTATTGTTATTATTCCGAGGTAGATTATGAGGATGATTCTGCTGATATAATATCTATTACTATTACTTTAATTGCTGAGTTTATGCCTCTGACTATTGCGATATTTAATTAACTAATGTAGCTTCTAGAGATTTCTTATAAAGTGCAAGTGAACTATTGTTCGTTTAGTCGTTCTGCTGCGAATCGATGTAGTTTTATTAGCCTATTATTTGTTTATTCGCTTTGGCTGTCTTTTGCATGATAGAATGCAGTAGACTCGCTTTGCTTGAAGCAGATGTCGATGGTTAGCTAGCATGCTGCGAGCTTCTTTGCGAAGGCTGCTATTATTATTATTGTTCATGAGTCTTTTGCTTGCCATGATGCATATTCGATGAATTATTAGCATTATTGCTGTTATTATCGCAGTTGATAGTCTGATTCCTATGAACTTAAATTGAATTCGGGAAGTTATGCGGAGGAGATTGCGAATGCTGTGTGCGAGAATGACTATTATTATTATTATTCCTTGCATTTAAGCTATTTTCCTGTGCAATTTGATGGAGATTATCATGTGTTGTTGTTGCTGCTCCATGAGCTTGATTAGTAGATTTATTTGGACTGGCTCTCTTCAAAGCATTTCCTACAGTTGAAGCTGAGGGTACTTTGATAAGGGTTTTGTTAGCATAATTCGATTGAGATGTTCTAATTTGAGACTGATTTGCAGGTGCATTTTATAATTTCGAATGATCGAGATTGAGCTATTATTGTGATTTCTTGAGTGATTCACTATTATTATTCTTAATATTACCAGGCTGCACACCGCCTGGCTATTGCTAATGCTGCTGCAATAGATTCTTTAATATAATCTTGTTATTATTCTTCATTTTGATTTAATTCGGAATCTACTAATCTTATTGCGGTTGTTGCATTACATTCACATGATTAGTCTTGTTAGGATTAGTACTATCTGAAGAACTCACGTATCCTAATGTAGTTTATTGCATTCTACCACAATTGTCTCTTTCTCTGCTCGATGAATTAAGAGCTTTAGTAGATTAAGAAGCTGGTTTAACTGCATGATCTTGAGAACTTACTTAGCTATTACCTTTATTCTGTGTATAAGATTGGTTGTTGTTGTTATTTTTTTAATTCGGCGATGAAATGGCATTGCCATTGTTGCTGTTGTTGGAAGGAAATGAAGAATCCGTTTAAAGTTGCTAGTATTAAGCAGCAGTTTTCCTATGCGAACTATCAGTTCTCCTACTTTAATTCGACTTAATATCTCCAATAACCGGTGTTTCTTTGAATTACGAAAAAGAATTTGTGCTGTTTGTCTGGTTATTTGGTGATGACATAGCATCGCTACTGAGTTTGAGACGGATATCGCGGATGTTAGTTTTACTTGTATTATTGAAACTATGATTACCACCACCACTGTTATTAGCGTGAACACGACTGGATGTGCTAGTCGTATTTATGATTAAATTAGAGTTACTTTGTGTTTTCATTAAGTTAGCGCTGCTAGTTTTTTTGCTACTTGCGTTCTTAGGTTTATTTGATTCACACAAACCATTCCCTTCTTTGCTCACAGAGCTGCTGCTTAACTACCCTTAGATAGCAGCTTGCACTCGCTAAGATAACGCTAACATATTCTTTGTGAGAATTGAGTTACCTTCAAGACTATTCGATGCAGTAGAAGGACTTTAATCAGCTTTGCCTGAAGGTGGAAGAGGACTAAAAATTGTAGGCTGCGTGTGATCTGGTAATACGAATCTCGCAGGATCTGTTGCTGCTGTTTGTTGAGGTAGTTTCTCACTCACAAAGCTTTCCGTTTCAGGGATGATTGCATTCTTCATAAAAGTGGTATGCTTAGTATTCGATTGATTTTTGGAATGCACGATTTGAGAAGAAGTGATGCTTTTATGTGATTGGCTATTTTGATTCTTTATTAGTCTGTTAGATAACTATGACTAAGCAGTTGAAGGGAGTTATTACTCTTACACTCCAGCAGCTTTTTAAGAAGCAGATCGACTAGGTGGATTGCTTTCATTATTGGTGTTACTGTGATTTCGTTTGAGATCGTTTGAAATTATTGAAGATTTCTCTGATGCTCCTGCTGCAGTGCTTAAGGGGTAAGTTCGATTATTGCTAGTACTTTGATTCCCTGATGTCCTTTCTCGGCTTTGCGACTTACTGTTAGTTATAATAGTGTTCCTATCCTAGAAAGCTTTTGAAGAGCTTGTTCTCTCAATGATTTAGATTTTCTGCTGATTGGTATTTGGACGAATATTGCTCTTTTATGAAGCAACCTACTGTACTTGTTAGGCATGAATTTACTTCGAAAGATAAGTTTAAGAGTAGCTTGGAGAAGGTAAATAGTTTCTACTGATATTCTAATTGCTTTTGGAGTTATTATTGCTCTCATTGCTTGCATTATTATGTTGATTTCCATGTTTTCTGACTTCAAAACTCCTGGAAGTCTCGTATCTTTCCTTTTTCGTTGCTTGCAATTACTGAAATTACGATTTTGTAGATTAAGTATTTGGACTGTGCACAATCTAAGCAGATTTAACATCGGTGGAGATTTTTGCTCGCATTTTCTGCAGCACCGAAGAAGAAGTAGAAGACTATTGAAATTGCTGTGGATTCTAAACTTACTATTTCTCTGAAATGCTAATCTTCTCTTTCTCTTATGAGCTTACCTCCCTTCTAATCAGTTCTTTCTCTGAAATACCCTAAGCTTATTCTTCTACATCTTCTTGTTGTTGCTGGTGTTATTGTTTCTTCTCTCTTTCAGACTAGATTTTCTCAATCAAATTATTCACATTCCTGTAGCAGCTTTCTGATTTTTCTTGCAATAATTTCCAATTGAGATCATGCTATTATTTAGCCTAAATCTACTGATTCGAAGGGGAATCCGTTGGTTCAATGAAATTATTTTTTAATATCGTATCTAATTGCTGTTTCAATCGTTTATTCGAGATCCCTTCAGCTTAACTACTCTATGAGTTATCACCTTAAAACATCTCAATATCTTTAGGTAGAATTTAAGATGGTTATTATTATTACTGCTAAAACTACAAATTCGGTTAGTTCTTGAGTTTAGATTATAAATTCTGACCCAATCCATTAGCATTACAACTTGTGTTAAGATTATGACTCATCATTGCATGATTGCTTTTCATTAGATTGTCTGCACATTCCGTTTCTTCAATCGTTGATAGCTACTTAGTCTATGGAGGAGAGTGAGACAGTCCATGGAGATTTTAAATACTCTTTGTTTGCAGAGTCCTTTAAAGCGTCTTTCCTGAGAAATGATTATTGGAATGTTTATCCATAGGAGAATCTATTTTATTGACAATTTGGCAGTTGTCCTTAATATTCGTCGGCTGATTTTTTGAAAAGTTTTGAATATTTTTGGTATTTAGCGAAATGGGTTATTTCTATTAATGCGATTAGTCTTGCTAATTGATGGGTCTTTCAGAAAGACAAACCTAAATTGGTTGAGATATCTTTTCGTGTTCATAGTCTTCTAGTTTTTGATGTTGTAGTTGTTATTATTATTATTATTTTTTCTTAAATTATCCTTATTGCATTTATTACGATTGCAGTCTATTTGAAGCAATGTTTTAGATATTCAAATCGTAGTTTCTAGCATCGCACAGTGAAACCAACGAAGAATCACTTTCATTGACGGATGAATTGAAGCTGTCAAGGGGGAATTCGTAGATTTTGTTGACTTCTGATTTAGCGAATCGCTTTTCGATTTCAATTTTAAAGCTTTCTACTTATTGGTTCTCAGATTCGCAGTTAGATACATTATTATTTTCTTCGATGTTTTAAGATTCTTCGTTTTATTGCTCTTTCTAGCGAATTCTTTCTTCTTAGTATTACTGGTAATTCTACTCCACTTAGCTTAAATACTACATTGGTTGTTACTGCTACAATTATGATTATTACTTCTGAAACTTCTAACTCTAATCGTTCTCAGGGCGTTCAACTTGTTATTAGTTTTAACGCGATTCAGGTTGGATTCCATGATAATTATGTTACTTGGATGAGATGTTGAAATCCTATGATCGATCATTTTTGTTGTGATTTTAATTCATGTTTTACTCACTGTATTATTCCCCAAGTTAAGGAGGTCGTGAACTACCAGATTTGAACTACTATTGTTGCTATTAGAAGGGTATTTGAGGATACTATTATTATTGTTATTATTTTCCAACGATTGCTCGCTCATGATTTTCATTATTATTTCTAGGTTAAATTTGTTTTTCTAAATAAACTCTTTATTGGTTGAGAATCTTCTCTAGTGATTCAGATGCCCGAGTGACAAGACTTTAAGGTGAAGATGCCGATTGAAAATTAGGATTTGTTTACTGAAATCGCTGATTGTTGAAATGAATCTGTGAGGGAATCATTTTCTAATCTAGATGCTGTTACTCTAAAGTCTGACAAGGATACTACAGCTGCTATTACTTAGAATTATTGAAGGGTTGCTAGAAACAATTTGAATCTGCTTCTGCAGCATGCGCTACTTTTAGACCCTGCGAAGGTAACGTTTCAGCTCTTTCTTTGCGGTAGGCAGTAGCAACAGAATCGGTTTCCAATACCATTTTAGGAGGATGCATGAAACCTAAACATTTGTTAGCTTAAACTGCAGAGGATTGCTAGTACGCTTACATTTTAAAATATCTGAGAAAGAGATTAGCTTATTTTTGAGCCAGCACAGTCTTCTTCTTCTCTTGAAGCTTAGGAGTAACTCTCTCTCTCTAACTCTCCTTTCTTTTATATTTCACACGACAAACGCAAGCAAACAGCAGATTGATTGATATGTGCCTTTTTTAATTGAAAAAAATTACAATTTTAAATATTTTCGAGCTGAGCAATAAGTTAAATCTAT
>Ga0302271_10003040_pt1 | contig 14539 bp, 8 predicted proteins | sample III_Bog_N1_1_FD_198767 | JGI IMG/M metagenome (GOLD analysis project Ga0302271, IMG submission 198767) | Peat permafrost microbial communities from Stordalen Mire near Abisko, Sweden - III_Bog_N1_1 | ecosystem: Environmental > Terrestrial > Soil > Wetlands > Peat | place: Sweden: Abisko... | reverse complement strand
TAACAGTTCGCTGGGAAACATAACACGAAGTGAATTTTTTCCGGCAGGAATAAATGTAACTGCAAAAGCATTGCCAGGCAACGGTGCGAAATTCGATGGTTGGAGCGGTGATTTGATTGATTCGAAATCCATTAGTTCTTTCGTTATGGGAACAACCCAAAAAACGATTAATGCCAGCTTTTCTCCAACTTCGGCAACTAAGGAAATTGTAAATAATTCGTTTACTGTTTTTCCAAATCCGATTTCAGATGGGAAATTACACATTATGGCAAGTCTAATGAATTCTTCCAACTTAAAGGTTTCAATAACTAATTTAGTTGGAAAAGTTGTTTTTTCAAAAACCGTTGGAAATGCAAATAAAACAATTGATGTAAGTGACTTATCAAAAGGAATTTACATTATTAGTCTTGAAACAAATGAAAGCAAGAAATCCCAGAAATTATTCCTTTTATAATATTCCCCAAAAATACTAACAATCAAATTACTATGAAAAAAACAATAGTCAAATGTTGTATTATTCTTCTAATGTTAATGACAATTGTAGGCGTTAATGCTCAACAACCGTTGAGTGCTCATAATACCATTTACATCCCTGCAACTTCATCCAGTTATTCATTTGTAAATAATGATTTTGCATTTTACAAATCTAATGGTGATACATTTGCAGGCGTTATAATTACTGCTTTGCCAATAGTCGGAACACTGACTTACAATGGAGTCGCTGTAAATCAAACGGATGTTTCACAGGCAACTGTGTTTAGCGATAGAACTAGGTTCACTTTTACTCCCGACAATAACCGTACAGCTACATCGTTCACTTTTAAATTAAAAGATTCAAGGAATGTAATCACAGCACTACCCTACTCCGTTTCTGTAAAATACAATACGCCTGTTTCTAAATTGGTCAGAACGGCAACTAAGAATTACATCGATTACAAAGGCTTGCCTTATTTGATATATGGCATTCAACTCCGCATTGATGATTATTTGAAAGAGTCGCCCTATGATGCTACAAAATTAGCGAATGTCTATCAATATTTTGAGAGAACAAGTATGGCAGGTTTTAGAGATGCATCGGTTCCAATTCCATGGAATTATATTGAAACAGCTGATGGCACTTATAATTTTACATTGATTGACAACTACCTTGTAAATGCTAATAAATATAACCTTCGGTTGCATTTCCTTTGGTTTGGGTCCAATATATGTGGTTGGTCAAGCGTACCGTATTATATTTCAAGCAATAAAACGGTATACCCACTAGTGTCAACAGTATCTCAGGCTCCAGTCCTTTTCACAACTGCTAAATTAATTGAGAAAGAAGTTCGTGCGGTAACTACATTGATGGATTATATTGCACTAAAAGATGTAAACAAACGGGTTGTATTGGTTCAGGTTGAAAACGAGCCCGATCATATTGGTCCAACTTCCAGTATGTGGGGCGGAGGACAAAAAACGGGCGGTTATCATATGTTGGATACTTTAGGTCAGGTGATTCACCGGAGTAATGCTGATATGGTAACACGTGTCAATTTAGCCGGTTATACCACAGATGCTTCAGATTTTGGTTCATTGAAAGGAATTAATATTGTTGGACGCGATTCATACAGCGATGCGTTGTCAAGCTATCAAACCAGTTCATCTTATTTTATATATCCGTGGAATTCGAATTACACACCCGAAAATGGTGGACAGTACAAGAATGTGATAAACCTCATTTTGGCCGGTTTAGATAAAGGAATGGGTTATATCAATTATGAATTAAGAACTACAGGTGATAGATTAAAAACATATGATCTCGGGCTTTACCGAGGCACATCAGCCAACGATTGGGTTGAACGTGATGGTTCATTACAAGTAGCATATTCGTTGACCAAAACGGATTTCAAGACAGAAGTAAACCTGAATGAAGTGAAAGACTTCAATGCATTGATTTATAAAGCTGACAAACGAATTGCAAAATCACCCGATTCGAAAAATGCCGCTTTTAATCTGAGTGATGCACAAACAACAGTAAATGAAACAAAAACATTTTCAACTTACACCGTTACCTACACATCTGCTGTGGGCGGTGAAGCCTTTGCAATGGAAGATGAAAACGGTGATGTTATTTTAATGAGCCTTAAAAACAACAGTTCATTTGCTTTTCAGAGTATACCGGCAAACCTTCATGTTTCCATTGGCTATTTTGATGAATTAAACGTTTGGCATCAGACTAGTTCCCGAAACATTACAGACAATACTATAACATTGAATGTAAAAGAAGTGGCATTGCTCACTACTACTGTTTATATCAGTGATTCTACAGAAGTACCTACTGTAAATAAAATCAAAATTGTGAATATCTATCCAAATCCAAATCAGGGAAAATTCAACATGAATTTTTCATCGTTGGATTTTACACCAAAGCTAATGGAAGTTTACAATATGAATTCACAACTGGTTTTTAGCCAGGGTTTGTATGGAAAAGAAAGTTCATTCGATGTTAAACCGTTAAAAAGAGGTTTGTATTTACTTAAGCTTTCAGGTATAAATACCGATAAAACATTCGTGAATAAATTAATCATAAATTAATTTACAATTAGAATATGCAAAACTTTTTTTATAATTCCATGTTTATTTTCCTTTTTCTGATTCATCCAGTAAAATCTAATTCAATAAACCCGTTTTCAACTGTCGATATGTTTTCCGTTGCTGAAAAACATTACAAAAGTCAAAACGAAATATTTCCAATTGCTGATACATATCCACGTACACTCAATAATAAAGGTGAATTGGTTTCCACGAAATTAGATAATTGGACGGAAGGTTTTTTCCCTGGTTGTCTGTGGTATATTTACGAAAATAACAAACAAGATGTCTGGAAACAAATGGCTTTGAAATGGACACTTCCAATGGAAAAAATGCAATTTCTGACTTCGCATCATGATATTGGTTTTTTAATGTATAGCAGTTATGGGAATGCTTACCGATTGACTAAGAACGAAAAATACAAGGAAATACTTATTCAATCTGCCGAATCATTGTGTACAAGGTTCAGTGAAAAAACAGGCTGCATAAAATCATGGAATTACAATGAATCGTGGGATGGAAAATACAAGCTGTACTATCCGGTAATTGTCGACAATATGATAAACCTCGAATTGCTATACTTTGCTTCCGAAGTAACCGGAGACAAGCAATATTCAAATATTGCCACAAAACATGCCGAAACTACTGCGAAAAATCATTTTCGATCAGATTATAGCAGTTACCATGTGGTGAATTATGATCCAAATACAGGAAAAGTTTTATTTCGTGGAACATGTCAGGGTTTTGCCGACAACTCTACCTGGGCACGTGGGCAAGCCTGGGGAATTTACGGTTATACAATGGTTTATCGGTTCACCAAACGAAAAGAATTCCTTGTGCTGGCAAAGCATTTAGCTGATTATTGGTTGAATAACAAAAACTTACCAGAAGATGGAATTCCGTTTTGGGATTTTAATGCCGGACAAAAAGGATATGTGGCTGCACAGTGGGCAGAAAAAAATCCGGCACCGGTAGTTCAACCACGTGATGCATCAGCCGCTGCAATTACCTGTTCGGCTTTGTTTGAACTTTCAACATACTTGAAAAATGATAAAAAATATTGCAATGCAGCTGTCAAAATTTTAAAGAGTTTATCATCAACTGCATATCTGGCTGAACCGGGCACGAACGGAAATTTCATATTGAAACACAGCACAGGAAATTTGCCACGTGGTTCGGAAGTTGATGTCCCTTTGATTTATGCCGATTACTATTATTTAGAGGCATTGAACCGATATAAGAACTCAAAATCTGCAAAATAAGCACAAAATAAATTATTTACAATATACAAAAAAGGAAAAATGAAATTCAAACACATGCTGATCCTTTCGATCTTATTAACATTATCATTTTCGGGTAATGCACAACTAAATTCTGCCAAGCAACGGTTTGCTTTAAAAATCTCCGCTCAATCCAATTGGTGGAGTGGTGTTATTAACCACGGTTCGATGATGCCATTGAAAGCAGGTTACGTAGCCGATATGAACGGAAATAATTACGGTAACCAGATTCAACCCTTGCTATTATCCAATCAGGGGGAAGTGCTGTGGTGCGAACAACCCATTTCGATTAAATACACAACGGATAGTTTGATTGTGGAAAGTAAAACAGCAAAGATTAATTATTCCAAAGCCGGGACAACGCTAAAGCAAGCCTATCAGTTTGCTACGAAAAGTTATTTCCCATACACTGGAAAAACGCCTGATAAACTACTGTTTAGCCAGCCTCAATACAATACTTGGATTGAACTGATGTATGACCAAAACGAAAATGACATTATGAAATATGCTCAGGCTATTTTGGATAACGGTCTAACTCCCGGAGTGTTGATGATTGACGATAACTGGCAGGAAGATTATGGAACTTGGACATTTCATCCCGGACGATTTAAATCGCCAAAAGAAATGGTTGCCAAACTTCATAAAATGGGCTTCAAAGTGATGCTTTGGGTGTGTCCGTTTGTAAGTGCCGATTCGAAAGAAGGTAGAGAAGTTGCTAAAAAGAAATTGGTATTTCTAAATAAAAATAATACACCCGCCGTTTGCCGATGGTGGAACGGATACAGTTTGTTGCTCGATTTTAGTAATCCCGAAGCTGTTGATTGGTTTAAAAAATCGTTGAACGTGTTGGTAAATGAATATGGCGTAGATGGTTTCAAATTTGATGCCGGCGATATTGGCAAAGATGAAAGCAATTTGGTTTCTTTCCGCAAGTTTACTTCGCCCAATGAATATACCGAATTGTATGCCAAAATCGGTCTTGAGTTTCCTCTCAATGAATACCGTGCTAACTGGAAAATGGGTGGACAAGCCATTGCCAACCGCTTGGCTGATAAAGGGCATAATTGGAACGATTTACAGGATTTAATTCCGAATATGATACTCGAAGGTTTGATGGGTTATGCGTATTCATGCCCTGATATGATTGGTGGTGGGGAATTTACCTCATTTCTGAATGCCAGTAAAATTGATCAGGATTTGATTGTCCGTTCTGCACAATGTCACGCATTGATGCCCATGATGCAATTTTCGGTTGCACCTTGGAGGATTCTGGATAAAGTACATCTTGATGCTGTCTTGAAGGCAGTAAAACTTCGCGAAAAATTTACTGCTTATATTCTCCGGGCTGTTGATAATACAGCAAAAACAGGTGAACCTATTTTGCGCCCAATGGAATATGCATTTCCAAATAACGGTTTTGAAAAAGTAAAAGACCAGTTCCTGATTGGCGACAGTTTGTTGGTTGCTCCTGTATTGGCGAAAAATGCAACAAAAAGAACTGTCCTCGTTCCAAAAGGAACATGGAAAAACGAAGTAGGAACAATTTTTAAAGGACCAAAGACGATAGAAATGAATGCTGAGTTGGATGTGCTTCCGTATTTGATGAAAGTAAAATAATTTATTCAAGATAAACCATTTATAATATAATGAAATCAATTAAAATTCTATTAGTTCTTCTCATTGCTTCCATATTTTCTTTATCAGCAATTCCATCCACTCAGGTACGTCAAAAAGTATCCATCAATAAAGATTGGAAATTTATACTGAGTGATAATCCACAATTCAGGGATTCAATCTATAACGATACTTCGTGGCGGGAGCTGAATTTGCCTCACGACTGGAGCATAGAAGGTGCTATAGATAAGTCTATAGGTGGCTCTGGCGGCTTTTTCCCAATTGGAATTGGTTGGTATCGTAAATCATTCATTTTGCCTGAATCGATGAAAAACAAACAGCTTGTTATTCAGTTTGATGGTATTTACATGAACAGCGAAGTATGGATTAATGGTCAATTTCTGGGTCGTCATCCGTATGGTTTTACCACCTTGCAATATGACTTGACTGAATTTATAAAGTCAGGAAATGGAGAAATAAATACCATTGCTGTTCGTGTTGATAATTCCGTAAAAGAATCAACACGCTGGTACACAGGATCCGGAATTTATCGAAATGTGTGGTTGATTGCTACCAATTTTGTACATTTCAATAATTATAAAGGCGTTTACATAACAACGCCCGAAGCCACAACAGCAAAGGCAACGGTAAATATCAACTACGATTTTGCAAGCAATTTTTTTACATCGGAAGCTATGCAAAAATGGAAGAAAAATGTGTATGCCAAGCATTTACCATTCACAAAAAAGCTGATTTTACGCTCCACCATAGTTGATAAAAATGGAACTGAAATAGCAAAAATTCAAAGCGAAAAGGAATGCAGCCAGTTTCAGTCAAGTCATTTGCTGAATCAGCAGATTGAAGTGAATCAACCGAAGTTGTGGTCATTAAATTCACCGACAATCTATTACTTGAAAAGTGAAATACTTTGCGATGGACAAGTCATTGATGATCAGGTTACTTCTTTTGGTATTCGCAAATTGGAATATATCCCCAACAAAGGAATGTTTGTAAACGGCAAAATTGAAAAACTAAAAGGAGTTTGTGTTCATCAAGACGTTGGTTCATTTGGTGTTGCAGTTCCCATTCCAGTTTGGCATCAACGATTGATGAAGCTCAAAGAAATGGGTTGCAATGCAGTGCGCACGTCGCATCATCCATTTGCACCTGAGTTTTACGACTTGTGCGATTCCATTGGAATGTATGTTATGAACGAAGCGTTTGACGAATGGACGCGTGGCTGGCCTTATAATTACACCGAAAATAATCAGGGGAAAGCCCAGAATAGTTATCATCTGTATTTCGACCAATGGAGCGAAACCGATTTGAAAGCCATGTTGCAGCGCGACCGTAATCATCCTTCCATTATTATGTACAGCATTGGTAATGAAATTCCTGATCAGAAAAATGCCGATGGATATAAAATCGCCCAAAAATTAGTTGCCATCTGTCACGCTGAAGATAATACTCGCCCAGTTACATCGGGTTGCGACCAATATATGGAGGCAACAAAAAATGGTTTTATGGATGCTTTGGATATTTCGGGCTATAATTATATCGACCGCCATTTTAAAGAAGAAATGTACGAACCCGAACATACCAAACGTCCTGAAAAATTGTGTGTTGGAACAGAAACCAACCGCGAAACACGAAATTTTATTGCTTACCGCGATAACGATTATGTAATTGGTGCATTTATTTGGGTTGGAATTGATTATTTCGGAGAATCGGACACTTATCCGCAACGTGGATGGACGCGTGGTTTAATGGATATTGCCGGATTTGAGAAACCTCAATTTTATTTATTCAATAGTTTTTGGAGCGACAAACCCACGGTTCATATAGCGGTGGAACAAAAAGAAAAGGGTAAATCAATCACTGCTTTGAAATGGAACTGGAAAAGTACCGATTCATTAACTGTAAATGTGTATTCAAATTGTAATCAGGTGGAATTGTTTCTCAATAATAAATCTCTTGGTAAAAGGACAATTGACAAAAATACTTATTTAGGAACATGGCCAATAAATTTCAAATCCGGAACACTCAAAGCGATTGGTTATAACGTAAATAAAAAAGTTACAGAAAATATTTTGAAAACAGCTGGTGAACCAGTCCGAATGATAGCTAAACCCACCAAAAGTGTTTTGGTTGCAGACGGTAAGGATATGTCGTTGATTGAAATTTCCTTTGTTGATAAAAACAAAAATCCGGTTTATGATGCCAACAATGAGATTGAAGTAAATGTAACCGGCAACGGATCGTTAGCTGGACTTGACACCGGAGATATGTTTTACACCGGAATTTTTAAAAACAATGTGCGCAAAGTACATCATGGTAAATTGCTTTTAACGGTAAAAAGTGCTGAAACAGCAGGGGAAATCCACGTAGAGCTAAAATCTGAAAAACTTGAAACATTGAAATTTGAATTGATTACAAAAAAATAATTCAACTTCACTAGTGATATTTTAGTGTCGTTTGTCTATATAATAAGGCAAGATAAATCACATTAGTTTGCCCTTTGACCAACTAAATCTAATTTCAGCTTTTATGCATTTAAAAAAAATACTTATTCCTTTCATCTTATTAATCATTTTCAGTTCAGTTACTTTCGCTGATGCAAGTCTTTCTAAGATTTTCTCGAATAATATGGTTTTGCAACGTGATATGCCAATAACCGTGTTTGGAAATGCAACTGTAGGTGAAATGGCAACTGTTTCATTTAATGGTGCTTCAGTATCTGCAACCGCAGATAATAATGGACAATGGCAGGTTAAACTTCCGGCAATGGCTTTTGGAGGTCCATATACGTTGACTGTTAAGGGTTTAAGTAATTCCATTAGTTTTACAAATGTTCTACTCGGTGATGTTTATATCTGCAGTGGCCAGTCAAATATGGAATTCCGTTTGAATCAGGAAGCCTCCTCTGCCACTGAAATTCCAGCATCGACCAATACAAACATCCGTTTACTAACCATTCCAAAGAATTTCAATACGATTGTGCAAACTGACATACCTCAGGCTTCGTGGCTTTCATGCGACCCGACTTCTTCTGCAACATTCTCGGCTTTAGCTTATTATTTCGGTAAAAACCTGCAGGTAAATCTGAATATACCAATCGGACTTATCACTTCAGCGTGGTATCAGACTTCTATTCGTTCCTGGATGGCTTGGGATGAAATTACGACTGTTGATCCGGATTATAAAAAATATGCAGGCCAAACCATCGAACAGGCTTCCGGAAAAACGCAGGCAGTTTTGTTGCAAGAAGCTACAGGATATGCACCAACATGGCCATCAACTTTGTATAATGGAATGATACATCCGCTGATTAAAACCGGTATAAAAGGTGTTATCTGGTATCAGGGTGAGAATAATGCAAATGAAGCATTGAAATACAAAACTCTTTTTCAGGATATGATTGGCGATTGGCGAAAAAGATGGGGATATGATTTTAGTTTTATGTGGGTTCAATTACCTGGTTTTGGTGCTGAAACTACTTCTCCTCAGGAAAGTCAATGGGCTGAATTACGAGATGTGCAAAATTCAGCGCTTTCCCTTCCAAAAACTGCACAAGCAGTAATAACCGATTTAGGCGATGTTACCAATATTCACCCAACCAATAAAAAAGATGTGGGTTATCGGTTAGCACAATGCGCTTTAAAGCTTAATTACGGTCAGAATACTTTAGGTTCAGGACCTGTTTTGAGCACAATGATCGTTAATTCAAATTCAATGATGCTGGAATTTGCAAATACCGGAACCGGACTTGTGGCTAAAAATACTGGCGTTTTAACCGGATTTACCATTGCAGGAATGGATCGTAAATTTTTTAATGCAACAGCTACCATCAATGGAAGCAAAGTAACCGTTTCGAGCAGCAGTGTTACAAATCCAGCCATAGTTCGATATGCGTGGTTCGACAATCCCAAAACTTCAAACCTGACAAATAGTGATGGTTTTTTGGCTTCTCCATTCCAACGTTTTAGTCCAAATGCAGGAGTCGATCAATTTGTGTTAAATGTAACCGTGCCTTTGCAAACTACAATCTGTTATGTGTCGGGTAATTTTAATGCGTGGTCAATTACTGCAAATCAACTTACCTACATTTCTACAGACAATACTGCCGGAACAAAATTGTTTCGCGCATATCTTCCCTATAGTTTCGTAGGTTCGGGCATTTTTCAGGTTGTTGCCGGAACAGATTGGTCGTTTGCTGCTTCAAATGGTAATATTACAGCAGTTGCTTCCGGAATGTCACAAGATGTAATCGTACCTTCCTTTAAGGCTTATCCATATCCTTTCACTATCAATGTTACCGTGCCGGTTTCGGTGAATGACTGCTATATCATTGGGGGCCTGTGGGGTTGGACACTTCCGGCTTCTGCTCAAAAAATGACATTAATTTCTACGGATATAAATTCTAAAGTATTTACGATAAGTATTTACGATAAAATGGCTACTCATAGCGTTTCAGTGAAATTCTTAGCTGGCTTGAACGGAACAAACTGGACATATCAACAAACCCAGGCAGCAAACTTTGCCTATTCGGGAACAGATGCATACTGTAATTTTACTTGCGATTCGTTTCTGGCAAATGCAGCGCCCTCGGCAATTCAAACCATCAATACAGAGAACTATTTCATCAAAACAATTGACCGAAAAATAAAGGTGGAAGGTAAATTTTGGAACGTTTCATTATTCAATTTACAAGGACGATTTATACAATCAGTTATAAATACTACTGATTTCATTTCCAATAGTCTTACTCCCGGTTTATATATTCTGCGTGTAGACAGCAAATCCTATAAACAGTTAATTTATTAAATTTCAATCCAATACTAATATTAAATTTTAAAAACATGAAAAAACAATTTTACACCCTTGCTTTGTTACTTTTAGTAGTAACTTCCGGTTTTGCTCAATTTACATTGACAGTTACTGTTCCCTCCACAACATCGTTATGTTACGCTTCAGGAGGTTTTAATTCATGGGCAGCTCCTGCAAATACTCAGTTAACATTAATTTCAACTGATGATGCTGCAGGAACGAAGCTTTTTGGAGTTGATTTACCACTTACATTTGTTAGTTCGGGTACTTTCCAAATTCTTGCAGGTACAGATTGGGCATTTGCACAATCCAATCCACAGTTTACAGCAACTACAACAGTTGGTGCTACTACACAAAATGTAATAGTTACTTCATTTAATGCTCTTCCTTCTCCTGTTGAAATTACTGTAACAGTTCCTGCTTCAGTCAATGATTGTTATATAATTGGATATTGGGGATGGACACTTCCGGCTGCTGCAAAAAAAATGAATTTGGTTTCTACAACTTCTTCAGATAAAGTATTCAGTTATATTATTTATGATAAAACATCCACACATACTATTGCTGTTAAATTTCTGGCAGGTTTAAGTGGAACAAGTTGGACTTATCAACAAACTGCCGTTGAAAATTTCACTTATTCTGGGACAGATGGTTCTGTTAGTTTTGTATGCAATGCATTCAATGCTTATGCAGCACCTGCGGCAGTAATGACCATTAACTCCGATAACTATTCTATTAAAACTATTGACCGAAAAATTGAAGTTACCGGGAAATACTCTAATGTTACTTTATTCAATTTGCAAGGAAAAATGATTCAATCAACTACTAATGAAAAATCATTCTTCAGCAATGATTTGAAACCTGGCATGTATATCATTCGCGTGGATAATAAATCTTACAAACAAATCATAAACTAACCTTAAACAAATATATACAATGAAAAAACAACTATTTATACTCAGTATATTGCTTTTAACAGCTACTTCAGGATTTGCACAATTCACTTTAAACGTTACAGTTCCATCAACAACTGATACCTGCTTTATAAATGGCAGTTTTGATAGTTGGGCGGCATTGACGCCTTTGCATTATGTTTCTACATCTGTAGATGGAACTACAAAGTTATTCTCAAGCAGTACTCTTCCACTGACATTTGCCGGTGCGAAAAGTTTCTATGTTGAAAATGGACCATTTAGCTGGGCAACTTCCTCAGCTCCTGTTTCTTTTACTTCTGTTGCAACAGGAGTAACTTCACAAGATGTAACTGTGACCGGTTGGAAAAATGTAATGAATTATACTTTTATAAATGTAACAGTTCCTTTAGCCGTGAGTGAATGTTATTTTATTGGTCAAGAGGTAGGTTGGACTCTTCCAACAAATGCAAAAAAAATGATTTTGTCAGCTACCAATACCAACACAAAAGTGTTCAGTTATACGCTTGCTGGGTCAAATCCAGCACATCCTTTTACTGGGTTGTTTTATGCTGGATTAGATGGAGCCCTTGGAACTTATCGACAATTAACACCTTATGGCAATTTTACAAATCCGGGTACCGGAAATATTGTCAATTTTACAGTATCAGCATTTAGTGCTATTTATGCACCGGTTACAACAGCTGTTGAAACTGAAATGATTGACAACGCCTTAGTAAAAGTTATTGATAAAAGTATTGTTGCAGAAAGAGTTGCATCAAACGTCTCCATTTTTGATGTTCGTGGAAGTCTTATTCAATCAGTAAATACAAAAGGATTATTTACATCCAAAGCATTAAATTCAGGATTGTATATTATCCGCGTTGATAATAAGGCTTATAAACAAGTGATTAATTGATTTAAAAACAAGTTTCGCTTTAATTATTTAAGGAAAGGTGTTCAATTTATTGAACACCTTTTCTATTATATCTTTTTAATCAAATTGCTCACTTTGTTTATTAAACAGGGAAGATGATACCATGATAATACCATCATGTTACCGAGGTTTCATAATAGATAAGCAGTAGTTACACGGTAGATACGTATATAATCCGTATCCATAAAAAGCAGTGTAATATATACGTATCTACCGAATATGGTTACGGAAACTTCAAAATAAGAAGAGTATCATCGTGGTATAATCATGGTATTCTCATGTTGAAAGTTTACTAATGAAACTTGTGAATCCGGTTATTTGATATCCTGTTCGTTGGAAGTGTCATACCAAAAATATCCTACTACTTCCTACTACATTCTACCGGCTACCTTCTATTAATCAAACCCTCCTACAGGTAATGTTTGTAAGATTATTAACAAATAGTTACACTTATATTTCGCTATCAATTAAATAGTTATAATGTTTTATATGCAAGTTACCATGGAACTTGCATGTGGTATTTTTCTTAATGATTTAATTTTGCTTCGTCAAAAAGAGATAAGAGCCCGTATCCCCGATGACAGAGATATTTTACAAATACTGTATTTTTAAAAAACTAAGATTATGTCAATCCCTCAAAATCCCCTCACGGATCAGATGCAAAGTCAATGTTTTTAAAAAAAAAGCCCGATTTGTGAGAATGTGATCATGAAAGCAGGAAGAAAATGAAAAATGACAGTTTGATAATCAATGAAACACAAGCAATTTCTAATTGTTTATCTACCTAAATGACAACCACTATATTGGGTATTAAATAAGTTTATGTAAATTGCAGTTTATTAAAAATTGACAGATATATATATTTAATAGGGGATTGGATTTGAAAGGAATACACTACATTCATTCCGAATATCAGAACCCTTCAGGATTAAATACCAATCCCTTATTCACAATGGATTTCCCTGAATCAAAATGATTTATTCAGCATAAAATCAAACATTAAAACTTTTATAGTTCAAGTTAACATCCTTCATGCTCAATCTTATGAAAAAGTCAATGACTATTAGTCTGGCAATCTGTTGTTCATTCCTGATATCAGGGCAAAATAATACAGTGGATGTAAGGATTGCCTTGCCACCCGATAAAATCTATGGTCAGTTATTTGTCGATGTACAGTTGCAATCTGTTTTTCAGGATAGCAAAACTTTTGTGGATTGCACACCTATAGGGAATGCAGAAAATATTCTAAATCAATATTGTCTGATGACTAAAGATACTGTTTCCAAAAAAAGGATGGAACAATTTGTTATTGACAATTTCAGAATACCTGTAAATAACTCATCAGGTTTAATAACAAGCAAGCCGGAACCGATTATTAAGCATATCAAGAGCCTTTGGAAAGTGCTGGAACGAAAACCTGACTCAGCTATATCAGGCAGTTCATTGCTCCCGCTTCCATATTCATATATAGTTCCGGGAGGCAGGTTTCGCGAGGTCTATTACTGGGACAGTTATTTTACCATGTTGGGAATGCAACAAAGCGGAGAATGGAAAATAATTGAAAATATGATCCGTAATTTTTCGTACCTGATTCAAACGTATGGTCATATTCCCAATGGGAACAGAAGTTATTATCTGTCACGTTCCCAACCGCCATATTTCAGTCTGATGGTTAACCTGCTGGCAGAGAAAAAAGGAGAAAAAGTATATTCTGAGTACCTGAATTCACTTCAGAATGAATATGATTATTGGATGGATAAAACGGCACCCACAAAACATGTTGTTGTTATGTCCGATGGATCTATACTAAACCGATATTACGATCAGGATAGTATTCCCAGACAGGAAAGTTACCGGGAAGATTATGTACTGGCAATGAAAGAAAGCCTTATAGTAGAAAAGAAGAAACAGGCTAATATGTTTGCCGGATTTTGCCGGAACATGCGCAGTGGTGCTGAGAGTGGGTGGGACTTCAGCAGCAGGTGGTTTGCTGATGGCGCAACTATCAACACCATACAAACAGTAAGCCTGATACCTGTTGACCTTAACTGCTTGCTGTTTCATCTGGAGCTAACCTTAGCGCATGTAAACAAAGTAGCAGGCAATGTCGGACACTATAAATTGTATCTTCAAAGAGCAAAAGTTCGGAAAGCAGCCATCGATACCTATTGCTGGAATGAAAAGGAGAAGTGGTATGTGGATTATAATTTTGTACTTCGAAAGCAATCTCCTGAATTGACTGCTGCAGGGATCTCACCATTATTTTTTAATATAGCCTCCCGAAAACAGGCTATACAGGTTGAAAACACCCTAAAACAAAAGTTTTTAAAGAGCGGTGGCATTGTTACTACACTTAAGAATACCGGGCAGCAATGGGATGCTCCCAATGGATGGGCTCC
>Ga0302271_10003039_pt1 | contig 14539 bp, 4 predicted proteins | sample III_Bog_N1_1_FD_198767 | JGI IMG/M metagenome (GOLD analysis project Ga0302271, IMG submission 198767) | Peat permafrost microbial communities from Stordalen Mire near Abisko, Sweden - III_Bog_N1_1 | ecosystem: Environmental > Terrestrial > Soil > Wetlands > Peat | place: Sweden: Abisko... | reverse complement strand
TTCCCCAAGATCACATTTACGCACTAATATCGTTTCTTCGAAGGTAAAGGGCCTGAAAATTTAAAAACCTACATTATCTGCTACTTCTAAAGAGTTCCCCAGTCAGATAGTACCTTCTTCCTCTTAGGGTGTCCTAAATGAGTAGATTTATCCTTCAAAGAGCACGCAATTAAAGAAACATAACAGAACACGTGAAAGAATAGCACAATTAAAATAATAATGTGAAGGTTTGATAGAAACCATAATTTTAAAAGAAGCCACCCGTAAAAAAAGAAAACATTGAGTCAATAGTTTGAATAATTAATAATTAGCAGTAAATATAAATCTATATAAATTATATATAATCAGTACCATTATTACCATCGCGTTAGTTATTTTAGAAAATACACACACATGAAATATTAGGAATTATCTTGTAAATCATCATAACCAAAAAAAATATGTTATCTTGAAGAATTAAGTTCATTTTGAAGTACAAAAATTTAAATTTCAATAACACTTTTTCTATCCTCATTCTCCTAATAAACCAAGATCTACGTTGAGATACTTCATGTAAGCCCTGAATAGCCAATATATACATCCAAGGACACTTGTTAGCAATGTTGCTTCGAATGCAGGAGTTGCAGTAATTAACCCAAGGAATTTCAGTTGATCATTTTCCATATCATATTTAATATCTTCTTAGACGAATTATACTAATTTACTGAGCTTATCGTAGTAATGTTTATCGTTTTTTTCTCGAGCATCTAATTTTCTTTTTATCCTTGCATAGAAATCATATATCGAATCAGTTTAATTTATACTTTGAATTTCTCCTTTTCGTTTTCTATGCCTTCCAATGACAATGTGACGCTGTAAATCAATAATCTTGCTTTACTGCAGCAGCTATTTTACTTTCATAACAGCTCGAACAGATGACAAAAAGCTTTTGTTTATTTAAACTTAAATGTGAACTCGGCTTAATTAAGAAAACACTACTATGAAAATATCCATAACTAGCATTGTGACTACCCACGTTGCTTAGAATTCTTCTCCTAAAGATATTAGACTCGAATAACTCATGATGAAGAGCAACAGAATTATCAAAACCTCCACCCAGAAGATAAAACTCACTCTATCGATCATTTCTATGTCATTTTGCTTATGATGAAACCCTAATTTCCTCATGTTATTCCATGCCATCACACTCGAGATATCTGTGAAATCAATTGCTGGTGTGCCTTCGTTGTCCAGTAGATACGAGCTCTCTCCTTCTTCTGCTTATCTTTCTCCCTCATCTGGGAGATCAGTCCCGATTTGAAATATTTTTTTCCATAATTTATTCTTTTTTTTAGGATGAGAATTTTCTGAATTTGTAGCTGTTTATCCCTTCGAATTTGGGTGTTCAAGTTCATTTTCATTTGGAAGTTCTGGAAGTTAATCCTGATTATTATTATTATTATTTTTATTGATTTTTTAAGTTTCATTTGGTGACTTGTTCCCATCATTATCTTCTTCCTCTTCTCCATCTTTTTCGTCTGTTTAAATGAGATACCTCTTGTAAGTCAGTAAGTTATTCACCATGGCAGTGAAGCAATTCATAATATCAAGATCCATGCTGAACATTAAAAACCCTATGAAAACGCCATAGACAATTTATCGATTAAGTTAGCAAGTAATTCCAACAATCATGTTGCTTCCGAAGAAATCCAATCCATCTTTCATGCGAAAAAAACAAGGCAGCATTCCTTTGAACAAAAGGAAAGTGCAGAAGATAAACCTCTTGAATCGCTTGTGCTTCAATGACTCTACCTTTTCGCATTGTAGCAACAACTCGTTACATAACTTTCTACCGTTTAGCTGCACATTTTCTTCGAGTACCTGCTAGTCATCAAAGTAATCTTCATCTTCTTTGTCTTCTTCTGCCTTTTTGAAAAAATAAAATGAATTATTTTTTTTGTATTTACTTTTAGAAAATAAACTAAAAACCTGTTTTGTCCTAAATGATTCTCCTTAGACAGAGTTGTGTTCATCAAGAGCTATTGGTTTCAACCAATTTTAACCATGAACTTACTCAGAAGTACAATCCTTGTTTCCAAGAGGAAATTCTCTCAATTACTCTAATTACACCTGTACATGAGAATCGATTTTAATATTATCTTCCTTTTGAGATTTTTAATTTAAAACCCTTTCCTTTTCCAAATGAGTTTATTTCAGATTCTTTAATCTTTCGATATCTCTTCTATTGATCGTCTCCAAAGCTGGAACCTTCCTTGGCTGCCCTTCTTTCCCTGAAATATCACTTTTAATTTGATTGTTAAGTTTTATACTAGATAGCATTTAAAGTGTGAATGTCTAACTATCAATAAACAGTCTCTTCATAATCTTAGCCATTCTCTACTAAATCTTTCGTTCCCTTTACAATATTTGAAATATCTAGGACTGCAATCTTCTTAGGGATTTATTGACTCCTCAGTTAAGGTATTTTTCTCATTTATCGATTTCTAAGCCATGGCTGATGCTGAAGCATTGCTTTATTTTGCTTTTTTTTCCTCTTCCTTCTTCTTTTACTTTTTGATTTTATCTTCGCTGAGATAGTAAATCTGAGAGAAAAATTAATTGTTGAAAAGTGCATTCCGACCTAAGAAAGACCCAGCTAAAGTCACTAATGTTCCAGTCACGCAATTGAAGATAAACTCTACTTTATAGTAATTATAGTCTTTTGTAGGCATCTCTGAGAAAAGAATGCTTGCTCCCATTATCCAGACAGAGAGAGATATCACAATTGCTTTAGAAGTTATGTATATGAATGTTTTAATCTTCATTTTAAGTGGCATATTTTTTAAGATTTCATACTTATAAACCAAATAAGTTGTCAAAAATGGCCCAAAAACCTATAACATCGATAGGAAAAGGCAGTTACTTAAGAATTCTTTTATTTTTTGATAATCCCCTTCGGAATCATCTAATCCAATAGATCCAGAACCACTCATTGATGTGTTTAACGATGAACCCGCTGTAGAGGAAGGTTTAAGATCTTTATCTAATTTTTCATTTTATTCTTATTGAATAGTGTGTTCGCTCTTGATAGATTTCTTGTTATCCTCATGATCTGGAAAAATGACTTCAATTTCAGCATCTTCTTCTTCTTTTTAGATTGTTTTGCCTGTGAGATATTAGAAATTCTATTAAGAGAAGAGTTGTGCACCTGTTTTGTTGATCATCATAATTTGATTTTTTTTACAATCGCTGATGATTTCGTTATCTTAAATTATCAATAATAAACAATCGATGATAAGAAGCATAGCTCAGAAAGTAGAGAAAGATAGAGTGGGAAATAGGGGATTTTCCAGAAGAATTTCTTTTTGAGGAATCTATTCTATGCATGTAGCAAAACTCCAAAATCTAAGGTTCTTCTCAACAAGATCATAAGACCATTCAATAATGAATTAATTGGCATTTTGAATGTAAATTAACAATTCCTCAAGATAATTTCTGAAAACATGGAAGAACAGGCCAAATAAGATCTAGTTTCAAGAAGACTCATAATTATCTATGGAATTTAAAAATTTTAAACATACATTTTGAATTCAAGTAGCACAGCGATCGTAATCATTGCAGTTTGATGTGAGTTTTGTGTGAAACTTGCTGCCATTTTCAAATAAGAATTAACCAAATAAGGATCATGGATGCTAGTAAAAGTCAAAAGTGATGATCCATAGAACTAATCTATTTCAGATTCTCACAATAATCAAAGTATACCTGCTGTATATCTCTATCAGCAAGGTTATCTTCACGAAGAATATTCCTTTAATGGATAGAATAATGGAGCAATAAAAAGGATGATTGAAAAGGCTGCGTCCATTAAGTGATTACAATCATCAAAAATAAGCATTTCTTATTGTAATTTTAGACTAAATCACACAAATTTTAATAAACAAAAATATCTCAAACATCTTATTTCACAAAAGCCAAAAACTTCAATCAAAATCCTCATCATTGTAGTCATTGTCAAAGTTTTTATGATAGTGCTTATTGTATTTTCGAGTGAACTCATCGTCATCTTCGTCTTCGTTATTAGAATCATCTCCAATATGCAGGCCATTTGCACAGTTTTACAGCATATTTCTTTTAGGTTTTCTTTCACAATCACTATCCTAATCATCCTAATCTTCATATGAATCATTCATATTATTTCGCTGTCTCTAGCCTTAATCATAAGATCCACTGTCATCATTCTCGTCTTCTTCTGGATAATCATTCTCTTCTGCACTTTCTCGATTCGAATCTTCACCTAAACACAACAAAATTTATTCTTTTTACATAACTTAAAAAGTTCTTGTTAAAAGTATTTATTTTACTTTCTTTATCTGATGATGGCATATCGTTATCGGACGTGAACTCTCCTTCAAACAGCCCACAACCTTGATTAGCACTCAAATGACCGATGCCTGATTCGACTCTCATGACATACAAATTATTCTTGATTTCTTTGTCAAGCATCTAGCTAATAGTTAATTCTTCCTCTTCTTTCTCTTCTTAAACTTCATAATAAGCATAACTATTACTCATTTCTTCTCGTTGCTTTGCTTGCCTAAAAGTTGCCAAAATGGAAAATATCATCTTCATCTTCGTTTTCACAATATTTGTTAAAATTCAAATCTTGTTAATATTTTACTCAACTTTAACTTGACATGCAGTTTCGTCTACTTTTAGCTCTAGCATTCTCTATTAGATCAAAGTAAAATAACTAAAAAGCCTTATGAAAACAATGACTTCTTTACATGTTATCTGTTCTGATGAAGACGTTTTCCCCTTGCTTTTTTCCTTGCATCTTCAGCAGCATTTTATTTAGCTTCTCTTAATCTAGCCTCCTCTTCAGTTACTAATGTTAACACATATCGTTTCTTCTCTTTGCTAGGTTCATCGTTCGCTGCATCGTTCAATCCATCGAATAGTCCTTGCTGTTTTGCTTAGTTCTTAATCTAGACACTTTCTTGATTATCAGCTTTATCTAAACCATTCTTTACTTTGTTATCACTTGTTGTTTGAGCAGTTTAACCTGAAAGTGACAGATCCCCTAGCATTTTTTCCAGACTGAACATAGGATTTAACTTGACTCTTTTTCGAACTAGTTCTCCTTCAAGGACTAGTTAGATATAGAAAATTAATGAATCACAGATATCTCAAAAATGTTCATATCAAGTTAGTTTTTACTTAGTTTCTCGAGAGGGTCTTCATTTGCCTTTCTCTTTACACGCAACATGAGTCTTTTTTCAGGCTATTTCATTTCAAGTTTATTGGATTGATCTGTCTCATTTATTCCATTATCCTATTTAGCTGCCATCTCTACATGCTCTTTGATTTCAGTTTACTACCCTTGAATCATTTTCGCTTAATTTTTTAATTGTGTCTTCCTAATGAATTTGTTTGATTCAACCATCAGCCATCCTTTGTTATTAAAAATAGCGCTCAAATTAGAAAAGAAATTTGATATCAAAAGAAGAAAAAATCCTTAATTCTTTGTAGGAAATCTATTACAAGATACATTAAAAATATGCTCTATGATACTCATAAAATTAGTATTGTAAATAGAACTTTCATCTGTTCTTTAGTAGTTTTTGAGTAGATTCTTTGAATTCATAACCTAATCCTATCTTTTGCTGTTATTGAACCAAGTTTTTCAAGCAAAGGAATATCCTTCCCAGTAATTAATTTACTTTTACTAACAAAAAACAACAAATTTTAGCTTAAATTTATTAGTGAAAGAATGTTAACAATTAAATTTTTAAACTCAGATATATTTATGGTAATCTATTTTATCTTTTAGGATTCAATCACAATAAAGATATCCTTCAAATACACATTTGAAAATGAGTCCAGAAATATTATGAAATCATGATGAAGAAGGCAAAACAAGATGATAGAAAACAAATTAATTCAAATAATAGCTCTGGAAACGGTAGACAATTACATTTCAAGTCTCAGATTTCAAAACAACCTTAACTTTTTCAAAATATCTTTCATCAATCTATAAATTATTTGAATAAGCTAAAATTGATAAGATCAGATCAAATATCCTTCTAAATAATAGAAATTACAAACAATTATTGAATTGAGAGTAAAAAGGAAATATTTTGAATGGAATCAAGAGCAGATAAAAGAATTTGTCTTAGAAGTTTTTAAAATTTCTTATGTTTTATTCTAGCAAAATATCTTGTCATATGAGTAGTTATTAGCTGAATTTCTTTTGTTAATATCTAGTATTTATTTCTGTGGATGCAATCAAATTCAAATTTGACTTCTTCTTTTTTTTGGAAGATCAGTGAATTAGTATTTCCGCTAGATAGCAATCACTATTTCTCGCTTACTTGGATATTTGTGACGATGGAAAAACAAAAAAGCAAAACACAATTCTTGAGTAAATCAAACAAGAAAAAAATCAACGTAAATTGATCAAAACATTGAACAGAAAGAATTGTTGTGTAATTAAGAAGAATAAACATTGAAATATCCTCAATTGTTCGTTGATTTTGTGTCATCAAAGTAAAATAAAAACAAATATGGAAACCTAACTAGAATCTGAACCTTTCGAGGAAGAGCCTAATTCCCTTTTCAGAATCTTAATGGGATGCCGCAATGGTTTCTTCTATGGATGCAGAGTCAGGTTTATGCATTCTCTTGTGATGTCCTTGCTATTCAAGCCAGGATCACTCCATAAACGATTTAAAGATATAATTCTACCAACTCTCTAGCACGGCAATGGCTTAGCTTTATATGGTTTTATCTATAAGACTCTCATCATACTCCTAAGGAAACTCCACAAAGGAAAGAGACGAACATTAAGTATTTTATTCTCTGGAGCAGTAGCTGGAAGAGTTGTCTTCGGCAAAAAAACATCAGTTCATTAGCAAATCATCCTTTATCTCCTCTCAAGAGACATCACGTCAATAGGAAACTGCTTATAAAAAAAGGGTATATTCCCTAAGATCAGCTTCTTTCCAATATTAGCTGCCTTTAGCTGGGGATTAGTCATGTATTTATTCGAAAAAGATAAAAAAACCCTGCAAGTATCGTTAGCTTCCTCAATGGATTTTCTCTACAAAGAAACTGATGAGAATCTATCACATTGGTCGTAACTTGTGCCATTTTATATTCCAGAGAAAATCATGGCATGTTTAAATAATTACTTTAAGACTCCTTTACCGCTACCAGCAATCACAACAGCAGCAGCAAAGATTCTTAGCCATTGATTGCTATGTTAAAAATGGAAAAAGAAAAGATCAAAGCAGAAATTAGTTAAATTGGCTCTTAATCATCTCTCTCTCATAATTATTTCTTACAATATTAAAAACTTATCCAGACAAATAGCTTTTCATACAGATAGATAGATATATTTCACGCTTCATTTATTTTTATTTTTATTTTATGTATTCAAAAATGGTTAATTTCAGTTATTTCGATTTTAATTATTTTCTAAGTATTTCCCTTTCTCCTTGAGTTGCTTGCATCTTAATTCATGTTTCTCGATACAATCAACATTGCAGATATAATCTCATCATTATCTTTTTAGCTGAATAGCAACAGTTTCATTCCAAAGATTGAATTTTCATCAGCTCATCGGCTATGCTTTCTGTAATAAATCTAGTATGTTCCTTCAAAGTTTCTTCATCTGTTGAGCAATCTGCATCTATTTCCTTAGAAATCAACAAACAATGTCAGGTTTTATTAATAACAATTGTCCCTTCATTTTGATTGTTTTCATTATTAAATAAGTTATAATCCTTTTTCCGTTTCGAATACCTACCTGATACTTGAAGTTTTAAGAGAAATTATCGATGAATCCATGGATTTCTCTATCACGATACATCTAGAATCCTTTCATTTATCGATACTTATCCACAAAAGAAAGTGGCTGCTTAAATTACTTCATAGGTTTCAGTTTCTTTTTGCTTGAAAAAGCTTCGATATCTTTGTATTTTTGATCAGTCAAACTGTGCTCTTGGCTGAAGGAAATTTATTCTTCTTGCTTGGTTTCAGGAGAAGCTGGAAGAATAGCATTAAATAGTAAAAAACGTATGAGAAATCGATTTATTTGAGCATATCCTAAAATTTACCTAAGAAATCGATGTGTTTTTTAGGGATATTATGAAGGATTGTGGATTCTTTCTCTGGTGCAAGATGAGCAGTTAATCCTTTAGGTTTAAGAATAATCTCAATAAATATTGAAAATAAGATCTAAAAAGTCAATTTATACTTCTGTAAGGTGTTCGAATGAGTAGTATTTCTTAGGATTCTTGAGAATTTTACTGAAAGTATCGCTCAATTGAAGGGTAATAATTGAAGTCTAACGTTCTAATTCCTGTAGACGACGAAGGAGAAACAGTGGATCTGTGCTAAAGGGAGAGTGTCTTGCTAATTAAATTCTTTTTGGGTGCAAGAATCAAATGGGCTGGAGTCTCGTTTAAAATACCATTTTGGTAGTCACAGCGACTTTAAAAGCTAGGAGTTTCCATAGATTTAAGATTTTTAAGCTAAGATTGAGGAAATATCAATTAATTTTTGATTTGTTTTTTGTTCAAATTGGATCTTCGAACTTGGGGAGGAAAGCAGTTTAAATATTAATAAGTCTCTCTCACTGAATTTCAATCAAGAATTGCGCAAAACTAGTTGTTGAAATTTCTCTCCCTTCCCTTAAGTCATAATCAAATATGAAGAGCTAAACATTCAAATAAAATGAAAATCAAAAGGCATTAGATAAAATAATTCCAATAGTATCTTTCATGCTTATCAGCATAGATGAATAATAAAAATGGAGAGAACAGAGGTACTCATATTAGTATCTCTCCCTAGCTAAAAATAAAAAATCTTATTTCTGAGGACTTTAAACTCATCAAATAACATACAAAATGCTATTTTTTTCGCATTCAACCATCTCTATCATAAAGTAACTATTATAAAATTTTAAAACTTGCAAAATTAAGGATTTCCAGAATACAAATATGCAAATAAAGAAGGGCTTTAAACAAAATGGTTTCAAAGAATATTAAAATGGCTGTTTTTTTCAAATAAAATTGTGATATTTTTCTGTGCTGTGCAGGTAACCTTAAAGCTCTTGGTTAGGAAGAAAATAATCTTCCATGCGTGGATCATTTTCTGGTCTTGGGAAGAGGCAATTAGGGCAGAAGTTGGGAGGACTGAAAGGTGGGATTTTATATTTTCCTAAGCTGTATCTATAGAAGCCGACGAAAAATGCAAACACGCTGATAAGCATCACGCTGACAAATAAAAATGATAGGCCAAAATATAGTTCACTTTATGATTCGTTATCCTTATTTTAATCTTCAATCTTTGTCACTGGAGTTGATTCTTTTTCCTCTTATTCTTCCTACTTTTCTTCAATAACTGGCAATTATTCCTCTTTGTATTCTTCCTACTTACTACTTTCATCGATTGGTTATTCATTTTCCTAAACAGCTTCAACTGAATCTGAACTATCTTAATTGATTTACTCTGAATTATCTGCAACATTTGCAGTACAACTATTGGGTTCTTACGCTTTTTCATCTTTAATGTTTTCTTGATCATGTTGATCAGCTGATTCAGCAATTGTCTAGGGTGTTTCAGTTTCTTCTAAGAATCTTCCAGCAGATATGTTAGCTATCAAGATACTAGCTACAATAGCTATAATGATGACTTTCTTCATATTTGAATTCTTGTTCTTGTTCTCTTTTCTTTTTCTTCTTTTTTTAAAATTAGATTTCGTATTTTCGCTAGTTTCAATGATCTGATTAGCTAGTTCTTTTCCTAAGAAAGTTCTTGCTGGGTAATTGATTTGATAATCTTCGAAATCTCCAGGATAATTTGCGAAAATTTCCCTTTTTTATAATAATGTGATGGACTAATTAAAATAGTATCTATCTACATTGTTTTCAAACTATTAATCTTTTCCATTTTCTCTATTTCTCGAAACCAGGTTTTGTTAAGGGAATACAAATGTAGCATTTATTTTGTTGCTTTATTTTTGAAAACATAATAATTTCATCAGAAGGAATGATGCCAATAATGTTAAGTAGAGTTAACAATTACTATGGAGTATTGATGGAAATTTAGAAGCACTTTAGTGCTTTGATGAAATAGAGTAAGAAATATGGCTAAATCTTGAGAAACAAATTGATAAAACTTAATGGGACGTTATGAAACTTATTGTGAATATCCATTTTTGCATTTTTTGGAACTGAAGAGTTTATCTCTCTCATAAATCACTTAATGATACAACGCCTTGCCATTGAGAGCATTTGTCAAATCAGTGATAATAAAAAAATCAAGAAATGACCTAATTGTTAATGATGCTATCGCTGGATTAAATAACAAAGGTTTAAACTTCGTAAATCTTTAAGAAATTATCAATAATTTGAAATCAACTAATAGGGGATAGATTTGTGGGACTCATTTGTAGGGGGGTTGTAGAAAAATGGAACTTTTACATATTTGTAAGTTAAATGATAAATACAACACATCAAATAAAGTTTTATTATCAATCTTATTTTTTAACTATTATTTGTAAAAAGGGTATTTAGGACTTACATTTTAATAATCAATAAAAATATTAAAAAAATCGCTCAGTGTTTCCTTTATTTTTGCTGGCGTAATAATTTGAAAAATGAGCAATCAGTTTCTTCTTTAATCAATGAACTATTTGCCCACAAACCAGAAAAAAAGAGGTAATAATGGATTGAACTCTTAGAAGAAGAAGAAATTGAATCTATTGATGATTTGAAAAGTATGAGTGCAAATCTGTGGGAATTATTGAAACTACCAAATATTATTAAAGAACAACTTTAAAAAGCACTTAAACCTCAGGCTCAAAGTACTCAAAAACCTGTAAACTCTGTATCTGAGCTTGAAGTTAACATAATAGTACATTCCTTAAATGAATGTTTTTCTATAGAAAAAATCCTGCAAATTTTGGGCGTTCAAGCAGGAAGTGAGAGGCAAACATTTCTACGAGATTACATTTCATCATTGATTTAGCCGCCTAAGCCACTGCCTACGACTGCCAAATAATTAACAGTAAAAATAAATCAAAAAACTCTTCCTGTTTTCCATTACACAGCTAATTACGTATCTAGTCGTAAATATTATACTCTATTGACCATTGGAGAAACAGGCAGTGGAAAAACAACCCTTCTAGATGCTTTTGTCAACAAATTGACTGGAATGAATATATAGGATTAATGGAGATGGAAATTAGTTAATGAAGATAAGTTTAAAGATGTTCACACGTCTATGAGTCAGACTACTGATATTACTTAATATTTCATAAATGATGTTGATAATAAATTCAATATTAGAATAATAGATACCCCTGGAAATTTGAATCTTACTTTAAGACTATTGACGAATTAGATTATATTCTTGTCACAATTCACTCCACGAAGACAAGACTTACTGCAGGTACAAAGTACGTGCTAAATCGAGTCCAAGAAATTTTCGGAAAAGATGCTGTTGATCGATTTCTGTTAATCTGTACTTTTGCAGATGACAAATAACCTGCTGCAATCGAGACAGTTAAAGGTTATCTTGCGTATTAATAATATTTTCAATTTAACAATTCAGCTCTTTATACACCTATTAGCGATAGTTCTTCTATGACTTCATTTTATTGGAAAATGGGGTTCTAGAGTGTAGAACGATTTATGGAATATGTCATTAAGCACTAAAGAATACCTTTGAGTTTACACTAATCTAAGAACGTGCTGAGATTAAGGGATTATTTAAAAACTCAAATAAAAACATCTCAAGATAAAATAATGAATGGTCTTTCATAATCAGATGCTACAAATAAAACTATTTAGGATATTGAATAAAACAAAAAAAAGATCGATGCTAATTAATCATTTAAGATAAAGACTTACAAAGAAGTTGTTGAAAAGAAACCTTTAGGATAAACATACTAAATGTGTCAGAATTGCTAGGTGACATGCTGTTAAATTTGTGTGTGGCCTCCAAATGCTATTGAATCATAATGTTCTTACTTTAATAGTAGAGATGCTTGTCCACGTTGCAACGGTTGTCCAAAAAGCAAGCATATTCGTGCAGATTATTAAATAATAAGGAAATAAATTGAATAAGAGGAAGAGATATCATATAAAAAAATAGCTTTAGAGGAAGGTTAACAGGGACTAAAAAAATCGGAGATACTTTTGAATAATTAAAAATAATAATTAAAAAATCTTGGATAAGAAATATTAAATCAACTGCAAACCATTAGATAATCTATGGCAGAATTAGAGAATATTGCAATCAAACCTTAAGTATTCACTGATGTAGACTACTTTTAAGAACTAATAAAAGAAGAAACTGATTCTAGGAAATAAGGTTGGGAAAATCGAGTCAATAAACTCGAAGAACTGGTAAAGTTGGCAAAGATAGCAATCTAAGCTTCTCAAGTAAAATAATAAAATAATAACGTTTTAGAATATTTCCCATAATACAAAAAATAACTTGAATCGTTTTGTACAATTTTTTGAGTAAATTCTTGCTGTATTTGAGTTGATCTATAAAATTGATAATATTACAAAGAATTAATTTAAAAAAATGTCTTTATTTTATATGGTTTTTCAAAAAGAGGAATTCAGATATCCTAACAGATCAAAATAATTCTTATTATATGCATTACTTTTTGATCCGTACGATAAAATAGAAATATTTCTCAAATTAGTCAATTTGAAGTCAAGAACTTTGAGAATTTTGACCATCCTCTGGATAATGTTTCTGGAATAGAATAAATTTGCTATCTTTTCTTGTTAGAAGCAAGTAATTTCGTAGGAGATGGCAGCTTAAGATAGACACCTTTGTCTAAGTGTGCCGATTCTTAATTTAAAGTATTTTTATGAGGAGAATAATTTCTCATCGCTTTTCTTCTTGCAGAATAAAGTGCTAGCTTCCTTTGAATTTATGGATAACTTTCTCTTCTAACTTTTTGTAGTTTTTCATTGTAATAGTAGTTGTTAATGTTACCTTCTTGACTTTCAAAACTAGAATCAATGATAGTACTGTTGTCTTCTTAATAATTTGAGATAATAGAACCTTATGAAGGGGATTTACTAAGTGGCAAATACTCTTAATAATTTTTTGATTCTTAGTTTTTTTAATAAATCTTTTAATATTACTTTTTCTGATTTAAGCAATTATTTTCCCCTTCTTCCTCATAGCTACTGTTTCTCTGCTTATTTATTATTTGATATCTTAAAAAAGGATTATTGAAATTCATTTCTCCTTTCTTTTAAATACTCTCTTTGTCTAAAGTATTATTATCTTCCTGATTTCCATTCAGATGAATACTTTGAAAACTTGGTAGGATGCAACTATCTCTCTCTTTTATCTCCTTACTACCACTATTCTTGCATCTTGAATCTTCTGAAATATTTGTCAATTCCTTAATTTATTGAAGTTCTTATTTAAGCAATGCTATTTCTCTATCTTTTAAAATCAACTCTTACTCAATAACCTCTAATTTTTTTATTTTCTTTAAGAAGTTGTCTGTGAGAAGTTCTTCAAAATCATATCTTCTTTACTTTGCAATTTACATTCCTTTCCATACAATCTAAACTACATGCGGTTAATTTAGAATGTATTTCATTTGCATAGCTTCACCGCATTAATTGCAGGAAAACTGCTGTAATCCTTAAAGTTCTCTGAAACATTTCTCGTGGATCATATGACCACATTCACTCATCACTATGCAATCACGCAGAAATTGTAATCCTTCGCTGCATTAACTGCATTTTTCATCGCCACAGCAAAGATTTTGAATTAAAGATAGGGCTTCAATTTGCATGAATTTTTTTGAGTTGAAAAGGAAGGGATTGAGATCTGTAAAATGGATATCCCCTATTGGTAATCTGCTAATATTACTTCTATTAATTGCTTTTAGATAAATAAGAAGAGGGATTTGTGTTCTTGAAAATTCTTCTAGTTTTTTTTTGAGGGATTGTACTTTGAAATTTTAAGGCAATCTAGCTAAAACCTAAATATTTTTGTTTTAAACTTGACAAATAGATTTTGAAAATTAAGAAGTGAAGACAAGTAAATCTCTCTTTTTTTCTCCTATATGAATATTGGGGAACTAGAGATGTTTTTCTGAACAGGATTAGTGAATATTTCCTTCTCACCACAAGAACATATTATTTCAAAAAATATCTCGCATTAGCATAATATTACTTCGTTACCAAAAAGAAATCTTTTTAATTACTATTAATGATTTGATATTTTATCTAAACTCTTTTCCTTCAAATAATAGATTGATTTAATCAATGAAGAGGTCTTGATATGAGAAAGAAGTTTTAAGGAATTATGTGGGAATACGTAGATCCAACAATAAAATGAATACTAATACCCAATCCATAAGTCTGGGAAAGGATTTATGAAATTAAAAGAGAGGAGACTCTCTTCTTCTTCTATTTTGATAACCCATTCCCTAGCGCTTAACTTTATCCTTTCAAACAATCTGTTGGAACTAAGGGAGAGGTCTAGCGTAGTGGGAACCAACGAAGTG
>Ga0302271_10003037_pt1 | contig 14541 bp, 6 predicted proteins | sample III_Bog_N1_1_FD_198767 | JGI IMG/M metagenome (GOLD analysis project Ga0302271, IMG submission 198767) | Peat permafrost microbial communities from Stordalen Mire near Abisko, Sweden - III_Bog_N1_1 | ecosystem: Environmental > Terrestrial > Soil > Wetlands > Peat | place: Sweden: Abisko... | reverse complement strand
GTCTCTGTTCAATCTACTTTACGTCCTCGCGGTGTATCTTAACTCGGGAACCATAGTGAAAAAAAGAGAAAAATCACAACAAACTCTTGTAAAGAAGGTATCACAAAGGAAAAGCTACTTGAGAAACTAGAAAATTATGAAAATAGAATCAAAGAAAATTAGAAAAAGGAATAACTTTGGATAGGGAAAAAGCCTTTCTTTAAGAATGTCGAAGTCAATAGGTAACGGCGTTAATTAGAGTGTTTCGATCATACTATCGAAGATTGGAGCTCTTTCAGCCATAATATTTCGAACAGACTACATAGACCAGAAGATGAAAATCTGTTTAGAAGCAGTGTACCTTGTTTTAGGTAGAAAATTGAGGTAGCGTCGATTATCGAATAAACAAAGAACCAAGGCGAGATTCTTGGAGATAAATACTGGGAAGCAACTCTTCGTAATACCAAGGATAATTTTCCAAAATAGGAATAATGGAAGCCATATAGTGTTTCTAAAAAAGGACATGTAAATGTTGAGGTTCATTAGTCAAACATGAGGGAATTGTCTGAGACATAAGGAAGATAGATAAAAGTAATTTTTAAGAAAGATCTTGAGATAATAAAATAGCCGACATAGATAATCAATTCTTCTTAACATGATTTAAATGAACAAAGCAGTGATGATAGTAGTAGTAGCAGCAGTTTTAGTTCTGCTTCTTTTTAAAAGAGAAACATGAAGAACAGTAGTGGAGCAGATACTCTTTTATCTGCAATACATTAGAAAAAATGTTCTTTTTTTAGGAAAACTAGTACAACTATGTAATCTACACTCTAATCTAAAAACGAACATTTTAAAAACCAAATGCTTCTCAACTCAAAAATGAAATAAAATACAAACAACTCAATGCTTGATAACAAATCCTTAGAGAAAGTATCTTAATACTGCAGTTTTCTAGCTGTAGATGCTGATGCACTTATGGTAAAGATTCAGAGAAAATAGCAAAAGTTATTTTGATTTTTGCTTTATTTTGTTTTGGTATTTAAAAATAAAGGTAAAAGGCGAAAATAAGCTGTAAAGTGAAAAAAGAGCACTTCTGAATGATGGTAAACATAGATATCATGTCTACGAGCAATTAAATGAAGCAGAACTAGCTGAAAGAGAAGAATAGCTTGAGAAGAGATAAAAACTCAAAAAGACTGCTTCTTAATTCATTCAAGGTTAGAAAATGATATTTAGGCAGCGAATAAAGAGCATAATTATTATCATTTTTCTTAGACAAGCAACCAGAGAAGCAACGAAATTCGAATAGCAAAATCGAGGGGAGATAATCCAAATTGAATACTTCTGTTGAAAGTCTTATCAGAAACTTAGATTAAAGTCCTATTAAAGCTGCCCCTAAACAATCAGCATTTGCAGATACTCTTAAATCAAAATTCCTTTCTAGAAATAATTCAATTGGTTCTATTTCAGGTTCTAACAGAATATTAGACGAGGAAGCACTTAACTAAGCTAAGAAGAAGAAAATCGTAGAATAATGGATGGAAATTGATGCTCTCAAAGAGAAAAGAGCTGCTTAAATTAGAAAGAAAGATTGTGAGAATATCTGATAAATCAATCAATTGGTAAAGCAGATGTATTTTGCTCATCTTATTTGAAATCAGAGATTAGTTTTAAATAGAAAAATATATTTTCCAAATATTTTGTTTTAATTGAAAATTTTTGTAAAAATTAATAGATTATTTGTTCTTTAGTGAAAGGTATATTTTCCATAGGAATTAGCGATTGGAAGTTTCAAAAAAAAGTGAGGTTGTTGGCTTGATACAGAATGAAAGATTTCTGTTTAAGAAATCATAGTATGTGTTGTAAAGGTTGAAGAGAATATTATATTGTGGTGACATCAATAAAATTTGGATTCTAAGTAGATTTAAATAATAATAATATGCTCAATTGAAAAATCAAGTCGGTGGTCAATTTACTATTAGAATAGTTTGGGTGCTAAGAATGTTGCTAACATTTAAATAGCTTACATGATATTTACTAGGATAAGAGCAATTTTTTTACTGCTTCGAAATCAAAAATAATTCTTTCATTTTTTTGAGTGTTTTAATAATCTAAAATTCGAAGTGATTAAATATCTTAAATAATTACTTTTTTGATTACACACAAGATTACCTAAAGATGTCTCTCTTGCTGTTAGATAAGTAGTCTTAGCACATAGAGGTGAGTCTTCCCGATGCTAGTTGCCATTTGTTTGCGGACACTTCTGTAGCTGAGGGAGAATTTCAAAATAGTTCCGTTGCTGAAATTGGAAACAACCAGATATAAAGATTAGTTGATATTGCAAATATAGATCTTCCTTTGTATAAGAGGTTTCCAGATGTCATGCGAGAAGGTGAAAGAAAAAGGTCATTATTGTTTCTAAAGCGAGATAGTAGCAATTCTCAATAGCCTTAAGCTATTATGGAAGCTCGAGAGGATATTCTCTTCAATGAAAATATGCCAATATCTGCAAAGGACTTTCAGATTAGCGTAAGTGTAACAAAGCGGAATGGAGCTACTTAAAGAGAAGAAGAATAGAAGTTTGAAATAAGAAAAACAACCTCCCACTGTTAACAAGCGGAAGATGGAAGCAACATGCTAAATGGAGGGAAACAATCCTAAGATAAAAGTCAACCAATTATTGATATTTAAAGACCTGAGTGCAAATCACTAAATGTTAAAAATACTGTCATCTAAACTCGCAGGAACAACAGTGAATAGACACCGCGAGAGAAGCATGAGCATTTCATATCACAAAGAAAGAATTCAATGTTTTATAAGAACTCAACACTAAATAAGGAAAGAGGAGGACCTTTTTCATTGATCTTTTTTGTGAATCGATTTCTTTTTCATTTGAGAAAAACCTTACTCTTCTTTCGTCCTCATCAACTTAACTCCCTTCAACTGGAACTCATCGGTGACATTGCAGCTTAGGAGTTTTATAGTGAAGGATTTGGTGTGCCTTACACGATAACTTCATTTGAAACTCCGTATTGTGAGGAAAAACAGGCGGACTCTTAACTTTTATACTCCGCTTCAGCAGTCTCTGGGGTTAGATCTTCAGTTTATTACAATTAAAATACTTTCTAAAAGCAAAAGCAGCAAAGGGTTAGAGAACGAAAAATGAGGCTTTTTTTTAGGAAACTGTCAAGGATGTACTTATTTAAGATGTTTTTAAAAAGTTCCAGTCATATCTACCAAATTTTTAGAAGAATTTCTCGCACAATCTTTAATAAAATTCCACTTATTGATTCAAACAAAGCGTTCTTCCACACTTGGTAGCTTTTAATCTATTTATGCGATCTCATATGCGTCATCTACATTCCATTTAAATACTGCTTTGAGGAGATTAACTTCATAGATAAATACTTTTTCCAGGTAATTTTTTATTTAAATTTATTTAATTCGATTTCTTCTCAATTTTGGCAATTAAAAACTCAGCATACTTTCAAAAATAATTTTCTAATTTCTTTGAAAATTATCTTTATTTATTTTTTTGCATAAAAACTCATTTTAACTCAAGGTATTGTTTCCAATAATCTATGGACTAAACGTTATCTTTAACTTCAATGTGGCCGTCTACAATCGAGGTACTCTGATCACTTCACGCAAAAAAATCATCGCCTTGTATCTCCGATCTTTCTTCTTAATTGATATGCTCTCTGCAACTGCTTAGCTGTCAACTATGCTTGTCCACTTAGCTCGCATACTCTACTCAAATCCAACGATATCTTAAATCAGATAAAATATGTTAATGAACTCGAAATTAAACGCTGTAGAGTAATTCATGTCGCTTAGCTTCAAAATAATATTATTTGCTCATATTTTCGGCTGCATATGGCATAAATTAGGTGTCCATTATCTCCATAACAATTAAGGGTAAATACATAATTCAGCATATTAATGGAAAGGGAAGCCAAAAGCCTGATGATTGATTTGTTCGAATTTCTGTTTTGTGATAATTTTAGAAAATTATTTTTGTATGTAAATTATAAAAATAACAACTGACTTTTGCAACAAATCAAAGGTGGATGTATGAGTTTCATTATCAGAACGACTCAATCCAAGGACTTTACATCATTTGCTTTTACTTTGCAGTGGTTACGATGAGTACTATTGGATATGGAGACATTTATGCTGTTACCACAGGCGAGCGAATTTTTATGATTTTCTGTGTTTTTATTGCATGCGGTCTCTATGGCTACACACTAAACTCGATTGGTAATTTGATATTCTTTATTATAATTTTAAGAATAACCTTTTTTACATGTTTCTTTCTCTTCCAAGGTACAATTCTGTCTAATCTGAAGAGCTAAAGTGAGAACTACACCAAAAAGCAAGCTTAACTTGAGGAATACTTACAACTGCATCAAGTCGACATCGGTTTAAGAAACAGAGCCAGAAAATATATTGAATACGTGTATGAATAAGAAAACATGCTCAAACGAGATGGGTAAGAGAATCTAAAACTTCTCAACTCTTTCCTCAAAGATGAAATTCAAAAAGATATTAACAAACGAGTTCTTCAAAAAGCTAGAACTATCTTTCAAGGTATCTCTAAGAATTCTAAATTCTTTGAAAGATTAGCTGAAATCGTCAAGGAATAAATATTTGGGCCTGAAGAGTTTGTGCACATATCAGGCTCATCGCAGCCACCAGCTCTTTACATAATTTCATATGGTGAAGTTGAACTTTTTATTCAAAGAAGAGATCACATGAATGCTCTTAAAGTCATTAAAGTTTTAAGTGCAGGGTGTATCTTTGGGCAGCACGGTTTCTTCACGAATAACTAAAAAAATTGTCTTAGTGCTCGATCAGTTGGGGTAACCTACATATCATCAATTGCTTTGGAAGATTTCTAATTGCTGCTTTAGGAATTCGTTGAGGAAAAAGAACGATTTTACAATATTCGAGATATGGTACTCATCAACAATAAGAATTGTATGATAAATCTGAATTGCATCTCTTGTGCAAGTGACAGTCATTCGATAGACAGTTGCCCATATTTATCTTATTCTCCATGTTCTCCATTTGATTATCAGAAGACTATGAAAATTGTTAAAAATGTTCAAAAAGATGAAGAACGAAAATTTAAAAAGAAAACAAGGACTACTCATAGGCATGCATCGCTTGTTGATCTTCTTAATACGTAGGCTCATATGAGAGAGTTTCAAAATGATAAGAAAGAGCTAATAATGAATTTAGTAACTTAAATTTATCTATTCATGGAAGAAGAATAAGAAAATTATGAAGGTATGCAACAACAAAATTTATTATTCTATCCACTAAAGAAATTGATCGTATTATAATTTTAGGCAGTTATCTTGGAATAGATGGAGAGAGAGAAGACCCTGAACTTGAGAATCCTCAGAGTTATCTGTAGAATCATTTTCCAGACATTCCAAAACACCACAATATGAATATTGAAAAAAATAAAGAATTCATACCACGGAGTATTCAAAAAAAGAATTCTTCTGGATTTAAAAGAAGTCTAAAAGGGTAGAAAAGCCTAGGAACGGATCAAAATCAAAAGAGCCAATCAGAATCGGAATCCCAATAAAAATCCTCATTGCCTCAGCTGCCTTAAGAGTCTTCAGAAACAACAGAAGAAGATTCATCAGAAGAAAAAGAATAAATTATCGAATAGTAGTTCAGAGGGAAGAAGAAATCCAAAACGTAGCTGTCAAAAGATAATAAAAATGTAAGCCCATTCAATGAACGACTTCATTTTCATGATGAATAATAATTCCAAAAAACAATGATTGGTAATTCTAGAAAATCTCTTCCAATCATGCACAGCAAACCAGATCTAAACAATAATCTGAGTGAAATTAATGGCTAACTTATCTATCAACTAGGCGCTGCAAGGAGACAATCAAACGAAATAGCTGAGCGAAAATAAGGTATTATCATGGCTTCTATTGCGAACCTGAATGGAGGTGGATATGGTTTTTCATAAAGCCCACTTTTTCATTAAAATTCGCATCGGAATAAGAATCCAGGGTTAGTAGCACCACTTTCACCGTAAATTCAGAATAGTCAGTCTCCGAAATTCAAACCAAACATTTTTAAACAATATTTCAGCAATTAAAACCCTGTCATTTTTGCACCGAACTCATCAAGCAACAGTAACTATGCTAATTCAGTCGTCTAATATAATAACAATAGCAACAACACACTATTTCAAAGCTAGCGATCAAATGGAGGAATCAATACAAATAGCTTTTTCCGAAATAACACTCTTTATAACAATAACAACAATAGTAGCAATAATTAATATAATCTCCTGAACGTACCTGAAGATTTATACACGTAAGATAAATCTTAAAAGCCTTCATTCACAAAGCAAGGAGATAAATCTTGGACAAATTAAGCATAAATTGCTAGAGAATTTCCATTTGATCTGATTAAGTCGTATTTGGTCTACTTTTCGCATAATAATTTTGAGGCAATCTGCAATAAATGGAATGAAAAACTTAAAACAAAATCTTTCAAAAGAGACAGTAAAAGAGGGAAGAAACTGCCTTTGCAATAGAGATAAGTGCCTCATGGAGTTATTTCTTAATTTAAAGGCTGAAAAATGAAAAAGAAAAAGAAAACCCTGTTTATTAGGTAAAAAAGCTATTATTGAATTAATAAGCGAACTTCCAAGTTACAAATTCATTTTGTAAGTGGTGATGTCAAAGAGATTATTATGAAGAAAATGGCTATGATCTTTTATATAATTGAAAGAAAAAATCTTTTGAAGATACTTAATCATGTAATGACTTTTAAAAATTTAAATCAAAAAGCATGACAATTATTTATCAGACAAAATATATCACAAGCAAGCAATTTAAATAGATATTCTAAATATATTTATTAAATGAAGAAGGAAATTGATTCATTTAAAACAAAAATATTTGGAGAAGTTATCCAATTTATTCAAATAATTTGAAGAACATCTTTTCTCAGCTAAAGATTTTTCTCTAATTGTATTTCTCTTTTCCAGTAGAATATTTTTAATTAATCTAATTGATCTATGACTCCAATGAATCATAGTTCTTTATTCAATTTTGATCTTACTGTTTAGCAATTTTAGAATACTCCAAGAAACCTAATAAAATTAAAAAAAATATTTAATATTTGTAGAAATCATGATAAATTACTGTTTTGAAAATTTTTTACTTAATTTGGTTTATTTGCTAGCTTTTCCAGTTCCACCGCTTGGAGTGAAATTCAGAGGCTTAAACAGAGCCTGTTTAGTAGGTGTGATATTATTGAGAACATTAAGTTAAGGTGTTTTAAAATCATTGTTCTTCCCTAACTCCAAGGTAGTTTTCTTCTGCTCTTGATTACTATTATTATTAGTTTATATATTTTTTCTAGGAGTTAGTTCTTCTTAAATTGCTGAAGCATAATAACAAATTTTATGATTAATACAAATTACAAGAATAATTTATTAATTTTTAATAAATCAAAAAGAATGTATTTTGTTACTCTTTGTAGGTGATTTATCATCAGGAACAGCCACATTTAAGTTGCTAGATTCTGAACTTGAATACTGCTGAAGTAGTGTTGGATGATTTTGAATTCCAGGGAATTTTTTAATCGGATTAAAATATGGTTCTTTTTTAAATTCTTGTCTGGATTTCATTCGAGGAAGGAGAATCTTTGAATTTGGGCTTCTAGTCGATAAGGTCTTGCCCTCTGGCTCAAAGTAGTTAACTTCTTCTAAATTGTCCTTAAAGGATATCCTTCTTTAAGATTTCTTGAATTTCCATAAAAACATATTAGTTTTATCTCTAATAAAAATGAATAAACAAAGCATACTTTAACAGAATTTCCTGGATTGAGTCTAGAAGATGATGTTGGTGATCCGATAAGTGATTTTTTAAGAATAGTCTTAGACTAATTCATCAAATTACTTTTATTAGAAATGCTAATTGTAATCTCGCAAGGAGGGGTATCTTCTTCTCCTTCAGCTAATTGAATCTTATCCCTAACTAAGAGATGATTTTGTGATTTAGAAAATGAAGGATCACTTTCGCTTTAAGGAATGTTCAGCAAAGAAGCTGATTCAGAAGAATTTAACAAACCCTAGCATAATACTGTATTATCATTATTATTGCTGCTGTTGCCTTGGATATCTTTTTCTAAGCTTGTTTCTTTTCTGAGTTTATGAGTTTATTCTTCTCTTTTCCGTGAGGGCGTCATGACTCTTGGAGGAGAAGATTATTTATTAGAGTCAAATTCTGAGTTTAACTCAGAAGATAAGTTTCTACGGACTTCTTTCGGTTAGTCAAATGAAAAGACAAAGGATTACTTTTTAGGATTCTAATCAGAGTTTTACAAAGGACAATCTTCTGCTGTTAACTCAAGAGAAAACTTCGGTTTTTTCTTGGAACTTGAACCTCCTGATTGTGAGGAACATTGCTGTGTGAATTACTACTACAGTTATTTTACATTTTCCTTATCAGATATTGTAACGCGAGGGGCCTTAGGAGGAAGAGCGAATATTTTATGTTCTTTAGACGAATCTTCTCCATGTTTATTTGTATTAAGATTCTCACAATCATTTGGGATTTTAACCTTCTCTGGTGTGCATTCTGCCATGATTGTTTAGCTGTTTAATTATTAATTTTCATCTGAATTAAGTACAAGATCTTCATTCGAATCTTTCTTTTCGGAGCACATAATCGTTTCTTCTTCTGAATTCTCTGAGGAAAGGGCTTTCGGTTTGCTCTGAGATGTTGATGCTTCGTTAAACTTAATCTTGTTTGTTATTTCACTATCTTTCATAAATTTTTAAGTACTTTCGTAGATGCTTGGGATTTATTATGGACATGCTGTAAATCCTGATAAAACTGTTGAATCTCTGTTAATATCAGATCCATTTGCATTTATGTGATGGCTTTTTTGGGAAGCTGATATTTTATTAGATAATTACTCATTCTTGGATGCACTTACTGGAACTGATGGAGGGTTAAGGAAATGTTAGAATTAGTTTGTTGCATTATCAGTGTAAATCTCTTAGTTAGGAGCATAATCACGAATTTACTCTAATGGATTATCTCTACTCACTAAAATATCTGCTGTAACTTCTGGCCTTTTTTGATTACCACTCAAATCATTGGAGAAAAGAGTAGCTTAACTCTTGCTCTTAAACAAAAGCGCTTTGTTTCCAGCTAGCTCCACAGGCATAGGCACAATCGAATGGTTTCTTTTCAGAATACTTGCAAAAAAACCCTTATCTGATGAATCTCTGCTTTTATATTCATTTTTATCATCTGTTTTCTTCTCAATTATGGTAACTTTTTCTTCCATTTTATTTTTATTTTCCTAGGAATTCATTCCTTGCGTTAAGCTTTACTCTCCTTAATGTTGCTTCAGATATGTACTAAACCTTACAAGCGGTGTATAAGCAGGAGAACACGGGGCAGTGCGACATGGAAGAAGATTAACTTCCTTGTCCGATTGTTTCTCTCCTTGCTGGATGGTATTTTTCTCTTGAAGTACTTTCTCACCAAGCGATCTGTTACTGCTATTTGGATTATTATTTGAACTGCTGAGTTAACTATTTCCACTGGACTTTAAACTGGAATAGCTTTAAAGTTTCTAAATCAGAGCATATCGAGAGCTTCTAGGAGTATTCGAAGATAATGAAGAATAATTCAGCTCAGTTGGATTATGAAGATTATTGTTATTATTAGTATTCCCAGCTGAGGAGTTATTTGAGAGTTAAGATCTGCTACTTTCGATTTTTTATTTCTATGTTGCCATTGAGAAATCTTAATATCGTCTGCAAGCACCTGATGAAGATGATGACGATGAATTTGATTTTGTACTTCCTCTATAAACAGGGCATGCATCTTGCTGGATCTGAGTTTTACTCGATTCTTCGTTTAGATGTGAATCACTTTCTAAATTAATCTCTGGCAGACTAGTTAATATTGATAGATTTTTCCCGGAAGCTATTGGTTATGTTTAAGTCTTTGGAGTCGAATCAGCACTCTCTATTTCTTGCTATTCTTTGATATCATCTAAAGCTGGAGATGGATTTACAAAACCAGAAGGCACTTTCCCTTAAAAGAATTACAAAGGAAAAGGTGCTTTTATCATGTTTTTATCCCACAATCGAGTGAATTTAGGTGAACTTTCGCTGGTTTAATCTGTGTTATCTGTCCGCAAGACAACATCATCATGGTCACTTAAAAGGATTTCGTTCTTTAATCCACCAGGAGAAATCATATTCTACGCAATCGACTGTACATCATTGGTGAATTCTTCAATTTGAGGACTATTTCTGCCATTGTTTGAATTTGATGATGGCTCTTCTGCTTCCTGTGAGTTTAGAGAAGAACAAGCACGTTTATTAGAATTTGTTTAATTGAGAGTGACAGCATTTTGATGGCAATTTTTTGTCTTGGAGCTTTCGAATTGTGGAGTAAGCTTGCCTAGTGCAGTTTCACTTTCTAAGCTATTTTTACTCTTAGTTGAGTTTAATCTGTGTTCTTCTTCTAAAGAATTTACTCTTTATTCCATCTCTTCATCTTTTTTTTCTTCTTCTTCTTCTTCTACTACTTCATTTTAAGATTTGAAGAATTACTCAAATAGTTTATCTTAAACGTCTGCTTCTTTCCTGGTATTTTCATTCTAGACAATTTCTTGAGAGATTGACCCATTTCTGTGTCTATTCTGATCAGTATCCCTTTGAGGGCTACTGAAAGTTGGCAAATAAGAAGATGTATCACTTTCAAGAGGATTTCGAGGTGTTGAAAGGGCTTATGATTCTGGTAAACGATCATATGGGAGATTTGCAATAATCTCCGAGGCAATGATCTGTTGTTGCATCGGGGAGAGAGTTGAAGTCTAGAAAATTGGAGTTGCAAAGGTACTCAGAACATTTTTATTCTGCGAAGAAATTTTATTATTGAGTTTATTGTTTGTAGCTGAGATCTATGCTATGACTTCTGTTCCAGAGAAACTAAACCGCACTTTCTTATCTTCTCCAAGGCTATACTCTCCTAGATCAACTCCTCCATGTTGATATTACTCTTGCAACTGCTCCTGCTACTGCTATTTGGAATGGTAATTCTATTAGTAATAAATCGCTTCTGATTCTTTTTGAAGTTTATCTGAAAGAATTTCAAGATCTTTGACAATATTATCCTTCAAATCATCGATTATCTTTTGAAGCTAAGGGCATTTCTGGAATAAACCTATTTAAGGAGGTGATTGCCTGACAAATCCATTGATAAAACTTGACTGCGTGTTTAGAAATCCACTCTGAAGAAACAAAAAAAATATCATAGAAAAGATTAAATATTGTGAAAAAAAGGAATTTTTGCTGAAAAAATAACTTGGATTTGTTGTTACTTTATTTTGCTTGATGCTACCGAAATTGCTTCCAATTTACAGAACACTATTGTTCTTGCTGGATTCATTGTCTTAAGGAGGTATGTTATTCAAAAAACTGCTGTTCTACAAAACACTACTTTAGCACATGCTACCACCGCTGCTTTAATGCACAACAGTGGATCCAGTTACACATTAACTAAACAACCCAGTTTGGTGATTTGATGGGATTAATTAACTATTTGCATGCTGACCAAATACTTCATACAGATTCGGAGAATAAGGGTTGGCGAGTTTGAGAGGTACATGGATAGGACTAGTATTATGTTTGCATTAGTTTGAAGCTTGCACATAAGCAGTTCTGATAGGAGACGAAGGGATTGGGTTGGATTAATACTATTAGAAGCATATTGGGTTGGATTGCTGAGGGCAATGAGAATAACAAGGTTGACCAGTGAAAAATTATTGCTGTTGTGTGCTTTAGTTCTGTTAGTTTTGAAGGTTTTGAAATGATTTTGTGCCATTTGGATGATAAGAGTTGTTCTGACAATTATTATTGTAAGTTTACTTGCAAGAACTTGGTGATTTACTCTTATATTGAGGATAAAACTACTATTGTGTAACTGCAGTGTTGTTAGATTGAGCTAGATTTATGCCTGCATAATCAAGATTAAAGTCAGTTTAAGGTGCATACATACTGTGATTTCTTTTGTTTCTCTAACTCAACGCTCCTAATGTATCTGCTTCTTTTTATTGTAGTTGTTTCTGCTATTATTACTTCAATCCAAGATGTATATTCTAACCATCAATATTATCTGATCCTTCACTCTCATTGCTACTTCTGCTATTATTAAGCGGAGAGAGTTATTCGTCTGATTAATTCTCATAGCCGTTGAAAGTTATTAAACTACCGTCTGATTAATTTCTTCCCAGTTGGAATCTATTATTTTGGCTATTATAAGAAACTTCAGGTTAATATTAGGCTGCTTGAAGGTGATGCTGCTGCTGTCTACCAGGTTGCTAATCTTGAAAGTACTGCTGCTGCTAGCGCTGCTAAAACATTTGCTACTAATCGTACATCGATTGATGCTATGTCTTATTGGAAATACTCAGAGGGCTGGCATAAGCAGAATCGAAAAGATGAGTCTCTGAAGAGATTTGTTGGTGTTGTGGATAAGGACGATACGAGACATAAGGGATTCCTGTGATTTTCTGAATCACTGGTGCTTATGCGTAGAGTGATGCTGTCTGTCGTTGTTTGCGCTAAGATTGCTACTATTAAAACTATAAATTCATAGTTTAGCCCTCCGATCCGTTGAATTATCCTTTTACAAATTATTTTTTCAAAAAAAAGATAAAAAATGATTTAAATGAGAGAGAATATTTTACTCTATCGCGACTATTATTGATTGAGGAATTGTGCGAAACTAGCATCTGTGGTGCTGAGAGTAGTCTCCTAGGAGTCTACATAGTAATTTTCACTACCTCCTTCAGCATAGCTGCTGTCGAGAGCAGCAGATATGGTACTTTAGGTTTTTTTATGGGGAGTCTTCTTCAATCCAGTGATCTTCTTGAAAGGAGAAGATAGTTAATGGCCTTGACCGTTAGGATATTGACCTTAGTGAACTTATTTGTATGGACTCAAAGAACCTCCAAGATAAGTCTAGCATGGAGTGACTGCAATATTTGTGTCAACTTATTGCAGAATCGATGGTTTAGGTAATATCACTGGATAGCCATATCTACAGCTTGATTCTCGTCTTTCACCATAAGTGCTGCTCATATTTTGCTTACAAAGGTGGTTGATCTCTTTTAAAACTCAGTAGCGCTTACAATATATGCAATAGTATTAATCTTTTGGGTTTTTTAAATGAACTGACAATAACTACCCTTCAATCTCGTTTGCGCAGACTTTTTCTTTCTTGTTTAATTATTTTTTTTTTTCGTTGGAGGCTTTGAAATTATTTATGTATACCTTCCAACCAGTTTCAACTACTTTTCTGTTCCAAACCTAATTTCTCCCCATAAGAAAAATATCTAGATATACTATGAGAACTTTTGAAGAAAAAAAAGGATTCTTGTTGTTATTAAATGCGTGTAAAAATAAGCACTTCAAATTTCCATTCTGATCTTCTTTCCTTCTTTGAGCATCCATCTTCTATTCATCTCTCAGAAAAACTTCTTCCTTTGGATTTATTTAACATTTGAAGCTGTGAAATCAAAAAATAAATACAAACAGTTTTTAACGAATATATTTCTAAAACTGTGGCTCATTAAGATTTCAAAGATACTGTGTTTCTACCCTAATTCAGTTAAACGTTAGTTTTAAACAAGAAAACAAAAATAAATTGAAGATGAACAAAAATATATCATTCCAGAAAAAGATGGTAATATTCGTTATTTCAAACTCTTAATTTTAGACGAATCTCGAAAAAAATCGACATGTCAACTTAACTTTATTATTTCAAAGCAGATATGTATTTCTCTTTGTGTTTCAAGTAAATTAATAATAATCTATTTTGATATTGCCTTTAATTTCACTCAAGTAATAATAATTATTAATTAATTTCTACAAGACGTTGCTGGTTCTCTTTAATGTTTCTTCTTTTATATATTTTTTTCTTTTCTTTTCCTAAATGAATATCTCTTTCTAGTTTAACTTACAATTCTGCTATCCTAAATGGAACACCTAAGCACAATCACTCTGCTAATAGAGAGAGAGAAATAGAAGAGGGAGTTTTGATTTGCAATAGTATCTAAGTTGTTTATCTAGATATTTTTTTGATTCCCAATATTTTTTTTAGAAACTCCACAGACTGAATTTGATTGATATGCTTGTGTTTTGCACCCAGATAGTTTTTTGTTTTCTAGTGCAAAGAACTTAGATCTTTTTACTTTGGATTTCTTAAGTAACTTGATGCTCAGAAATCAAAACAAATAAGTTGGTTTTATGTTGTCATTAATAAATATTCATAATTGTGCTCGAAGACACTGGTTACCTCATCTCAAGGTTGCTTTAATTTACTCAAAGTATTCTCTATCCTTTCAAATGCTGTGCTTTACAATCTAGCTATCAAATATGTTAATTGCTAAAAAAATAAAAAAAGTCCCTCTTTAGTTTTTTTCTCTTCTGATATTTACTTATTTTAGAAATGACCGAACATTTAGGACTGAAAAAAACAATAA
>Ga0302271_10003036_pt1 | contig 14542 bp, 10 predicted proteins | sample III_Bog_N1_1_FD_198767 | JGI IMG/M metagenome (GOLD analysis project Ga0302271, IMG submission 198767) | Peat permafrost microbial communities from Stordalen Mire near Abisko, Sweden - III_Bog_N1_1 | ecosystem: Environmental > Terrestrial > Soil > Wetlands > Peat | place: Sweden: Abisko... | reverse complement strand
AATGCATTTATTAAAAGGTTCGCAATCAATGCCAACACTAATAAAAATAAACAAATCATCGCGGAACTGAGGAACTATGGCAAAATTGCCGCTTAGTTTAAATAATTTTATAACGAACCATTGTAACCCATTCCTGGTTTAAAAGTGCTGAACCATTATAGTTTGAGTTCTGCTCATTACTGATTGAATAAGCACAGTTCCAATTCATCCACCATACTATTTTCGGAAAGTATTTTTGTATTCCCCGTAGTAGTTTCAGATTGTCGGCCGGTGGCTGATCTACCGAACCCGTCTGGTCCTTTCCTCTTCGTGGTCCCCATTGGCTAATCCCCATTGGCTTTCCTGTTTTCTCCATCTCCCGGTAACTCCGGATACTGAACGAATCAATTTCTTTATCATAATCCGTAAATAGCGAAAAACCGATTATATCCACATACTTATCGCCCGGATAATACTTTAATGCCAAATTATCACCGGCACAAGGTTCATAGATAAATAGCAGGTTATCGAGGCCTTTTGTTGTTACCAGATAATCATACGCGTTTCGGTAAAGAGCAATAAAATCAGCTTCATGTTGCCCTCCCCACCAAAACCAATCTGCGGTAGCCTCCGGAAACATATTCAGGAAAACAACCACGTGTTTCTTTTGCAGTTGCTTTAAACCTTCCGCCACCTGATCCAACTCCCGGTAAAAATACCGGTTAAAGGCATGACCCGGTCTGGAGACTAATTTCAGATCACATCGTCCTCCTCCGTTAAACGATGTTGAGTCTGATGGGTTGCTCATGATTAAATAAAGCTGACAAAAGCCTCCTTCCTCCCAATACCGTTCAAATAACTGATTAGCTCCTTCGTAATGAACCTGCGTACCGTTATGGTATTCCGCACCAACAAGTCCAACCCACTTCCCTGTTTTTCTATGTACAAGGTTCAAATAGTTTTCCTCATCATCCAACGGCTTTACCGCCGATCCCCAACTTTCAAACTGACCGGATATAAGTCTCCCTGACTGTTTTTCAGAAAGCCCGGATAAGTATTTCAAGACTGCATTTTTATCAGCACCCTGAGCTATCAGACAATCTTTATGCACACATAGAATAACCAACAAAATAAACGTTATCCCTGTCTTATGATGTAGAAATTTAATTGACATTTTTTAGTGACTGAAAATAAATAATATACGGATTGGAGTTATCACAACGGGACGTGCGATTCCCGTATCGTGCTCTTATTTCTCCAAATGGAGAGGATTGGGGCTGTAACCTTCCCCTGTTTTAAGCATTTTTTGAAATATACTCCTCCAGCTTCCCTTCTTCCTTCATTTTTATATACTGCTCAACATGCTTATCTTTCTTCAAATACTCTTTGTTCTTGATATAAAATTCGATTACAGCTTCAATACCTTTTTGATTTCCCTTGATTTTGTTACTAGAATCTTTGGTCTCTATCGAATATCTGGTCCACCCGCACATGAATACGATTAATAAATCGCTGTTTGGTTTCATAAAGTTTACAATCTCCGGTTTTATATCCACCGAAACACTGGGGCTTCCCGTAAGCCATGCCAGGAGAAATGTATTCACCTCTTTGCGTTTCTCAGCCTGGGTGTTTATAGGTGTATTCAGCAACCAGTCAATTCCCTTAAGGACATCGCCCTCATACGTTGTATAATCTTCATTCTTGGAAAAAGCATAGTTCTTTGGCACCGTAAATTCCTGAGCCATTAAGTTCAATGCTAAAATAGAAAACGTCAAAATACCAAGTAGTCTTTTCATAATTTATTTTTTTTGAGTTATAAGATTCTGTTTATCTCTGGTTTTAAAATGATCTTCAATACCCGAAACTCTTTTCTTATAACGGGTTATCCCTATCTAAACCATCTGCTTATTGCTGATTTCACTTCCGGTAAATCCCAACTTGAAAAATTTTATTCCCTGTCCTGAATCGTCAGCCCAAGCTACGCTACATGCATAATTTACATTCTAAAACTCAAGTCTAATATCAAGCATATACACATTGAACTCTTTGTCTATTTTGACAACATAGGTCTTTAATAATGTCTTGGCAACAAACTAGAGTCTATATTGAATTAGTGTCAAGCTTTATATTACGAACTACGATCCACTTGACTCATTCTAAAATATTTGTACTTTTATAATTTTCATTATTATACAACGCAAAAATTCTTTGTTCATAATATATGCTATTAGTATCATTCTTGTTCATTTTGAACCAATCAATAAATTCAGTATTAGAATGCAATTCATCAATATAAACTTGTTCAAATTCGATCTCTCCGCATAGTCTCCACACAAAAGATGAATATCGAAATAAATTCAACAATTGATCAAATCGTTTTTGCCCAGACCAATATTCCCAAGTCAGTATATGGCATTTATTTAACAATGCTTGAAGTCGTTGATAAAAAGCATAGCTATAAGCGATATTTAATCCTAATAAATCATCATTTGTTATTTCTTCTATATTTTTTGTGTTTAAAACGATATCAGCTTTAATAACTAATGCCCGAACTTTGTTGTATATATCATTCTTTGATTCTAAAATAATTTTATCAAGTTGCTTTAATTTATTTTTTTCCTTTTCGATTTGACAAATCTGCAATGTAATATTAGCTTTCAAAGCACTTAATCCAAATTTATCTGCTTTCACTTTAATAGCATTTAATCTACTTATTTTTTGTGATTTATCTTTAATAAAACTCACAATTACAGATTCTGCAGATAAATAGATATGACTATTTTTATTTGTTTCATTCTTTTTTATAAGATTTGCATAACTAATTGCTTCAATTTCTTGATTTAGAGATTCGTATGCATATGCAATAGATAATCTTATGTTATTTCTATCCTTCTTGCTTAATGCATTATTTTCATCATCACAAATTGACTTTAATATTGTAATGGATTTATCATTAAATGAAGTCATTCGTAAATTTTGGCCTAAACTTTTCATTAAATAGATTCTCATCGTTTCAAATCCTTCGAATTCCACATCCTTTATTAGCAACAAAATTTCTTCGGTTAATGAAATAGCATCTTTATAAGCCCCTCTTTTTTTAAAGTAATCAATAAGAGACATAGCAACACGAGTCATTCTAGTTGCCTCAAGTTCATTACTTTTTTCTATACCATTTGATAATATAAATCTAATTGCAATCTGAAGATTCTGATAAATAATTAAATCAAGTTCGACATCTTTTGGCTGTATCAATTTTATTGAGTTTCTCCAATCACCACCTAAATATAAACCACATGCCATTTTATAAATATCAACCTTATCCTCAACAGTCAATAATGAAGAGACATAATCTCTTATAATTCTTGGAACTTTGATTATTTTGATAAGCTCACTATCTTTTTGCTTATCATCAAAAATTGAATTTACTTGTAAAGTTTCAATCAACTTATTTTTCAACAAATAAGATATATCTTCAGAATGAAAAGGCCTTGTTGGATCATACCTTCTAATACGTTCAAATGTTTCTCCATTATGCAATAGAGATATAACAGACAACAATGTAAACCTACGGCTACCTTGTTTGCTTTCATCTGAACGTAAGAAATTTATCTCGCTTTTTAACGTCTTTGGTAATCTACTGTCAGCATTTTCATTTGAAGACGTATCAAACTCCATATCTCCTAAATCAGATAATGGACGAAACTGCAATTGTTCAATAACTTTATCAATATAAAAAGGAATTCCACTAGAGATTCTATGAATTTTCTCATATTCAAGAAAGGTAAAAGCACTATGAAGTTCTTGTGAGTGTTCAATATATTGTTTTACTGAAGGGATGTCTAATGGAAATAATTCGACATACTCAAAGAAACGATTATCCGGTATGGTTTCAGAAACAATTATAATTCTTAAGCTAGGACTAAAATCAAAAATGGGCTGAATGAATTCTTTCATACTTGCTGTATTTTTAGCCAAGTCCTCATTCAAATTATTAAACACCAATAAAGGTCGATCGAATGTATTTATTATATCAAAGAATTTCGTAATATTTAGAGAGAATGTATTGTTAAATACTTCTATCAGTTGTTCTATAGATGATACTTCATCACAATTTATTCGGAAACAGTATCCTGGATCAATGCAAGCTTCATTCAAAATTGATCCAATAAATTCATCTTCTCCTAATCCAAATTTGGTAGCTATCCAACAATATCTTTGATTGTTTAGGTTATTCACAGCAAGATTTCGCTCTTGAAACCTAATACTCATATGAGAATAAGCTTCTTTATATAAAGTTCTCGCAAGACCTTTATCAAGAAAAGTTCTTTTTGTAAAGAGATTTTCACTTTTTCCCTCAACACTTGTAAATGTGTCAGTTCCTTCATTTGATCTGTTATCAGAAGTTGCTATTTTGAGATCTTTAAGCACTTCTGTAAACGACGACGAGCTTTTATTTAGATTAAAGTTTTCATTCTGTGATATTTTTAGTACGTTGGTTGTTGTTTTAATTGAAATTCTTGGCCAAATAGTTTTTGAGATCTTCTCCGATTCAATATTATAAACACCTGCAGTATAGCCATGAATCCGTTGTGTATTTATTTTATCTCCATAATACTCAAGTCCAAACAATGAAGGAGAAATAAAGAGCCTTTTTAAAGGAAATCCATTCATTGATGTTGTAATACATGAAGGCTCATGCATATGTCCACACAAATGTTCAAGATAACTTTCTTGACAATATATATCCTGATTAAATTCATCCAATGATTTTGGTTCAAACCATTCAGGGGAATGGTGAGTCAATATAATTGACATATTTTGTTGTCCAAGCCAGTCATTATATTTTTCTTTAAATAGAGAATTAATTTGTTTGTTATATATTCCTATTTTTCGTTTTGCATTTCCATTATATAGCTGTAGAAATGAAGAATTAAGCCCTACTACTCCTAACTTGACATCATATAAACTAAGAGAAATATAGAAATCACCCGGCAAATATCCCCAACAAATATTCTCTGGTTTTTTTATGGATGTATTCTTATACCAATCCACATAATTTTTGAACCTTTCATTAACAAAATCAAGATAGGTATTTGGACTTTTCCAAAAATAGTCATCTTTTATATCCTCATTAAGCCAGTTAGTCATGACTTTTTGTGTCGGATTATTTTGATCATCAATTCTCTCTAAATCATGATTACCAGGCACACATAATAAATATGGGTTTTGATTATGTGTTTCAAACAATTTCCACAATTCAATCAAAAAATCTTCAAGCAATTTAAATTCAGCTTTGGTTCCTTTTTGCACTAAATCTCCAGCAAAAAAAACAACATCTAACGATGTTATTTTTGATAAAATAAAATCAATGTCATCAAATAATATCTTCTTAGTTAAAGATATTAAACCCTTTTGTTTTTTATCACCTATATGTAAGTCTGATAAATGTAAAAATGATATATTAACCATAATAATATTGGTAGAGTGCTAAAAATCTTAATTGTTAAAGACGTGTGTAATTTTTATTTTTCTATTTTTATCTTTCAAGAATTTGTTATTGTTCTTATATTTAAACCATTTTCATTTGTATTTAAAATTTCTGATAATATCTAGCGGTTATAAACAATGGCAGATTTTGGAATCTTACCTTTGATAGTGTTTAAAGAAATAAAATTTTGCTGAAAAGCATTCCTTTTTTTATAACTCTCTCATTCATTTTCAATAACAAATCTTACATTCTCTCCGACCCATTTTCTCTGCTTTGGCTAGACTCACCCTTACTATATTGCCACTGCAACGGCTCATTCCCCTGCAGGTGCTGACAGAATGATAGACCTTGGCTTTTGGTCCAGTGCAGATATAAACGCTAGAAGAAGAGTTTTCAAATGTAAAACTTGATAATAACAGGAGAGTAAATAAGGTGAGCGTGAGCTTTTTCATCTGTTGATTAATTATTTTAAATAAAAACTCGACAAATCTACAAAATTCAGTTAATACTTCCAAGATTTTATAAAAATAATTATAAGGAATTTAAAACAATATCGTATCAATAGATCTTCTATCCCATAAAAGAGCCTTTACATACGTACACAAAAAAAGTGTCTATGCAGCTTCTGTAAGCCGTATAGACACTTTTCTTATTTCAACGAAATCAATTATGAATACTATCGCTGGTTTGTGCGGGTTGTGAAGCCTCGTTTGCCTTCTCGGTAGCCTGTCGTTGATCTTCCAGGCCCTGATTGGTTTTAAGTTGTTCAATCGTGTTACGCAGATCCTCACGTTGGCTGTTATACCGATCCACATAACCTTTATTGGCATCCGGTTCGTATAGCCAGTTGATCGAATTGATTTTCAATAACGCATCGTCATACTTCTTATCGCTGACGTCCTGGTTTACTTCATTAACAATGATCTGCAGACGGGCTTTCTCATCATTCACCGATTGTTCGTTCTTGTCCTTACTCTTTTGCGACGAACTGCTGGTTATGAAAAATACGCCGGCACCAATCAATGCGATCATCAGGATCGTTACAAATATCCAGATGGTTGACGATTTCTTTTTCTCCGGTTCAACGTACGCTTGTTGAGGAGCTGCCGATGCTCGTGGTGCCTGATAAACAGGAGCCGGTTCAGGTATAACCTGTGCTTTGGGCGCTTCCGTCGGTTGTGCCGATGCGGTTGGTCTTGCCGGTTCCGTTACGGTGGGAGCCGCTGTCGGTTGTTCCGTTACGATGGGAGTTTCTGTTGCCTGTTCCGTTTCTGCCGGAGCAGTTGCAGGTTGTTCTGCTGCCGTTTCAGCAGCTTGCTCAGGTGCTTTCGGTGTTTCTGTAGACACCGGACCTGTTGGTGTTTCTGAAGAGGATGTACTCATTGTTTGTATTTTAGAGGGTTGATATACAGGTGAAGCTGCCGCATTTCTTGTTGTAAAGGCAGCTTGTTGATGTTCGCTGTTGTCCGGTACGGTGGGTGGTACCGTTTCCGTCTTTTTCGATTTATAGTTTTTCAACGTAAAGACAATAAATGCCAGTGAAGCCAGAAGAAACAGATATATTCCGAATTTAAAATCGATAATGCCTTTCGAAGTGACATCGCCGTAATTGCCGCTATCGTGCGTTGCCGCTCCAAACCATTCGTGAAGATAACCATATCCGTCGATAAAGCCTGCAATACCGGCCAGGAAAGTCCATTTGAATTCCTTAAATGCCATATAACCGCCTATCAGAGTCACCAATAAACCGAATATCCCGTAACCCATAGAGATTCCGCGTACGGTTATATGCTGAAATCCCTCAGTTAAATCCGAAGTACTACCGGCGACAGATACCTCTATCCAGGGTAAAAAGATAGAAATCACGGCTAATGCCACTGCACCCAATGCTAGGTAATTTACTTTTTTCATTTTCTCTTGAAATTATAATTGTATTATGGTTTCTGAACTTCAGAATAATCCCCTCAACGGTTTTTAGTTCATGCGTTTCTAAAAAATCTGTAAAGATAATTACTTTGAACCAAATATACACATACTACGACCTGTTTCGTCGTGTTTTATTGACTATGTCCTGTAATAAACAGAGGATTGCTCGTTTTCAACCATACAATCCGTTTATATCAATCTGAAAAGCAACAACTTTTCTTTTAACCCATCGTAATTCCGAGGCAATCATAAATAATACATATCGGTGACAAACAGACTGTCTAAACGTCCCATGAATCATCCCATCAAAAGGTAATTACGGAACTATTTATTCGAATCATTATTCCCATCCGTTCTTCATAGGTGCGTAACACTGACATTATGGTAGATAATCATAACCATCAATCTTCATTAGGTGCGGAGCACTGACATTATGGTAAAACATCATTACCTCCAATCTCCATTAGGTGCGGAGCACTGACATTTTGGTAAATAGTCATTACCATCAATCTTCAACAGGTGCGTAGCACTGACATTATGGTAGTTCTTATTACCATCAATTTCCACAGGTGCGTAGCACTGACATTTTGGTAGATAATCATAACCAACGATTTCCATTAGGTGCGTAGCACTGACATTATGGTAAAACATCATTACCTCCAATCTCCATTAGGTACGTAGCACTGACATTTTGGTAAATAGTCATTACCATCAATCTTCAACAGGTGCGTAGCACCGGCATTTTGGTAAAACATCATTACCTCCAATCTCCATTAGATGCGTAGCACCGACATTTTGGTAGATAATCATTATCAACAATCTCCATTAGGTGCGTAGCACTGACATTTTGGTAGATAATCATAACCAACAATTTCCATTAGGTGCGTAGCACCGACATTATGGTAGTTCTTATTACCATAAATTTCCACAGGTGCGTAGCACCGACATTATGGTAGTTCTTATTACCATAAATTTCCACAGGTGCGTAGCACCTGCATTTTGGTAGATAATCATTACCATCAATCTCCATTAGGTGCGTAGCACTGACATTTTGGTAAAACATTATTACCACAATAACCATTAGATACATCGCATCAATTTTTTGATTAAACTCTATGAATCATTTTCTCTACCAAAATATCACCGCTACGCGGCTTTGAAAATCATCTATTTCTTTTCTACCAAAATATCACCGCTACGCGGCTAAAATTGCTATTTCCTATTTCATCTACCAAAATACCACCGCTACGCGGCTAAAATTGCTATCTTCTATTTCATCTACCAAAATATCACCGCTACGCGGCTTTGGTTACCATCTATTTCTTCATTTACCAAAATACCACCGCTGTGCGGCTAAAATTGCTATCTTCTATTTCATCTACCAAAATATCACCGCTACACGGCTTTAATAATCATCTATTTCTCTTCTACCAAAATATCACCGCTACGCGGCTTGGGTTACCATATATTTCTTCATCTACCAAAATACCACCGCTACGCGGCTAAAATTGCTATCTTCTATTTCATCTACCAAAATACCACCGCTACGCGGCTTAATACAAAGGTGCGTAGTACCGACATTTTGGTAAAATATCATTATCAACAATAACCATTAGGTGTGTAGCACCGACATTTTGGTCGCGGCTTTAATAATCATTCATAAAATTCAAACACATACTTATCATCAAAATCGATTTCAAACTTATTCAATATATCCATATATTCCTCCCTGAATGTCTTACCTTTATGATGATCTTCCTGCCTCATTATATATTTAATCACCTTATTTCGCTGACTGCGCGAATAACTAAACCCGCCATAACCGCGTTGCCATTCAAAATGCCCCATCATCATTTTATGATCATTTATCCATTTCGACGTATTGGATTTGGTCTTTTCTACAATATCCGACAACCCCGTATCGGGATTTAATTCAAAAAATAAATGTACGTGATTTTTATACCCTCCTATTGCCAACGGAAATTGTTTCAAATTGACCAATATGCCATGCATGTATTTACATATTTGATCCATTAATTCTCCATGGATTACATTTTCGCGACCTTTCACCGCAAAAACAACATGGACATTGATTTGTGTATAGGTATTTGCCATGTGATTAAATTGTTAGGTAAATTATTTTGTTGATTAAATAGTTTCCACCAAAATGTCTACCAAAATGTCACCGCTACGCGGCTTTGATAATCATCTATTTCTCTTCTACCAAAATATTACCACTATGCGGCTTTGGTTTCCATTTATTTTTTCATCTACCAAAATACCACCGCTACGCGGCTTTAATAATCATCTATTTCTCTTCTACCAAAATATCACCGCTACGCAGCTTTGGTTACCATATATTTCTTCATCTACCAAAATAACACCGCTACACGGCTTTGATAATCATCTATTTCTTTTCTACCAAAATATCACCACTACACGGCTTTGGTAGCCATCTATTTCTTCATCTACCAAAATATCACCGCTACGCGGCTTTGGTCACCATCTATTTCTTCATCTACCAAAATATTACCGCTATGCGGCTTTGGTAATCATCTATTTCTTTTCTACCAAAATACCACCGCTACACGGCTTTGATAATCATCTATTTCTCTTCTACCAAAATATTACCACTATGCGGCTTTGGTTTCCATTTATTTTTTCATCTACCAAAATACCACCGCTACGCGGCTTTAATAATCATCTATTTCTCTTCTACCGAAATATCACCGCTACGCAGCTTTGGTTACCATATATTTCTTCATCTACCAAAATATCACCGCTACGCGGCTTTGATAATCATCTATTTTTTCATCTACCAAAATATCACCGCTACACGACTTCTGATATTTCGGTTGATTCTTATAACAATTTAGTTTTAAGTCACAAAACTACATATTTCATTTTATATTTCCTATCATTTAGTTAATAATTTTCATTTCCGGCCTTTGTTTTCAACCGATCATACCCGAGCCAACTGATACCGGATAACGACACCAATCCGTCGAAGCTAACTCTATAGCGGTTCGTCCATATTTTCTTTATTGTTTCCTTTTCGTTAGTTCTTATATAAATCATATATAATTCATATATAAACCATATATAATTCATATTTATATAAGTATGATTTATATATGATTTATTTTTGATTTACTGATTATTTATTTACCTTTGTACTATAAATCAATGAAAAAGGAAGTAAAACGAAATAACGAATAGCCGGCAGCCGGACGTTGAAGAATCGGATAAGCGGCGGGCAGTGCCAAATTAAGGTTCCTGCTACGGGATAAATCCGGAAACGGGGCATCAGAAGGACTAATTACACAGTTAACTAATTAATAAATATAATATTATGGCCATAGTAAAAGGATTTATGCAAATGTCCGGAAGCATTCAGGGCGTTAGCTTTTATACCCGACGGGGAAGTGAAAAAGTGATCATGCGAACTAAAGGAGGTGCCAAGAAGGATCAGATAGCCAAGTCACCTAAGTTTGAGAATTTACGGAAGCAGAACAAAGAGTTCGGAGGATGCGCCAAATTCGGATCCTTATCCCGTTACGCATTCGGCGGACTGCACCGGCTGGCAGATTATAACCTGACGCCGGTATTGATTGGCCTGGGTAAAAACATCATGAAGCTGGATACGACATCCCCGGTGGGTGAACGCAATCTGATATTGTCGGAAAATAAAGGGGCATTGAATGGGTTTAATTTTAACCGTAACTATCCGCTCAACACCGTATTGCGCGTATCGCCACAATGGGAGCTGAAACGGGACACCCTACAAGCCGTAGTGAGCATCCCGAAGATTAACACGGATATTGACCTGCTTAATATTCAAAAATTACCGTTCTTCCGCCTGATTGCAGCGATCGGTACCATATCGGATACGGTGTACAATCAAGCTCAGGAGCAATACGAGCCCGTGGTTGGTGAGTTGAACGGCGTAAGTCAGACCCTGACCGGCGAATGGAATTCCACTCAGACGATCCTGCCCGAACAGACTATGACTGTAGCCCTGCCGGAATCGTGTATTGAACTTTTGACAGATAATGTAACGGTGCTGCTTAGCCTGGCTGTTGAATTCGGGAATGTCGGCTTCACCGGACAGCCGGTGGAAGTGAAATATGCCGGGTGCGGAAAAGTGATTGCAGTAGGATAACGATTTCGTCCTTTCAGTCAGATAAATCAAAGCAAAATAATGATTATCCGCAACAAATCCTGGAACCGGAAATGAATACGTGTCGACGCTTCCTGCTTACCGGTAGCACCTTCAGATTACGTTACAGAGTTCAGGGTAGTACCTTATGGCCGTAAAATATTGAAAATATAATTTTCAACGGGAGTAACCTTAAGAGGCAATTCACCCTGTATTCGTGACATTTAGACACAAAAACGATGCGAATATTATAGATTTAACAAAAATATTTTGACACCGATAAAAAAATCGTATACAATATATACTATTTTGCATGCAACTGCGTTTTAAATTCATAATGAAAAAAACAAATAAAATGCCTATGCAGAAAAACTCTACACCGCAAAAAAAAGCTGATTTAAATTTCGAGAGAAAAGAACTAAAAAAAAGTTCACTATTGCAACCCGGAACTGCCACACTACAAAAGATTCTTCAATTTGCTTCTTCTTACCGGGCAGAACGAATAGCCGAAAATCAGTACATTGAATGGTATTTAAATTAAAAAAAAGACTTCCAACCAATTGGAAGTCTTTTTTTTATTATATTTGCAGGTTTAATGAAAGAACTAAATCGCCGGATAGGGGAAATTGTTGTATTTAAAAACGAATTAGATACTTTGACTTTCCTCCTGTTTTCGGACGAACCAATAACCTGACTCTGTTTTTTTACAAAAGAATGAAAAAAATAATTTCGCCCTCCCTGTTAGCTGCTGATTTTGGAAATTTACAAGCAGCATGTGAAATGATTAATGCCAGTGAAGCCGAATGGTTGCATATCGACGTTATGGATGGATCGTTTGTACCGAATATCTCCTTCGGATTTCCCGTATTGGAAGCCGCCAAAAAGTATTGTACCAAGCCGCTTGATGTGCATTTAATGATTGTTCATCCCGAGAAATACATTACCCGCTTTGCACAAGCCGGTGCCAGTATTATTACATTCCACTATGAGACGGCTGAAAACCCGATGGAAGTGATTGACAAGATCAAGGCGGAAGGCATTCGGGCCGGGATCACCATTAATCCGAATGTGGATGTAAGCGTGCTGGAACCGTATATCGACAAAGTGGATCTGGTATTGCTGATGACCGTATTTGCCGGTTACGGCGGGCAGAAGTTTATCGAAAGGAGTTATGACCGAATTGCCGAACTGAAAGAAATGATCTGGCGGAAAAATGCTCACTGTGTCATTGAAGTGGATGGGGGTATCAATCTGCAAAACGCAGCAGAACTATTTGAAAGCGGCGTGAATGTTCTGGTAGCAGGCAGTGCCGTGTTCAACGCCCCGGACCCGATAAAAGCTATTCACAGCATGTTAAACACATAGCAAATGGATTTCTTGCAACGAACACCTTTCTTTCGTTTGTTGCTCCCTTTTATACTTGGTATCATTTTATACCAACATGTGGAGTTTCTGCAGGGGACTTTGTTTGCCCTGACCGGTTTATCCATCATTATGCTGTCAATATCGTTCGGATTTCGAACTCCGACGCGACAATTTCAATTCCGTTGGCTATTCGGCTGCGGAATTTTTATTTTCATGCTTACACTGGCCTGTTATATCAGCACGCTACATGAAAAAGCGAACACGTTCGACTGTTTGCATCAAAAAGGGATTTACCGGATTGAGTTAACATCAGCCCCCGTAGAAAAGGCCAGATCCTATCTTTGCAAAGCAGCTATACTCCGGTCGTTCGATACATCCCTAAAGCCTGCACATGGTCGGGCAATACTCTATTTTCAAAAAGACAAAGCGGCGTCAAAATTATTATTCGGCGACCGGTTATTGGTTCGGGCAGCATTTGCTCCGCCGTCAAAGGCCCTGAACCCGGATGAATTTGATTACGGTGCTTACCTGCGACGTCAGGGTATAGGCGCAACCTGCTATATCCAATCCGGAAACTGGCAACTGACAGACAGGAACACGGCTTTCTCGATCCAACGAACCGCAGACAGATGCCGGAACAGACTACTGGATATCTATCGGAAATTTCATATTCAGGGAGATGAATTTGCCGTGCTGGCAGCCCTGACGCTTGGTTATACCGACGACCTGCACCCTGATTTAATGGCGGGATATACGGCAACGGGCGTCGTACATATACTCTCGGTAAGCGGCATGCATGTGGGAATTATTTACGTGGTATTGGCCTTCCTACTGGGATTCATGAATAAAACACAGAAACAGAAAGTGTTTAGAGCGATCTTTATCCTCTTGTTTTTAGGCGGATATGCTTTTCTAACAGGAATGTCTCCTCCCGTAATCCGCTCGGCACTTATGTTTTCGTTTATAGCCATCGCGACCTGCTTCGAACGTAAATCGCAAATTTACAATACGGTTTTCATGTCCATGCTGGGCATGTTATTCGTGAATCCTGCCTATTTGTATGATGTAGGATTCCAGTTAAGTTATGCCTCCGTTTTGAGTATTGTTTTCTTTAAGCCTGTCGTGGATAAAATATACAACCCGACACATCGAGTTACCCGGTTCATTTGGACGATGTTCTCGGTTTCGTTGGCCGCCCAACTGGGAACTACTCCATTCACACTGTATTACTTCCACCAGTTCCCGAATTATTTTTTAATCACTAATTTTATTGCCATTCCACTTTCGACGCTGATTATTTACCTGGCCATGGGATTGCTGTTTGTGTCGTTTGTCCCTTACCTCTCCGTCGGAATCGGGTTTTTGCTAAACGGATCGGTTTGGTTATTGAACTTTGTGATCAGTACCATCCAGCATTTGCCGTATTCCGTATCGCACATTTCGTTAGACGTGAGGCAATCGCTGGTGCTGTTTATGGCCATCTTCTGTTTATCGGGATATTATACCATATGAATATATAATATGATCTAATTTGTATAATTGGATTTTTTTAATTACCTTTGGACTATAATATAAATACATACACATGGCACTACCCAAAGTTATAGTCATAAAAGAAACAGAAA
>Ga0302271_10003034_pt1 | contig 14552 bp, 11 predicted proteins | sample III_Bog_N1_1_FD_198767 | JGI IMG/M metagenome (GOLD analysis project Ga0302271, IMG submission 198767) | Peat permafrost microbial communities from Stordalen Mire near Abisko, Sweden - III_Bog_N1_1 | ecosystem: Environmental > Terrestrial > Soil > Wetlands > Peat | place: Sweden: Abisko... | reverse complement strand
ATTATATTTTTTGCATGTGCAATAATTGATCAGCAAAATTAGTTAAATATTTTGTGCACCTGATCACTAATTATTCACTGACTTATTTTTTTGCTGGGAAAACATCTAGCTGTGAACCCTATTATTTTGGTTTTTTGTTTTTCTATCTTTGGACATACATTATGGGAGAGATCTCAAAAGGCAGGAATTATTTTTCTGAATTTTGAGAAAGGAAAAACTAATAATAATAATCTAATTTTGCAATCGTGTTTTTTGATTAAAATCACACAAAAAGATGAAGATTACAAATGAAATTCAACACAAGGTAAAAGTGTCATCTTTTCAATTAACATTTACTCTAAATATTTATTGTTTCAAAGATGTGGAGTGTCAGTTTGAATTTGCAAGAAAAGCCTAAAGAAAACAAGAAAGAGACATAGGAGGAGAGAAATAATCTTTTGGGATTATAATTTAATTCCACCACATAAATTGATTGATATATCTCCCTCAATTTTGCCATATGTAATTTTCATGAAAAACTAAGAAAAATCAAGTGCTCTCTAATTTCATGAATTATATTCCCACTTCTATATTGCTGTTCAGTAAATATCTATCAATTTTAATCTAATCAACTCAATAGCATAGCAATAACAAAAAAAATAATAAAATTACATAGACAATAAACACATCACATAGATTATTTTCTAACGATTGGAGACAGAACCAAGGAGATAATCAAACCCAAACTACTTCGATTCACTTTCAGAAAGATAACATAAAGAAGTACAGTTGAATTTTGCTAGAATCAAAGTGAGTTCTTTGCTAGATGAAGATGGATTGTTTGCAATTATTTTTTTATTTCATGTATGCGCAGGTGGATAATCTGAAATTATTTTGGGAGAAGCATACCTAAAATACACAGACTAACTAAGATCCTTGTATGTAAATTGAGAGGACAATAAACTACTACTTGATTGGCTAAACATATGATTTCTTGGTTTAAGTTTGAAGATCAGATGAATGAAAATAACAGAAGAAATGGACTCTCATCAAAAGATTAAAACAAAATGACTCCAGAAGCAAGAGCAGAACAAAAAAGCAGAAACAATCAAGGGTAATATTTAAGCATGGGTACAAAAGGAGAAAATGTTTAGGATTATCTAATCGTAAGCTCTAGCAAAGAATAAACTAGAAAGTTAAGCTCCAAAGTGTAATTTATCATTGAAATACAAATAAAGCAATCAATTGATCTTTCACTTAATCTGAATTAACTTCAGTAACTCGAAGTTGCAAAAAACAAATCTATTAATTTGGATTCTTAGATCAATACAAATAGGAATTATTATTGTTTTCTTAATTTTGTTGTTGTTTTCTTGATCATTTCCTAGGTCAAACGATATTAGAATTAACACCAAGGTAGATATGATTCCTGTAATTGTTGTGAGTCCTAACGAAAAACCTGAAGATTAGAACTAGAACAATGTTGAAACAAGCGAAAAACTCGAAGAATTTCGAGGTGGATTAACAGTAATCAACAATAAATGTGAGAAACGAAGCAGCTTCAGTAGGATGGCACATTTGAGATAAAGATAGCAAGCTGAAGAAGACAACGCAGATAACAACAACATGAAGAATATCAATTATCCCAAGGGATTCGGAGAATCAGATTAAATCGAAGAAAAATAACTTATTTTTGTTGAAGGCACCAACAGCAACAAACACAACATAAGCATCGAAGAATTAGCTCGAGCTAGAGGAGCAATTCGGAAGTTATCTTTGCGATCTAAGACCATGAAGGACTAAGTTAACGTGAATCTCAATATCCTAGGTGATTTTTCACCGTACATTAGTCTCCGAGCTGAGGGGAGTCCCTTAGGCTTGGATGGTACTTGGTCTAAGCGTCATGGGACGGTAGGATCGAATAACGTTCTCAGTAATTCGTAGTTGAATGCGTTCTAGGAGAGTCCTATTTCGTTAGTGAATAAAAATGACTAGTCATGTAATTTTGCATCGGATACAACGTACTAAGAAGATTTTATTAGTGAATAGCTACTTCATCCATCATTGTCGAAAATGCCAGGAAATTAAGTATTGGAGCAATATTAATCGCCAAAGGAGGGGAAAACATTTGTACAAGAAGAGGATAATGAAGAAGAAGGAGAAGAGGAGGAAGATGAAGAAACTGCGTCTAATTTCATTAATTTATATAAGCCTAAAGGATATGATTCTCTTTCTACTCCATAGAAAAGAGGATAAGAAGGGGATGAAGGAGAGGAGTAGTAGTAATTTTCAACAACAGCTGCAAAATCAGGAGGAGGGAATGTGATTCTTAGTTAAAAATCTACATTAACAGATTAATAAAAAAATACAAGTGATGCTCATCAATCCAAAGTAGATTCAAGATCAAAGAAAGATAAACTCCCAAACAATAAAAAGAAGAACCAACAGGCTTACTAACTAGCTAGTAATACTTCGGAGAAATCCACAGCTCGCTCGAGTTCTAAACAAGACAGTAACAACATCAGAAACTAAACGAAATTGAATTATTCGCAAACACCATCGAAGGATCAACAACTTCAATAGGAATAACAACAAAGAATCTAATAATAGTCAATGTATTACATGTAATCACTGAAATAAACACCAAGAAATTAGGAGAATAAGAGTGATTCACATAAAAACTCTTCAAAAGAGCATGTAAAATTCACTGATTTTAGTGATTCAAGTAAAGGAAAAATTACTGCGAATTCAGGTAGATAGACGGTATCTAGCAATTAGATGAATTCAATGTACACTTTGGGTGGTAAATCAGTGCCTTGTTTAAGCTAATTCTTTGAATAGTCTGGAAATAATAGAGATGCCTAACATGGTAAGATTCCATAATATTTTAGCTAGAAATGTTCATTAACAGATATCACAACTGCTCATTGTCTGGAAAGTGAAAAGGACAATTAAAGTCATAATTTTAATAATAATAATGATAAAACTAAGACACCTCAATAATCTCAAGAAGTCTCTGCAACCTTATCAAAGCAATCCCACAAGTAGCAAAAAAGCCACTAAAACAGCGAATAGATCATTCAAAAGAAACCCATAACTGTATCTCTAGAAAGCACCTAAAAGCATCAGCCTTCTATTCACTAGCATTTAACTTAGAAATCATCAGTCTACCATGATTCAATTTAAAGAGTATTTTCTTTACAAGATCCTTCTTCAAAAGCTGATGAAGCTACTTTCTCCAAAAGTACTCAAGGAAACAACATAAACAAGCAATTTGGCTAGTTATCTCAAATCAATAATAATAATTCCTCACCAGGTTCAAAATACACACTTTCTGTGATAGCTACTGAGCTTTCCAAGTCTTCCAGAAACACAGCTCAATTACTAACTAAAATTTAATAAAAAACAACCAATAATGCCAATATTACTCCTCAAGCTACTGCTTCAACTGCAACTACTCTGGCATTGTAAAAGCCAACTTTCAAAGGAAGAGAAGTGCAAGGAGCAGATGCAGCTGATTTCGACAAAAACAAGATTAAACAAGTCAATTAGATTCTCATGGTGAATCTTTCTAAAACAAAACCAGAATCTTCTTCCACCCATAAAAGGAAAAGCTAAGCCCAAATCCCCGAGATTTAGATCCTCAATCGAAATTAGAGAACGAAATCACTCAATGAAGAAGCCAAAAAAGCCTCTCAATCTCTCTCTAATCTCCTTGATACCGCTAAAATGAACATAGATTCTCTTTTCAAGACAAGTCCATTGTTATCTTCTTTCGAGCATCCTCCTAGTTAGGTACTTAAATCCGATGGAGATATTATCCATTCAGAGTAGAAATCCCCTAAGGCTATGAAGATAATATCCCTTTAAGATTCAATAACACCTTCATACAGTCAAATTCATGCTAAAAACCATCTTAGCTAGTTCAGTGCCTCCAGCGAATAGGGTATGAAAACCTAATCCAGAAGAGAGTCATTAGCAACTTGTCCTCTAGGTATATCTATTGATTGGTTTAAGGAGCTGCTTCCAGTTAAAGGGACCTTTAATAGCAATAACAAACCACAGATAATTGAATTAACTGCTAAACAAAACAGCATTAGTACGAGTAATAAACAGAATGGTTAGCAGCAGTCACGCTTTACAGCACCTTCTACACCAGCAAAGCAAACAAAGAGTACCATACCAACTGGGAATAACTTCAATTCTTAGAACATCTCCAATTCGGCTGGTTATTCTCCTCCAAGCCCAGTTTTTGCAAGTTAATTTCAGTAAATTCCTTCTAAAATTAGTAGATAGACTCCTACTTTATCCTCAACATCTGAAACCATCCCAAAGCAGCCATGTATCTCTCCAAAATAGTCATCATAATATAAATAAATTCCTGCAAAAGCTGTTTTTGAATCAATCTCTCTTAGTTCATCTAAAACACCCAACAAAACCAGCTGCAATGGGTAACATAAATTCACAGCAGAAGACTCACTTCAGTAATAATAACTGTCTGGAACATATTATGCCAAACGAAAAAGCGGAATTAACTTTAAGTAAATATCTCAATTGTCATGATTTTGTTGTTGTTATTCCTGCAGTTTATCTTATCCGAATGATTTTGAAGTGAATCAATATATTTATAAACAAGGCATGATAAAGAAGTAAGTAAATGTAAAGTTAGTAATTATTTATTTTCTCCTGAAATATCTTTCATCGCTCTTATGATAAAATCTCTTCAAATTTTTGATGTGTGCAGAGAATAGCTTTATTTTTTCTTCTTAGTGAGTTATAATGTTTCCTTTTTCTATTTAGTATCATCATCATCTGAGTCTGAAACGTTATTCAGTGATGGAATCCCATTTGCATTCATCTATTAACCGAAAAATAATTAATTTCACAAAATTGATCGTTAACTTTCTCATAAAAAAAATTTAGTTTTTTTTACTTTGAATTTTGAGATTTATTGCTAAGCGAATCCCGTCAGAACCTATGATTTCGCTGTTTTTCTGTTCCTTAAGAAAGAGGTGTGTTTCGGCATAGGCTAGAATGATCTTAATCCAACAAACTGTATCGTTTCCTCTTCTACCACTTCAACGAGACTGTTTAAATCATTTTGATTATTGGAATTTGGATTGGTACTGCTGTTAATAGCGATGTTATTATTATTCTTTTTCTTAATCCGCCCTTCAGCAGCGAAATCGAAGAGATCATGGTAATCTAGAAAAATGAATAAAATACATCAAAACAAGGTTATTTTATTTCTTTCAAAATTCACTTCAAAACATCCCCCCTCTCCCTTTCATATTTTACTTGAAATAACATCAGCTACTGTGATAAAGTCTTTCTACTGCCCAGTAAGCAGAGGATGATTTGCTTCTTTATTAAGAGGATTTGTCGTTTCTTTGATGATCTACCTTGTTTTATTCTAATCTAACTCCAGACAATAAACATCACCTAGATTTGCATATCCGTTATCTTCATATCCGCCAAACACGATCAGCCGAGTATCAATCAAGCAAGAAGTAAATGCGCACTTCATTAAGTTAGGTATTCCATCCACTTCAACTTGAATCCAATTGAGATTCTCCAAATCAAGAATCGCAACATCACTGAGAATTCCATTTGGACTGGTAAGATATCTACTTTTCTGTAATCTCGGACTGTCATTTCTGCCTCCGTAGATGATCAACACATTGCTTTCTTCAAAGTAATGCTAGCAATGTTGATATCGAGCGATTGGAGGTACCCCCTTTGTCTCAGGAATTATCCATTTTAGTGGTTTCTAACCTATTTTCAAGACTTTCAACTAACCAGAGGCTTCACTGTTTTAATAGATTCCACCGAAAACATAAACCCCTTCTTCTTTGACTTTACGTAGTTTCTTTTCTTTTCCTTTTTTGAGTTCGATGCTCATTGTGGGATTATCGATTTTCACTTCACCACGGTAAATCGCTGACATTCCATGGAAAGCTACGCCTCTTTGATCAGCGATACCTTCGACTTGCAGAATAGTTGATTTAAGAGATTCTAGATTCACTGTGAGAATGTCATTTAAGTGCTTATTATAGACATTTATGCCTCCGTAGATGAATAAAAATTTGTTAATGATAACTGAAGCATGGCTACGACGGCTTTCAATAGCATCTCCAAACGTGCGCACTTGACTCCAGGTATTTTATGTAAAACTGTAGATTTATATGTCGTTGAAGCAAGAACGCATTTTCAGATGGCTGTTGTATTTCTTCTCGCCACCGAAAATCAGAAAATCCTTTTTGTACCTGAAAAAATGAAGGAAATACGATTATCTTGTGGACTAGGAGGAATGAATTCCCAAGAGAGATGGAGGAAATGCAATTCACTAAAAAAAGAGAATATCTTACCAATGCGCAGTATGACCATATCTTCCTTCTGACAGGGCAGCAGCTTCTTCGAGTACTCTCCATTTCCAAGTCGCAAAATCAAGCACAGTGAAGTGGTTGTACATTTCGTTGCCCATCCCACCATAGAAGTACAGTTTCTAAAAAAGAGACAAATAAACGGAAAATATTACAAAAATATTTGAAATAGTTATTTAATTATCTCAATGCACTAGCGTTAAATCGATGGCCTAAAGTTGAAAAGAAGTGATTGTATCTGTAACTTTGAAATCAAAACTGTATTGTTTTTTGTTACGCCGTTAAGATAGTTCAACGAAGGGAATTCCCTCGTCTCTGGCCTCCAGCTCTGATCGGAAATGCAATACCAGTAGAGTTTGATGTTTGTGAGCTTCCTTTCATTGTTTTCCTTCGATTATGTTGAAAATGGATCTTCTTCATCTTCATTATTTTACAGCATATTGCTATTCCCTGATTACTACTATGCCATGACTTACTACTAGACAGTCTAAGCTTCTTACTAAGCTGCTAATATATCCTAGTGGGTTTTGATTCTAATCTTCGGAAGGTTAAACTTTATCTCATATTAGCGATAGATCTCCAGAGCCGAATCAACATGCTTAGTTTATTCTTTCGAAGCATTATCCACAAGAAAGTTCTTCTAAGTTTTGTTAAAAGTCAGCTGATTCCGCACGATATCTCTCGGACAGCTTTCTTCCGTGGTGTTTTTTTTGGCAAACTGATACCAAGACTGGTTGCTTTGTAAGAGAGTTAGGAATGGTGTGAAACTGTTAGGATTCGTAGCTGCTTTAGTGATTTCTTTGTGGATTGGGAGCTTTAGTTTAAAATTACTGCTAGTGCTACTCTGGGTATTCGGTGCAGCGATGAAAGCAATGTGTGTCGTGTTAGATATCTAGTCGGCAGTGTTTAAGTCAAAGGTTTGAGAGCGTGGAGAGGGCAGAACAGGTTATGAGAATTTATGTTTGTGTTGATGATCTCGTAGTCGAAATGATCTCATAGGAGAAGCTCCAGAATGATTAGCGACTGCAGGTGAATCAAGAGAGGAATCCCTAAGGGTAGAAATGGGATCTTTAGCTCTTAGTGGATGTCGTTTGGTTTTTCTGAGAGATGAAGACAACGTTGAGTTTGGGTTATAGAGCATCTAGCTCTCTTCTGTGTTTCCCCAGAATTTCATATTTTTTATGATAATAATACAAATAATGTGTTGCAGCTGAGTTAGTTCTCGAATTCTGTGTGGTTTTTGCTTTTAAACCGGAAAGTTTTTTATTTTGTAAGCAATCCACAGAGAGAAGGTCACACACACATATCTATTCCCACTTTCAGTGTTTCTCCTAAATATTCACTAAACAAGATAGAAGTACAATCATTTATTAGTGCTATTGGTGATTAATTAGCTCCCCAGATTTGAAAGAATAATGAAAAGATCGCTCTTACCTTGATGATTGGGTTTACTTTTTATTATTGGAATTCATTTATGGAGTTTGGGAATGATTTTCGATAAATCGTTTTCAAAAACTATTAAGCCACAAGATGCATTTATCTCTTTCATACTGTTGAAAATAATAACTAAAAAGGAACGCAAACATTTACAAACATTTATATAAATATGATGAAGACTGTGATATTCAACATTCACACTCTTGGGATTGGAGAAATAAACCAAAAGGATTATTATTCTCCAGAGCACAAGCTGGACAGGCAGATTGCTTTGACAGATATTGAAAAAAAAAGAAAGATATTTTTGCATTTCATTTGAAGAGAGAAAAGAGAGGAGGATAATAAAAGCTCTAGACTCCTTCAACACGTTCATTCATTAGCTCATTTGAGTATTAATAGAATAGCTCTTTGTTTCACGCTTGTCTAATTCTTAGTAGGCTGACAGGAAGAGCTCAGCTAGAGGTTTGGACTACAGTTTCTAAATCGCACAACAAATTAGTATTCAAAAATACATATTTCAAGTATTATTTGAAGTATGTAAAAGAAAAGAAGGAGAGCTTATTTTTTAATTTGTAAATGTAATTTTTTACTTCTTTTGAGTAAGATTTCACTGTCTTATAGAGGTCAGCCTCGATATTCTACGTTATACTCTATGCTTTAGGTCTCACAAACTCAGTATCACTTTCTGTATTAGTATCCTCTTCGCTGTCGTTTTTGATATGCATATTCAATCGATTGTCAGTTATGTTTGGTAGATTCTAAAATCCAAGATTCTTAGTGAAAATCTTAGAAAATTATTTCAAGCACATCTCTTTTAGCTCTTGCAGCGAATGCTGAGTGAATGCATCTAGTGCTTAAGACAGCCCATCGATGTAATCACCATCAAACTACTCCCATTTTAATATACTATTCAACGAAGATTGCACAAAGGAGAGTTTCGCAGCTAAAACAGGAAATACTTGAGCTTCTTACTATTAATCCAGTGAATTCTTGTTTTTCTGCAACTAATTCAAGCATTGCTGTATTTATTCAATGAGAACCTTGCAGATTTATTGGATATTGGAGACGCTTTCTTAGCTCGGCACAAGCAATTTCACAAGTCTCACCATCGTTGAAAGATCGCAACTGTCATCTAAATATTTTAGAAGCTTCTATTCCATTAAAATCTTCGCGATGTATGTCACCATCAGCACCTTCTCACAAGACATCACCATGCTGTGAAGGAACAGGATTCACACATAACAAAAGCAATTGAGCTCAGTAAATGAAAAAAAGAAATATTGTATCTGCAATTATTGTATATTTTCTCTCTCATACATGATTTCCTAAGGTTGTTGTGACTCCTGGGAATTCACAGCTGCTTCGATGAATGCACTGATATTCTCTAAGGACTGCATCAAGAGATTGAATTCCTCTGGGTTTCTCGTTTAGAAATCGAAAGAGTCAAAGTAGAGATTTGCTTAAAGGAAGAGAATCTTGATTTTTACAAGTTAGAACGACTACGCATCTTCAGAGTATTTAGACAGCTCATCTAAGATACTGATCGCCTTTTCGCATTGTTCTAACGCATCTTCTTTATGGTCCAATATCTTGTGGATCGATGGGATGTCTAAACACAAATCCTTTAAGACATCCTTCAGCATCATCTTCTCAGTGCAAAGCGGGGAGTCTAAATGATATATCACACAAGAGATAAAAGATTACAAATCAAGAAATGAAACTTACAAAATATATGTTGTTTTTGGGTTAACTTACGCATGAATTTGATTAGATTCATGAGATCTTCCTTTTTCAAATACACGTAGAGATTCTACTCCTATAACTTGAACAATGCATCCATGTTTTTCTTGTATTTCTTGAAAATATCATCTTCAAAGCTATCGGAGTAGTTTCGTTCGAGAGCAGGCGGTGGGACTATTTAATTCGGAGAGGCACCTCCAGATTAATGCTAGGTACTTAGTGCATGACTGATACGAAACAAACCGAAATCGACAATTGAAGAATAATCGATCATCTTGTTCCTGGACGATTTGTCCGTTTTCATAATAGAAAGCATTTTCTTCGCGAAGAAGGAAAGAAACTCCAGAATAACTACTTCCTTCTGCAGAAGATCGATCGCGAATTCTTCGTTAGCGTAAAGCTACCTTGGGATGTTCTTCTTGATCTTAAACTGGACCATGGAGAGTTCATTTAAGGATACACTCATCCAGAAATATTATCCGATCTTGAAGATACTGTCGTCTGCGCTTTCGTTGCGTACTGAAGAAACTCCAGCGGAAGGTGTTTCACTGATGGATTTTTGAGTCACAAGGGATTCGTTTATTGGCTCGTCTTCTTAGGTGTTCACTTGATCGAAAGATGCAAGAATATTACTGCCATTATTTGAATTAATGGCATTTCCGTTATTTATTTCTTTAGAGGTTAATTCTAGCATGAGGTTTTCCCAATTCGCAGGGATTTTGTGCATTTTTCCAAGATGTTTTAGATCTTCTACCGACACACCATGTGGGAATAGGCATATCACGAGCAGCATTGAGTATTTATCAGGTTCTTCCTTTAGCTTTCTGAGAGATTAATAGAAACAAACAGATGGAAAGTTATTTCAAAAATCCATCCAGTGAATTATAATTAAAGTTAAAATCAGAAAAATTTATGTATTTAACAGCCTACCTGAGTAAAATATCCAATGGATCTTAGCTGACTAGTAGATCAGCGAGCTTCGAGCCACTTTTAATGCTTTACACAATCTCCATAATGAATTTCGGCAAAATTGGTTTTCTTTCCATCAATAAATTAAAATTCTCAATAAAGTTTTAATCTAACTCCAGCACTCTCATCTGCTAGCCTAAATGATGCGCGATGATACCTCTCGCATCTTGCACCTCCAGGGACTTCAATTCAACATAATTAATGACAGATTCAGGGATCTTCAAGTTTGGTTTAAAATGGCTTAAAATCAAGAACTTTATCCTCAACGAACAATCCTGCAGTTGTTTTGTGAAATCTTCACAATTTTTTTGTATCAAGTCATCGCAGTTGTCTAAGATCATTAGGGTGTACACAATCTGTGATGTTTCCCGCATTACATTGTTGTTCTTGTATTTTTTTAGTTTAGTTTTGAACTTCGAAATGCCTTTGTCGACATTTTCGAAATCTTCGATTAGGATCTCGTTTACAACTTCACGCTCCTTTAAATGTCTAAAAAGAAATAAAAAGTTAGATCAATCGAAGAAAATGTCTTCTTTCTTAATATCGTACCTTGCTATTTTCTTCGCAATCGACGTTAGCCCTGATCCTCTTTCGCCGTACATCACAACAAATTAATTTTAGTGTTCTGTGTCACTCAGTGATGTGAATACTTTCTGCATCTCCACATTTCTACAAATTTTTCAAACCAAATTAGTTATCTAAAATAACCTTCCCTGTCTCTTTCTGCTGTGAGTTACCTTCCGAAGAGTTTAAATTAACTGCGGAAATTGGAGTTATATAAGTCGAAATTCTATTTTATTTCCACATCTCCCTTGTCGAATTAGAGCGTTTAGTCGTAATCATCAAGTTTCGTGAGTAACTTGAATTTAGATGATTCATCATGCGGAGTCGATTCATCTTGGCAACAGCACCCGTAGAATGCAGGACTACTTGAAGTCATGTATTCTTCTAGTTTTTGTTCGTACTCGAGCTCCTCAAAGTAATTATATATCTACTAGCATTTCCTCTTATGATAAATTGGGTTTTTAATATCAGGGTTCTTTCTGCTTGGATTGAAGCAATCGCAAGTGAATCCCTCATGAAGAGCATGAGCTACGTGATATCCATGATCAAGAGCATAAATCTGCCTTCCAAAACCCAAAAAACAAAATCAACACAATCATCCAAGATATTCAAACTTTTAACTAATTAACAAAATCTTCCCCCCCTTGAAAAATCCAAAACTATCCAAATACCATTGGCAAGTGTCTGTGTGTTTATGCGCACAACAGCAAGTATAGCAAGAAGAATGATGTTTAGCAATAAGCGAATCCTTTGCACTGTTGAATGCTTGCTTGATTGAGTTCCCTTGCATTAATTCCATGTAGAACGATTTTGAGAATATCTACGCAGCTTTGTCTTGTATTTTCAAATTAGATTGCACAGCAATCACAAACGGAATCCCAGAATCTAAAAATATCTACCCTACTTCTTCAGAGTGACACGCATTCACAAATGCTAATAACGGGCGTTGCGTTTTGGACTACAATAGAATCCTAAACCTCTCCGTCGTCACAGCATCGAGTTCACAGTTTTTCGTCTCAAATGCTAAATAGTATTTCTACAGTTCCTTATGAAAATCACCATGACAAGCGATATGCAGTATGGATGATTTGTGTATCTCTTCTTCTAAATTATCAAGATTCGCCACACGAATCGTAATCTCCATGTTATTCTTGACTTTCTGTGTGAAATATCTTGTTAGTTGCATGATCTCTTGTTCGTATTCGACAGGCTCTCCAGCGGAGTAAACTAAGTTATTCTTGGATATAACTAATGGCTCGCTGTACATGATGGACATTCGCAGCGGCTAGATTGTATTCGGCGAGATCGAACTCAATTTCATACCGAATATCGAACCACCACCACCTGCACGCGAATGTGTGCTGTGAGGAGTCAGCTAAATAGATGGATTGAGTAGCAATGTTGAATTAGAATTTGTATTGTTGGCGTTTTGTTGGAGAAGCGAAGAAGATGTGGATGGTTAGACAGACAGCTTGGATGGTAGGCGATTACCAGCTATCGATGGCTATTATTAATTATTCGAGGATAGAGCACTTCCAAACATCGATGGCAACGCATTTTCAGCACCTTGACTGGAGTGTTACGGATTCGAATTGAATTTAGAGTACGCAGAGGGCGATTTCGGGATCGTCAACGTTTCAACTGAGAAGTTCATCCCACTGTTATTGCTAATGTTGCTAATTCCATCTTTGAGTCTCTACTAGCCAACATTTGCAATCCCAATGCTGCTATTGTTAGTGTTTGCTGTGTTTGTGCTGATGTTTGTTGGCAACAACGGCATTTAGATCTTCTTGTGATCATCTTCGTCGTCATCTTCATCTTACTCCTTCATCGACTCCCCTTTCCCGAAGAACACAACCTTCTTGGATGTCTCCATCTTCGCCATTTCTCCGAAGAAGTTCTACTCATCGTTATCGCTTTGCTAATCGAGATCGATATCCAAACCAGCGAACATATTGACTTGCTGCTGTGTTGGCTGCTGTTATTTAACTTTCCCCGGCGAGATTGCTAAATTCGTAGATCTCCCCTTTTTGAATTTCTACTGTGATTATTACGCAGCAAGCTAGTCTTCCAAAGAAGTCAGCTGCTGAGTCAGCACTCGCAGCTAATATTAATAATCATCATGAAAACGCTGCAGAAAATTCGAAACGTTTATGAGCTCCTGCGCTATTTAGAAAGAACCATTTCGGTTTTCGTCCACTCGCTGGATGAGGTCAAAAATGTAGGCTTGCAAGGTACCATCGTTAAGCCCAGTGGATTAATTCGCTAGCTATTGATTTTACTGTAATGATAAATCTGCAGGATCAATCTGCTATTGATTGTATTGCAGCTACTCCGATTGCTGCTGCTATTGTTACTGCTGCTACTACTGCTGAAACTACAATAACTGCATTTATTCTTATTGTTGATCTTATATCTATCCTTAGTCATCTAGCTGCGTGCTCGATATGAACTAACTGAGAGGCTGCAACTAGAGATATATCCCATTCACTGAGTTATACGGATTCTCATCTTCGACTAGTTCCTCGACTTGCAAGTAGAAATGTTCATCGACATCCTCCCATTCTGATGATTCCTTGTTGAATATCTTAATTCGATTCTTGTCGAAATCGACACCTTCCTTTTCAAGAATGCTCACGATTACACTGTAGTCGATGTCTTCAATCCCATTGGCCTCGATGTAATTCTCCAGCAGAATCGAGAAGGGCACCTCGGATTCATCTCCGAAAATATACAATAGCTGGATCTCCTTCATCGGCTACCCTCTTCGATCTGCACGCCTTCACCCACTTTCAATTCAGCACACAAACGAACCGCTATGTTTTCTACCCTTCTTCTTGGATTTTAGCTATGAGCCTGAGAAAAAGAAAGTGCGTGTAATTTGGTTTTTATTTTTTGTTCTCCTCTCTGCGAGATAGATTTACAAGAAGTCTTACGATTTTTCTTAATCCCAAAGAAGATAGCATATTGCTGACAGCGAAAGAACGAAAAGAAAGAATAAACTAATACGTATAAATTCTTAATCTTAAACTCAGCTGATTCGAACAGCAAGCTTGTGATGAGTTTGAGAATTTTACATTGCAATAATCTTCATATTTTCATCAAAACCGTTTGAGAATAACGTTATTTCATGTTATTGTGTTCAAGTTGTTTTGATTTATCTACTTTTCCAACGGCTTTAAGCGTTATTACATCTATAAAAGTACAAGGAAGCAGCAAATAAGCTCAAAGTAATGAAGAGAAATACTTACAAAAATAGCAGCATGGATGATTGAGAGAGTCTATTTTCAGTGTCTTAAACTAATAACTAAGAAACATAAATATCTCCAGAAATTTAAAATATTATTAGTGTCTTATTTTTCTTAGTCCATTTGTTTTATAAGAAACATGGGGGGGGGGCCGCCCCCCCCAACACAAAAAAAAAAAAAAAAAAAGAAAAGAAAAAAGAAAAAAAAAAAAAAAAAAAAAAAAGAAATAATA
>Ga0302271_10003033_pt1 | contig 14555 bp, 9 predicted proteins | sample III_Bog_N1_1_FD_198767 | JGI IMG/M metagenome (GOLD analysis project Ga0302271, IMG submission 198767) | Peat permafrost microbial communities from Stordalen Mire near Abisko, Sweden - III_Bog_N1_1 | ecosystem: Environmental > Terrestrial > Soil > Wetlands > Peat | place: Sweden: Abisko... | reverse complement strand
CTTTGACAGTCGCTCCCGGCGGTAGCTACTCCCCTAAAAATGTAGTAGCTATCTGGATTGAAACGAATGCAGGCGTTTTTGTAAAATCCTTGCTGGTGTATGCAAATGCCCGTAAAACCGATTTGACTACCTGGTATCCCAACTCTGCCGGAAATGTAGTAAATGCAGTAACAGGCGCAACACAAAGCAGCAATACAACCCGTTCCTGTACCTGGAATGGAACCAATGTCAGTGGAGTTGTAGTCCTGGACGGAACATACAAAGTTTGTATGAATATTGCTGATGGTAAAACTGCATTTGGCTCATTCCCCTTTACCAAAGGTCCAACAGCAGTTACCATTGCCCCGGCAAATGTTACTGGCTTTTCGAATATTTCAATAAGTTGGGTTCATTAACCGACTACAAACATCAATAAAACGTACATTCTCAGGACTAACTTAAAATTACAATTCATGCGTGATCTGTTTACAGGAAATGCTCAATCTGATATTGATTTGATTATTGTTTCACCTTACTTGTTGAAGCCTATTGCAGCTTATGCAACTTAATATTCAGGTCAAAATCGATTTTGTTTCAAGAAACAAAAATAACAAAGAAGTGAGGGTGTATTTGTATGATTTAGTTTATATCTTTGCTGGTCGGTAACACCAGACAAAATCTATAAATAAATGGTATCTCCGGATTAATAAGGTAAGAAGTTATAAATGATAAGTGTAAAATTATCAGATGTTTATAAACAGGTATCCAACAACTATGAACTGTAAATTAATTCTATTAGTTATAACATTCCTGATGCTTTTTGGTGTTCAACTGAACGCCATAAACTCACCTCATGGTGAAAAACTCAAAATAGACTGTACGGTTTGCCACGTTACTGAAGATTGGACAAAAATCAAAACGGATGGCTTTAATCACAATAAAACCAAGTTCCCCCTTAAAGGACAACACAAATCGGTATCCTGTAAAAAATGTCATCCTACCCTTGTTTTCGATAAAGCTCCCCTTGAATGTGCAGCTTGCCATACCGATATTCATGAAGGAACTGTAGGGAAAGACTGTGGACGGTGCCATAACCAGAACTCGTGGATTGTACCTAATATCAGGCAAATACATCAGCGTGCCGGTTTTCCGTTAGTAGGCGCACATGCTGCTGCCGATTGCAACCGTTGTCACACCTCGGCTTCTTTGCTTCGCTTCAATAACATTCGCACTGATTGTTATTCGTGTCATCAGACTCAGTACGAACTAACTACCAAACCAAACCATAAAGCTACCGGAATGGGAACCGATTGTCAGCGCTGCCATAATATGGCGGGGCAAAGCTGGCTGTCCATAGGTCACGGATTCGATCATGGACGTTTTCCATTAGTGGGTGGGCATAATATTCAGTGTGACCAATGCCATCTCAATAATGACTTTAAAACAAAATTGTCAACAGATTGCTCTACTTGTCATGATCCCGGCCCGGCAAATGCTTCAGTACCGGCACATACTACTAAGTTCAAGAGCTTTGCCTGTTCTGATTGTCATTCTGTAATCAGTTGGTCTGTCGTGAAGTTTCCGAAACACGATCAATTATATGGAAAGATTTACTCTGGAACTCACAAAGGCAAATGGTCAGCCTGCACAGATTGCCATCAAAATACGACTACATATACTTCGAATTGTTCAAAATGCCATAATTTCAGCAGCGGCTCATTACCTTGAAAATTATATAAATGAATTCTATCAAGAGAAACATTTTCATTATTTCCATTATTCTTTCCGGATTTAATCTGTATGGACAGAGTGGCGTTGGCTTTATTAAGGGGAATATTAATTTTATCAGTTCTCAGAATGTATATGTACAATTTCTAAACACCGATGGAATTGAAATTGGTGACACCCTTTTCAATTTCAGTAACAATACCTACCAGCCTGTTCTGATCGTAAAAAACAAATCATCGATTTCATGTGTTGGCACTGTCGTGGGCGCTAATACTCCTGCTGTATCTAACTTCGTTTTTGCAAGAAAAAGGGCAGAACCAGCTTCCATTGATGTTGTTGCTCAAAAATCGAAAGAAGGGATAGCCCTGAACGATCTGGCTATTAACAGGGCAAAAAAAGGAATACAATCAACCGGCAACGGCGCTTTGTTGAGCGGTCGTGTTTCTTTATCCGGTTTTATAAACAATACGAGCGACACAACATTAAACAGTACTTTTCGCTTTAATTTATCGATGAATGCTCATCACATTGCCAATTCTAACTTTTCGGCTGAGTGTGACCTTTCACTAACCAATCGGAACACCTACACAACTTTTGTTAACTTAAGCAGCATTGATACTATGAAGCTTATCAGCTTTCGTCAAACTTTTAATGATGCCAGGATTTACAATCTCTCGTTGAAATATGATATCAGCAAAACAGCAAGCGTTCTCTTTGGGCGGAAAATCAATATAAACTTAGCCAACATCGGAGCGATTGATGGACTTCAGTTTGAGAATTCCGGAAAGCTCATTTCGTTTGGAGCAGTAGTAGGTTCTCGGCCTGATACCTATACGTATGCCATTAATCCCAATCTGTTTCAATATGGGGCTTATATCAGCCACCATCTGACTGATAAAACAGGAAGTATGCAGACTTCAATTGCATTTTTTAATCAGACAAATAAAATGCAGACTGATAGACGGTTTGTTTATCTTCAACACAGTAATTCCTTGTTGAAAAACGTTGACTTCTTCGGCTCTGCCGAAGTGGATTTGTTTGGACTTCAAAACAATCAACCTGTCACAACCTTTAACCTGACCAGCGCTTATTTATCAATTCGCTGGAGGACTTTACAGAACCTGTCAATGGCCTTATCGTACGATGCCCGCAAGAATATCTATTACTACGAGACTTATAAAAATTACGTAGATAGTTTGCTCGATAAAGAAACCAGGCAAGGACTAAAATTTCAGGTAAACTATCAACCTTTCAACCGCATTTCATGGGGCGGAACTGCCGGTTATCGTTTTGCTACGGCTACATCCAACCAGTCTTTAAACGGATATACTTACCTTACTTATTCCCAGTTGCCGATTATTGACGCTACCTTCACCATTAATGCCACAGCGCTCAAAACAGACTATATGACAGGAATGATTTACGGAGCTTCATTATCGCGCGATTTCTTTAAAGGTAAATTGTATACCGAATTATCCTATCAAAATGTGAATTATACCTATACAACTACTACCCAATTATTGGAGCAAAATGTCGATATCAACCTTTCGTGGCGCATGACCCGTAAGCTGATATTCTCCATGGATTTAGAAGCGATGAAGGATACGAACAGCAATCTGCAAGGCCGATTGTTTTTCAATATCACTCAACGATTCTAGGCTGAATACGGTTCCTTCAGTGCCTCCCAAATCCATTTAATTGTTTTCTATTCAAAGTGACAAACACAGGGATAATCGGGTTGTGGAAATGCCAGAATTGAATCATTGATTCAACATAGTTTACAACCAAATTCGAGGCGTCATGCGTTTATAATAAATCCGACTCAACTCCTATCCCTATTTAGAACAGACAAGCCAACTTAATGGAAATTAAGTTGGCTTGTCTTCTTATGGGTATGTTGTGGACGATCATCAATTCTACTCTTTAAAATAAGATAAAATCCTCTTTAGGTTTATGGATTTGTGGAATAAATGAATGTCTTGTTATCTCAACTTAGATGTTTTATTTTGAACTTTACTTCTTCTCCGTTGACTGACCGATTTGGTGTGGCATTATTATTTAATCAGAGCTTCAAGCAATATGAACACCTAAATTTCACTTTCTAAATAATCTTTTCTTTTTTTTGTTTTTTGTTTTTGCTGCCCCCAAAACGCTAGTCATTCCTACAGAACGGTTTACAGGGAGTAATCATTACTGTATTTTCTAAATAATGAAAAATGGCTCGAAGTTGCAGTTCTTTTTCAACATTGAATCTGCGGAATTCATCCGCCACCTATTCAGTGTTGAGAGAGGGCAAAGAGAGGGCAAAGAGAGGGCATAAAGGGGGCAAGGAGGGATAAACTTCTCTTTACCCCCTTTATGCCCTCTCTTTGCCCCCTATGAAATATTACTATACAGCAGATGAGTGCCGTTTAAATTCAGGATATGTTTCCGTTGGATGAATTATAAAAAGCGAAACAGAATCAGGAGTGATTTAGCTGCAGGTCATGTACTGACATCCTTGCAACCCCTAATTCGGCAGGTCGGCGAGATAGAAGTCAAGATCAAAAATCAGGTTGTTTATGCATATAACATTTGACATTAATTTATACCACTACCTTCCCTTGTAGTGAACAGAGTCGCAATTAAAAGAAATATTGATTTTATAAATGCAAAATAGCTTTAAATCACTTGTTTTCATGCATTCACTCATGGCTACTGTATTCTTTTTTTTAAGACTTCCGGGCTTTAATTAACTCCCGGTTTTTAACCCTTAACCCACCCAAATTCTCATTGACCAATCGAATTATTTATACATAATACATTAATAAATATATACAAAAATACCCTATATATGGTATGAGATATACACCTATATTGGTATTTCACATACAAACCAGACACGCTACATTTGCAATTTAAGAATATATTTATTTAAATTATAAAACTAAAGTTATAAATTGATTTATCGCGAGGGTTACGAAGTACAAAAAGTTAGTAAGTGTGTATGAATGTATTAAAACGTAATCGTATTAAATTTGAATAATAATTCACTGGCTTTTAAAACATAAGCTAAATAACTTACTGACAATTCTATATACTATTTATTTAAGTAGCACTTGAAAGGTTTTGAATGTTAAAGATATATAAATATAGTATTTTGCATTAATAATGTAAATAAAATACACATATATTTGCAAATCATATAGATTTTATTTCGCTCTGTAATACATCAAAAAGCTATATATATTATAGTAACAAAAGAAATAAGATTTAATAATGCCTATAAATACATCAAAAAGGAAATGTCTTGAAATACACATTAAAATTTAATATGTGAATAATAGATATTAAGTGCTAATATGAATTAGTAAGTAAATATACATTCTGTTTTAGCTGTTATGTTTATTATTGTTGCTTTTCCTTTTTTTTTCTTTACTAAATTTATTGATTCTTGAGCTTCTTCAGAAAAAACATCCTCTGAAAGTTTCAAATCATAAATGAACAGATAACCGTTTTTTCGTGTCGACATTTTGAGTTCGGTAATTACAGGACGCAAAGATGTTGGATGATCTGTTTTTACTCCATTTTACGTATAAGTATTTTAAATAAACGATTGATTTTATGAGAAGATTGATTTTACTTTTTACTTTTTTACTTTTTGGAATAGGATTGACCATTGGTCAAACCATCAAAGTGACAGGCATAGTTCAGGATAAGTTGGGGGAATCGATTATCGGAGCCATCATTACGGCGAAGGATAATTCCAAAACCAGTGTGATTACGAATGTGGATGGGAAATTTCAAATGACCGTGGCAGTATCGACTAAAAAGTTATCAATCTCTTATTTGGGCATGATCCAGCAGCAGGTTGATGTAAAACCATTTTTAGAAATAGTTTTGATGGAAGATACGAAACAATTGAATGAAGTTGTGGTTACCGGGATGCAAAAGATGGATAAACGATTATTTACAGGTGCCACCGATAAATTAGATGCCACTAAGACCAAGATTGATGGGTTGTCGGATGCCAGTCGTGCATTGGAAGGCAGATCAGCAGGTGTAACTGTTCAGAATGTTTCCGGGACATTTGGAACTGCACCAAAAATCCGTGTCCGTGGAGCCACCTCTATTTATGGTAGTTCAAAACCTCTTTGGGTGGTAGATGGAGTTGTTGTTGAAAATGTTACCGATGTAAGTGCTGACGCTTTATCATCGGGGGATGCCATAACACTGGTCAGCTCAGCGATAGCAGGACTGAATGCTGATGATATTGAAAGTTTTCAAATACTGAAAGATGGATCAGCAACATCCATTTATGGAGCGCGGGCAATGGCAGGAGTGATTGTTATAACCACCAAAAAAGGGAAAAAAGGAACAAGTAGTATCAATTATACCGGTGAGTTTACAATGCGCTTAATTCCTGGGTATAATGAATTTAATATAATGAATTCTCAGGATCAAATGGGGATTTATACCGAAATGGCTCAAAAGGGCTGGTTAAATTTTTCGGATGTTTACAGAGCAAAGGAAAGTGGAGTATATGGTAAAATGTATCACCTGATAAATACATACGATCCCATTACAAAGCAGTTTGCACTACAAAATACGCCAGAAGCACGAAATAAATATCTTCAGGAAGCTGAAATGAGAAATACAGATTGGTTTTCTAAACTATTTGATACAAATATACAGCAGAATCATTCGATATCAATTTCTTCCGGTACAGAGAAGACATCCTTTTACACATCATTAAGTGCCCTCTCTGATCCGGGTTGGACAAAACAAAGCAGTGTTTCGAGATATACGGCAAATTTAAACGTGACTCATAATATTTTAAAAAACTTAACTTTAAATTTAATATCAAACGGTTCCTATCGCGATCAAAGGGCACCGGGGACTATAAGCCAAAGTACAGATGTTGTTTCAGGTGAAGTTAAGCGTGATTTTGATATCAATCCATATAGCTATGCGTTGAATACATCCAGAGCTTTAGATGCCAATACCTATTACACCCGTAACTATTCCAGTTTTAATATTCTGCATGAATTGGAAACTAATTATCTGAACTTAAATGTTTTAGATTTGAAATTTCAAGGAGAATTAAAATGGAAGCTTTTTAAGAATCTTGAATTTGGTGTATTAGGTGCATTGAATTATAAAACAACCTCGCAGGAACATTTTATTAAAGAGTCTTCCAATCAGGTGCTTGCCTACGGGGCAGGTATCATCCCGGAGGATGTGACGATTAGAGACGCTAATCCTTATCTTTATAAAAATCCTGATAATCTGTATGATTTACCCATAAGCATTTTACCTGAAGGTGGAATCTATAAAAAGAGTGATTACCGAATGAAATCAGTGGATTTTCGAAGTACTGTAAATTGGTCTCAGGATTTTCAAGGAGATCATATTGTAAATTTCTTTGGAGGTCTGGAGACTAATATTACCGATAGAAACAGTACTTCGTTTGATGGTTGGGGGATGCAGTATGCAATGGGAGAAATACCATTTTATATCTATCAATTCATAAAGAAAGGAATTGAAGACGGTAATATGTATTATTCTTTAAGTAATACACGTAAAAGAAGTGTTGCTTACTTTGGCTCACTTACTTATAGCTACAAAGGGAAATATTCCTTGAATATAACATCCCGGGATGAAGGCTCTAATTTATATTCAGGCAATTCCCGTTGGCTTCCAACCTGGAATTACGGATTATCGTGGAATATTCAGAATGAAAAGTTTTTCCAGAACATAAAACCTGTCATATCGCACTTTAGCACCAGGGCATCTTATAGTTTGACTGCTTCACCGGTTCCTGATTTTATAACCAATTCAAATGTTGTAATAAAGAGCTACAATCCATATCGTCCATTTGCCGATTTTAAAGAGAGTGGATTGCAAATAGTGTCACTTCAAAACAAAGAATTGACATATGAAAAAAAGAATGAATTAAATCTGGGAACTGACCTTGGATTTTTTGAAAATAGAATTAATGTTAGTTTCGATTGGTATACCCGTAATAACTTTAACTTAATAGGGCCGGTAAATACAGTTGGAGTTGGTGGCGAAACTATGAAATACGCAAATGTAGCGGATATGAAAACAGGTGGTGTAGAATTTTCTCTTTCAACAAAAAACGTAGTTAGTAAAAATTTTAACTGGACTACTGACTTTATATTTGGTAAGAACAGGACAGAAGTCACTAAGCTAGATATGCAATCCAGTGTCATTGATTTAATCTCAGGCTCTGGTTTTGCCAAAAAAGGATATCCAAACAGAGCATTGTTTTCAATACCTTTTGCCGGATTGGATGAACATGGTTATCCTACATTTTATAAAGCAGATGGAACTAAAACATCAGGACAAGATGCTTATATAGATTTTCAGAGTAGAACCAACCTTGATTATTTGAAATACGAAGGACCGACTGACCCTACCATTAACGGTAGTTTTGGAAATGTCTTCAGTTATAAAAAACTCAAGTTAAATGTTTTCATTACGTATTCATTCGGAAACGTTGTGCGTTTAGATCCGGTATTCAGCAGTGAGTACTCCGACCTGAATTCGATGACACTAGAATATAGAAATAGATGGATGGTGCCCGGGGATGAAAAGTATACAAATATACCAACCATTTTAAGCCAACGAGAATTAAATGCAAATAGTGATCTTACAAAAGCATACAATGCCTATAATTATTCTGATGTACGAATTGCCGACGGTGGTTTTGTAAGGCTGAAGGAAGTTTCATTGTCTTATGATATTCCCAAAAAACTACTTATGAAGGAAATGAGTAATTTGTCTGTTAAAGTACAAGCAACCAACTTGCTATTATTGTATGCAGATAAAAAGTTAAACGGTCAGGATCCTGAATTTTTCCGTTCAGGTGGAGTCTCCACGCCTGTTCCTAAACAATTTACACTAACATTAAGAGCTGCTTTTTAAATTTACAACATAAAACGATATGAAAATCAATAATAGATATATTTTTTTAATTAGCGTCATAGCTTTTTCATTGGTCTCTTGTAGTGGTTTTTTAGATGTGAGTCCAGATAACCGGGCTTTGGTCGACTCAGAGAAAAAAATTACAAGTCTGCTTGTTTCGGCTTATCCGGATCAATCGGCGTGGTTAATGTGTGAGCTATCTTCGGATAATGCTGATGATAATGGTGGAACATGGACTTATTATACTCCACTAGAGAAACAAGCTTTTACCTGGTCGGATGCAACTGAAAAAGAGCAAGATTCTCCACAGGCGATCTGGGACGGCTATTATCATGCTATAGCTGCAGCCAATCAAGCCTTGCAAGCAATTAATGATCTTGGGAATCCAAAAAGTCTGGATGCTCAAAAAGGTGAAGCATTAATTTGCAGGGCATATTGCCATTTTGTTTTAGCGAATGTGTTTTGTAAAAGTTTTGGAAATTCCAGTTCCACAGATTTAGGAATACCCTATATGGAAAAGACAGAAACAACAGTAGCCCCAAAATACGAAAGAGGAAGCTTATCAGCTGTTTATTCAAAAATAAATTTGGACATTCAAACTGCGTTGCCACTTATTGATGATCAGATTTACACAGTACTAAAATTTCATTTTAATCGACAAGCTGCCTATGCTTTTGCAACCCGTTTCAATTTGTTTTATCGCAATTATGACAAGGTAATAGAATATGCAAATGTAGTTTTGACCTCCGATCCATTATCCGTTTTGCGCGATTGGAAATATGGAGGCACATTATCGAACAACGATAATTTCAGGCCTGACTGGTTTATTGGAAAAGATAATGGAGCAACCCTATTAAATATCACCACGCAATCTCTTTGGGGTAGAATTTATGGGCCTTATTCAGCAGGAGCAAAATACTCCCATAATTCAGCGATATCGGATAACGAAACACTATCCAGTTCAGGACCTTGGGGGAGTTCTGGTTCGTTTTATTTTACCAGAGCGAGTTATTCATCTTTACCAAAAGTGGTTTCGAAGAAATTTGCCGAATATTTTGAGTACACTGATCCCGTTAATGGCATAGGGCTTCCTCATATAGTACAAACAGAATTCACCACAGATGAAGCATTGTTAAGCAGGGCAGAAGCTTATGCATTAAAAAAAGATTATGATAATTCGGCAAAGGATTTGGCAACTTTTATGACCGCCTATTCATCAGCCGGATCTCAAATGTCCAGATCGAATATCAATTTATATTATAATAAACTTGCCTATTATACACCGACACAGCCGACGGCTAAAAAACATTTAAATCCTGATTTCATACTTGAAGCAGGCGAACAAGAAAATTTTATTCAATGTATATTGCACACGCGTCGAATCTTAACTATGCATGAAGGATTACGCTGGTTTGATATAAAAAGATATGGAATTGAACTAAACAGGAGAACAGTAGCAGGAAATGTAATCACAGTTTCACAGAATAAACTAACAGTGGATGATCCAAGAAGGGCGATTCAATTGCCTCAGAACGTTATAAATGCAGGATTAACAGCTAATCCCAGATGACATTGCAGAAAGCAAATAATTTAAATTATTCTTATGAAAATGAAAAGAAACATACTATTTATAACTCTACTATCTGTCATTGGATTGTTTAGCTCATGCACCAAAGAAGAACTTGGGAATTCGATTTTTGATACAACTTCACCCTCCCGTACAAAATTTGACACCTGGCTTTTGGATAACTACAATAAACAATACAATATTGAATTGTTATATAAATTTTCAGATATTGAATCAGATCAAACTTATAATTTGACTCCAGCAGATGTAAGAAAGTCAGAAGTATTAGCTCAAATAGTAAAGTATGTATGGATTGAAGCGTATGATGAAGTAGCCGGAATCGATTTTACCAGGCAATATGTTCCTAAAATGATACAATTTATAGGATCAGGGGCTTACAACGCGAATGGCACTGTTGTGTTAGGAACTGCAAAAGGAGGATTAAAAGTGACATTATACAGTGTTAATGATTTAAAACTTGATATCAACTTTCTGAACGAATACTATTTTCATGTCATGCATCATGAATTTGCACATATTTTAAATCAGAATAAAGGCTATGATCCTAGTTTCCCCAGGATAACAGAATCAGGTTATATTGGCAATGATTGGTATAAAGATTCTGATGCTTCAGCTCAAAAGAAGGGATTTATTACAGCTTATGCCCAGTATGAGGCAAATGAAGATTTTGTGGAAACTTATTCGATGTATGTAACTCATGATCAGGCTTGGTGGAATAAGGCCTTAGCAGTTGCCGGTACAACATCGGCTTCGTTAATAACTAAAAAAATTGAAATTGTACGAAGCTATTTTTTAATGAAATGGAATATAGATATTGACCTGATTAGAACAGTTATATTAAGAAGAGGCAATGATGTACCCACAATGAATTATTTAACGTTCTAAAGTATATTAAAATGAAGAAAGAATTTTTACCAATCTGTTTTATATTAATTACTCTTGCTTTTCAATCATGTCTCTTTGAAGAGGATTTGATATTTGACAAGTCAGCTGCAGAGCGTTTAAACAAAGCTATCATAGATGATACAGATTCATTGCAAAGTGCCAATAATGGCTGGGTAATGGAGTATTTTGCAACTCCTGAAAGTCCAGGTTATACTCTCTTAATTAAATTCAATAAATCAGGAGAGTCCGTTGTTGCCGGAAAAAATGAATTAACTGAAAATATTCTTGTTACTGACACATGTCACTATGAGATGATTGGTGATACCGGTCCTGTTTTGACGTTTAATAGTTACAGCAAAGTGCTTCATGCATTTTCAGAACCTGATGATTCAGGGCTGGGGTTGCAAGGTGATTTTGAGTTTGTTGTAATAAAAACAACAGCCGACCAAATTGTATTAAGAGGAAAGAAAAGAGGTACAACCATCCTGCTGAGAAAATTGCCTGCAGGGCAAGGCTGGCAAGAATACTTTGTTTTGTTGGAGAATATGAATACCACATTGTTCGGTCAAACTAACCCAACACTTAAGTTATCTGTTGACAATATAGACTCGTTCAGGTTAAGTAATGGCATTTCACATATATTTAATTTAGTTCGTAAAGGAGGTGACGTAATAGCTGACGTGAAAGAAAAGCCTTTTATTGTTACCGATTATGGGCTTCGTTTCGCGGATCCTATCAACATTGGAGAACTTGCTTTACAAACCTTTAAGCTTAGCGCTGATAAAAACGAGTTGATTTGTACGGACAGTGGAGTGAATGCGAAAATTAATGCTATGCCGCCAACAGATATTTTCTCCAACATCATTAATGCCCGTAAATTTATGATTTTAAATAACTCGGATAACAACATGAGTGAAGCCATAAAGACCGCATATGCGTCAATCAACACTATCGTTGTTAGCAAAACAAGAAAGTTGGAATATATAGGGTTTACAAACAATAAAGACTGGGGAACTTCGCTTTCGGTTTATACTTCCAAAGGCACGAGTAAAATTGAAGGATTCTTGGGCTTTTCGATCACAAGATTAACTGATTCGGATGCTCGTTTGAAATTTAATGGTTTCACTGGGAAATATGATACAAACGGCAAAACTTATTATGATACTTACAGTGTGTCCGGTTTAGTGTCATTACTGGAAGGTGACTACACGCTTACAGTGCAAGGCAATGGTAGTGTGTTTTCCGCTTCTACTATTCGTTTTACAAGTAAAACCAATGCTAATAAATGGTTTGATTTATTCTTGAAAAATTGAGTTTATGTATAATTATTAATAATTAATTATTGAAGGTTATGAGAAAAATTTACATTCTATTTCTACTATCACTTTTTGTTTTACCGGTTTTTTCACAAGTTAAAAGGACAAACTGGCAGTCAAAACAAAAAAATAGCTTAACAAAAGAGTCTTTGGTTAAGAATGACAAGGCGTTAGATAAGTTGGCAGTGTCCGAAAAGGCTACTGTATGTACTTCGAACTATGTGGCTACTTCTTTTGGAAGTATCCAAAGTGCAATAAAAGCTAAAGGAAATGTTGCTGCTGCATTAACAGTTACTTACGGAAGGCCTGATGGAACATTATTCCAAGGTTATAGCAGAGATTACAAAGCGTATGCCGGCCTTTATTTACATAGTCCTGCAAATACGAAGGTGGATTATGTTCCCTATGCCAGCGATAAATCTGCTACTTTTGCTTGGAGCTTTTTTGGAGGTGATAATACCCTAATTAAAGATCCAATGGATGCTGATGGAACACTGCATTTCAATCCAGGAATTACTGCGAGCGGATACGTAGGTTATCTGCCTAATGTAACCGCTACAACAAGTACTGAAAGTGCCGAATATGTTATAGGTAAAGGTGCTGATTTTCAATATCTACGTGCAGCATATGTTGATAGAAGTTTGACAGCGGATGGAACTGTCTTCGATGGAACTGAAGAGTTTTCACCGCTCACTTTAGGTAATATGTATGCAAACAAACCCACTAGCGGAAATCTCTATGGCGGTTTTTCAGCAGGTGGAGCATTTTCACCCTCTTACAGCAATAATAATGGACCTTGTGTAGGAATTATGCAAGTTATACCTCAGTTGAAATCTCCTTTATATACTGAAAGTATCAGTGTCCTTGCTTATGAGAATGGAGGCACTGCAGTGCCTGAAGGAGGTGTCATGAAAATTCAGCTTTACTATCTGAATGAAGATGGAAGCCTCGGACAACTTATTGGGCAATCGACAACCACTGAATTTGTAAAAACCTATACCGTTCAGGGTGCTTTTATTTTCGCATTTCAGGAAGAAGAAGATGGTTTTATTGTTGAAAAACCTATCACTATTGGGACTAAAGCTCCTATTGCTGTTGTGATAACCGGTTTTGATTCTACCTGGCATTTTAACTTTTTGTTCGGAATTAATTCAATACAGGGATCATCCTATACATTACATGGCAATGATTTAAAAGCCAGTACTTTTGGGTATAGTAATGCACCTACTGTTCCGCGTGCAGATTTGTATATACAGCTTAACGGCATTTTCAATTGCCTGGTGCCTACTCTCGAAAGTACTTCCGTTATCTTCCCTGTTGAAGGTGGTTTAGGAATAACAGGCCATGAGGAAGATGGAAGTGGCTATAATGACTTTAATTTATATTCTTCTTACAATTTGGATGACAAGATGACCAATGTATGGATTGAAAGTGCACCTGATTGGGTAGATAGTTTTGAATCTGACACAACTTACTTTGCAGATTATAACGTTGTTGCCTTTTACTTCCACGCCAAAGCATTGCCGGCAGAGATCTCCGGACGCTCAGGTGAAGTTGTTATTTCCTCATATGGTGCTTCGGTAAAAGTTCCTGTTGTTCAGGAAAATACAACAGGAATTAATAGGCCCAAGACCTCTACTATAAACGTGGCTACAACTCCGAATTCATTTGAAATAACAAATGCTACTAACTATACGTTAGTTACCCTGTTAAATTTAGCGGGACAAACGATTGGCAGTTACAATCTCTCTAAAGGACCCAATATCTCAATTCCGACTTCGACGCTGAGCAAAGGCCTTTATTTGTTGAAGTTTGATGGTGCTAAAACTGAAACGGTAAAAGCCATTAAATAATCTCATTATAAATTCAATAAATCATTCTTTTTATGTTTCCAGTCTTGTCCATAATGCATAATTTAATCTTGTTAGTTTGGCAGTTTAATTGTCATATGCAGCGTTGTATGCTGCGACATCGATATTGAGGATTGTTTTATTGAATTCAATTTCTAAAGAAACCCCCTTAATATATTAATTAAGGGGGTTTTTTTATTTTTCATATTCTGATTAAAAAAACATGTTATACAAAAAATTAAGATTCAATTTTCTACATTATTCAGCATGTGTTCTGAT
>Ga0302271_10003032_pt1 | contig 14560 bp, 7 predicted proteins | sample III_Bog_N1_1_FD_198767 | JGI IMG/M metagenome (GOLD analysis project Ga0302271, IMG submission 198767) | Peat permafrost microbial communities from Stordalen Mire near Abisko, Sweden - III_Bog_N1_1 | ecosystem: Environmental > Terrestrial > Soil > Wetlands > Peat | place: Sweden: Abisko... | reverse complement strand
AGCAGCATTATATGGTAGCGATGCCGCAAATGGAGTAGTTATGATCACAACAAAAAAGGGGATATCTAAGAATTTCTCAGTCAATTTCTCCAATAGTACTACTTTTTCAGCTCCGTTTATAACGCCTAAGTTTCAGAACACATATGGCTCTGAACCTGGAAGTTATTATAGTTGGGGAAGCAAGCTCACAACTCCGAGCACATACAATCCGACTGATTTTTTTCAAACGGGATATAATACGAATAATTCTGTCAACCTATCAACCGGAACAGAAAAAAACCAAACATATTTTTCACTTGCGTCATCTAATGCCAGAGGAATTATTCAAAATAATACTCTCTCCAGATATAATATTTCCATCCGTAACTCAAGTAGTTTTTTGGATGATAAATTGGATCTTGACTTGAACGCAATGTACATGAATGTAGATGAACAAAACATGTTGGCACAAGGTCAATATTTTAATCCACTTATTCCTATTTATCTTTTCCCCCGAGGCGACGATATTGCAAAATATCAAACGTATGAACGCTACAATGCTACCCGCAACTTTAAAACACAGTATTGGCCCTATGGAGACTTAGGCTTGCAAATGCAAAATCCTTACTGGATCACAAATCGTGACATGTTTACAAACCATAAAGACAGATTTATGATTGGGAGTGCATTGAAATATACAATTTCTAAGGGGTTAAATGCAACAGGGAGAGCCAAAGTAGATAATAATACTTCCGTAAATGAAAAAAAGTATTATGCTTCTACATCGGGTTTGTTTGCTGATGCTGCAGGAGCTTACTATAGAGAAGATATTCTTACGCGGCAAATTTATGCTGATGCTATGTTGAATATGGATAGATATGTAGGGGATTTTTCTATAGTTGCGTCAGTAGGAACAAGCGTTAAAGATGTAAAATATGGTTCTTCCGCTTTGGGAGGCAACTTGCAAAGTGTCCAGAATCTTTTTACATACGCAAATCTAAATACAAGTTCACTGAAGAAATACGAACAAACGAGTTATCACGATCAGACACAAGCAATTTTTGCTACTGCTCAAATAGGGTATAAAAGTAAAGCGTATCTAGATCTTACAGCCCGCAATGATTGGTGTACTGCTTTGGCACAATCTACATCTACATCTATTTTTTATCCTTCAATTGGTTTATCCAGTATTTTAACTGATCTACTTCCTATTAAATCGAAGGCGCTTTCTTTTGTAAAAGCTCGCGTGTCGTATAGTGAAGTCGGCAACTCACCGCAGCGATATGTGTCTATCGCAACATACCCAGTATCAGCCGGATATCCACAGACTACCACTTATTTACCCAGTGCAGGTCTACAGCCTGAACGAACTAAATCTACTGAAGTCGGGTTAAATTGCCAGTTCTTTGGAGACAAGGTTAAACTGGATGTAACTTTATATCAGTCGTCCACTTATAACCAGTTGTTTAATCCAACTCTTTCAACAACATCGGGATATAATAGTTTCTACATAAATGCCGGTAGAATTGACAATCAGGGTATTGAGTTATCATTGGGGTTGAAACAGAATCTCAATAAAGTAGTTTGGAATTCGACTCTAATCTATTCATTGAATCGTAATAAGATTAAGAAACTATTGACTTCCTATACCACATCTGCTGGTGAAACTATCTCGATGACTAGCATGGATATGGGAGGAACAAGTAGTTATAAGATGATGCTAACCGAAGGAGGCGCTATGGGAGATATTTATGTCAACACACTAAAAACGGATGAACATGGGTATATTAAAGTAGATCCGACCTCACAGTCAGTAACTGCAGATGCAAACCATTTTGTGAAGGCAGGAAATTCAAATCCGAATTATAATTTGGGTTGGAGAAATAATTTTGAATGGAAAGATTTTTCACTTGGATTTCTTATCAATGCACGTGTTGGTGGCGTTGGTGTTTCGATTACTCAGGCTTTAATTGATACATATGGCGTTTCTGAAGCATCTGCGGAAGCCCGCGACAACGGAGGTGCTTTAGTAAATGGAGTCCGAATTCCGGCTCAGTCATATTATGAGACAATAGGTGGAGGGACATCAGGTGTAGGTTCTATGTACGTATATAGTGCAACAAACGTGCGTTTAGCTGAGTTCACTTTGGGCTATGATTTGCCTATTAACAAATACTGTAAGGCAATTAAGAGTTTTACCATTTCCCTTGTTGGACGCAACTTATTTATGTTTTATAATAAAGCTCCTTTTGACCCTGAGAGCACAGCCAGTACAGGTACTTATTTTCAGGGTATAGACTACTTTATGCAACCAAGTCTTCGTACTTTTGGTTTTTCTGTTAAACTCAGTTTCTAATCTTATAAAAGGTAATGACTATGTTGAGAAATAAATATATATTAAAAAAAAGATTTTCATTGTTAGCTTTAGCTTTGCTTTTGACAATGTTTTTGAGCAATACGAGCTGTACCAGTGAATTTGAAAAATGGAATACAAATCCCAATGAGGCAACGTCAGAAATGATGCAACGGGATAATCTGCTAACAGGTTCTTTCTTTGTTCAAATGGAGAAGAATGTATTTGTCGTTGGTGAAGGACATGATGCAGATTATCAAATCATCCAGAATCTGGCCGGTGATGTGTATTCTGGTTATTTTGGTGCCTGTGGTTTGTGGTATGGCAATGCCAATAATACCACATATAAATTGATATCCGATTGGTATAATGCTGAATTTAATCGTTCCTACACCAATATCATGACTCCATGGATTTTAATAAAGAAGGCGACACAAAAAGAGTCTGCACAGACGTTTGCCCTAGCTACAATTGTAAAAGTAGCAGCAATGCACCGTTGTACGGATATGTATGGCCCAATTCCTTATAAGAATTTTGGGAACGGATCTTTGAAGGCCAGTTATGATAGTCAAAAAGATGTATACTATACTTTCTTTGATGAACTAAACAATGCGATTGACAACTTAACAGATTTTAATGCTAAGAACCCAGATGCTACTATTTTGGCTGATTATGATTTTATCTATGGAGGTAGAGTTGTGAGTTGGATTAAATTTGCGAACTCTTTAAAACTCCGCTTAGCAATGCGTTTGGCATATGCCGATCCTACGAAAGCTCAAAAAGAGGCAGAATCTGCAGTAAATCATTCTATCGGTGTAATGACCAGTTCAACTGATGTGGCTCAATTGGTACATTCTTCATCAATGAATTATAATCATCCTATCTATGTTATTAATAATAACTTTGATGATACTCGTATGGGTGCAATGATGGATTCTTATTTGAATGGGTTTAAAGATCCTCGTATTTCGGCATACTTTAAGACCGCTTCAGACGGTCTGTATCGTGGAATTCGTAATGGAATTAACATAACAAATAAGGGCGTATATTCAAAAGGCCCATTCTCTTCGATCAATTTTACAGAGAGAACTGCGCTAGTATGGATGAATCCTGCAGAAATTTATTTTCTTAGGGCAGAAGGAGCGTTGAGAGGTTGGAATATGGGAGGTACAGCACAAACTTTTTACGAGACAGGAATTAAAACTTCATTTGCGTATTGGGGTGCTTCAGGCGAAAACACCTATATTGCAGATGGAATAAGCATTCCGGCAGCCTATACAGATCCTGAGAATACAGGAAACAATGTTAGTTCTACTAGTGCTTTGTTGAGTACTCGCACAATTAAATGGGATGATGCTGCTGTATTCGAACAGAAGCTTGAACGTGTTATGATTCAGAAATGGATCTCTATGTTTCCTGATGGACAAGAGGCTTGGAGCGAATTTCGCCGAACAGGATATCCAAAGGTATTTCCTGTAGTGGTAAATAATAGCGGTGGAACAATCAATACAGATAAACAGATCCGCCGTTTACCATTCCCATCTACAGAATACACCAGTAATTCAGCTGAAATTGCAAAGGCTGTCACCCTTCTGGGAGGCACAGACAATGGAGGTACAAAACTCTGGTGGGATAAAAAATAACGTTTAACAATTTAATCTTTGATACGAATGAAAATGAAATTATTTAATATATTGTTGGTCTTTTGTTCTATAGGCTTATTGATGGGTTGTGACGACTGGACAAATTCTAAAGCTATAGATATTCATAAACCATATACTTATAGTGACCAGTACTATGAAAATTTAAGAGCCTACAAAGTATCCGATCATGCCATAAGCTACGGATGGTTTGCAGATTATGGACAATCCACTTCTTTGGGACAACGGTTTCTGGGATTGCCAGATAGTTTGGATATTTGCAGTCTGTGGAGTGGCATTCCTTCTTTGAAGCAGAATGACTCACTCACATCATACAACCCAGTAGCCTACAATGAAATGCGTTACGTCCGCCAGATGAAAGGAATAAAGATGGTAGTACCCACTATTATTCGTATTGCATATTTTCCTCAATTTAAGAAAGATAGTGCAGGTGTAAATGCTTTTGCAGATTATCTGGTAAAGATGGTATTGGATAATGATTTGGATGGAGCTGATCTGGATTATGAACCTGAAGGGGACTGGCTTACAGGAGATAAACTGACTTGGTTGGTGAAACGCATGGGCGAAAAACTCGGACCTAAATCCAACAATCCGGATAAGCTGTTGATTGTTGATTTTTATGGTTCAACTCCTCCTGCTGCGACGGAACCTTATGTAAGTTTCTATGTAAGGCAAGCTTATAATGCAAGTTCTGCCTCAACTCTACAATCTGGATTTAACGCGATTAGTAGTTGGTGTTCTTCACGGAAATATATCGTTACGGAAAACATTGGTGACAATTGGAAGAATGGAGGTGTCGCATTTACAGAAGCCAATGGAAATAATTTAAGAAATGACGGAACCCAGCTCTATTCGTTAGAGGGGATGGCGCGTTGGAATCCCACTCAGGGACGAAAAGGTGGGTTTGGAGCTTTCTATATTCAGCGGGATTATTATCTTGATCCTCCCTATAAAAACGTCAGATGTGCTATTCAGATGCAAAATACTGCTGTTAAATAGTATTCACAAAAAAACTACAAATATTATGAAGCATTTATTGATTTTAAAGAATCTATATATCACAGTTATTATTGCCACAATCGGCTTGCTGAGTTCATGTAGCAGGAATGAAACCTATGATTTTCAAGGTGATAATATAAATAGGGTATTTATAGATAACCAAATATCCACAAACGGAAGTGGTTATGAGGTTAGCAATGCAAGTGTAATGCATACTCCTGTAGGAGATACGAGCACTGTTAATTTAAAATTGCCGGTACGTTGTTCTCATACAGCAGTCTCCGAAATCAAAGTTCAACTGGAGATGGATACTTCACTTGTTGCTACGTATAACAAAGATCATGGAACAAAATACAGTGCTATAAAAAGTGGTATTGTAAAGTTGGTTTCTAGCGTACTAACAATTCCCAGAGGTTCTCAGATTTCATCTGATTCAGTAACAGTATCGATTCCAAAAAACAAATTATCGCTATTAACCGATAGCGTGTATTTGTTACCTCTTAAAATTGCAAATGTCAGTGGAGCCAATGATATTGCTGTAAGCTCGAATCTTAAGACCTACTATATTGCGATTTCAACCTCAACAACAAATATCATTAATGGGGCAACACTAAGTAATATGTCGGGCTCTATAGCAACTCCCAGAACCGGTTGGACAATTTCCTCGGATGCAGCTAGTATGAGTGGAACCAGTAGCCAGGTATTTGATGGTAGCACAAGTACAGCATGGTACAATTCATCAAGTTCAATTAGTTCTGTAACGTTCACTGTCGATCTCACAAAAGTATATACAGGTATTTCCGGTTTCCGGCTGTATTTTAGATATGCAAATTACGGGTATTTTGCAAAAACTGTTTTGGTCTCAACAAGTAGTGATAATTCGACATGGAATTCTCAAGGAACAGCTAATTTGACGAGTACTTCCAGTTATAATTATATCTGTTTTTACAATGCTCAAAATGCTCGTTATATCAAGCTAACTATGCGAGGTTGGTATTCTTCCTCCTACAAAGGATTGGCTGAGTTTGATATATATACGAAATAGGCTTATGTTAAATAATTAAACAATAAGAATGATGAAAATAAAATATCTATCTATCAGTTTGATAGCACTTGTAGTATTATTCGCCGGCTGCAAAAATGCAGCTCAGTATCGGGATATTGTCTATATGACAGGGACCGAAACCTCAACATCGACGAATTTTACCATTGATTCGCCATCAAGTTTAGGTGTATCTGTAACAGCTTCTGATAAGGTGTCCACAGATACAAAAGTGACATTAAAGATACAATCAGATTTGTTAGAGGCTTACAATAAACTAACAGGTAAAACGTGCCAAACTCCTCCAGAGGGGAGTTGTGTGTTGGACACTAATTGTGTGTCCATCAATAGTGGTTCAAACGTTTCGGAATCAGCTAAATTATCCGTTGTTTCGCTTGACAAATTTGCTGAAGGTGTCACATATTGTGTTCCGATAAGCATTACAAGCGTAGAAGGTGATCTTTCAGTTTTAGAATCTTCGCGAACTATTTTTGTAGTAATTAACAGAACTATTATTACTCAGGCAGTAAATCTGAAAGGGTCTGATTATTTTACAGTTCCAAGCTTCCAGGGTAATTCAGCGGTTAGCAGCCTGTCACAAATTACAATGGAGTGTCGCGTGTATATAAATAGCTTTCAATCAAACAACCCTTATATTAGCTCTCTTATTGGGATTGAAGAAAACTTTTTATTACGTTTCGGAGATGTAAGTGTAGAGAAGAATCAGTTGCAACTTGCAGGTGGTAAACTTGCAGGTGGTAATAAATTTCCAGTTACGGGAAGCACAAAGTTCTCAATCGGACAATGGTATCATGTGGCTGTTGTTTATAACGGATCGACGATGAGTTTGTATGTAAATGGGAAATTAGATTCATATACAACAGCCTCAAAGGGTGTTATTGATTTCTCTGATACGTATATGGATGGATTTCATATCGGATATTCAGAACGTGGTCGCTTGTTAAACGGTTATGTAAGCGAGGCACGAGTGTGGACACGAGCATTGTCTGCAATAGAATTGCAAAACAATCTTTGTTACGTTGATCCCACCTCAAAGGATTTGCTTGCTTATTGGCGTTTCAATGCAGCTGATTCCAGTGGAAAAGTGACAGACTTAACCGGCCATGGCTATACTGCCGTGGGTTCAACGGCAAATTTAACATGGGTTACTGGTATAAGGTGTCCTAATTGATTTATATGACTATCCGCATAATGTCCTAAAACGTAATTTGGCCTTTATCTTTCGGTGTACTGCACCTTAATATTAGTTCTTGATATTTAATTCTACCAAACTGTCAGGACTCTTTCCCTTTTCAATGACAACACCAGGATTACAGCTCCGACATTTTGGGAGATAGGATTGAAAATGAAAAGTAATGAAAGGTGCAGAGCACCGAAACCAATTTTTGTCACATTTGGACACATTGCAGATAATCATCTTGATTTAATTTTAGATTAATGTTGTTTGCTTAATATGTAGTTGATATTTTCAGTATAACCGACCGTTATACAATTTCATTCTAATATTGGCTGAATCTGTTTAGATTTAAAATTAGACATCAACACAATACAGATTGGAAAGGGAATCTTAAGTAAACGGTATTTTTTGTTATTTAAGGAACAGGTGTAACCACAGGGTATAAAGCCCTGCGGTTACACCTGTTTTTGAAAAAATCGGACTAAATCCGTGAACATGATTTTCTTAAATAAATCCAAATTGTCCATTAGAACCGTAATCGCCATTTTATACATTCAAAGCACTTAAAGATAAACTTTATTTGATGCATTAATTCTAAATAAATATCATGATTATCAACATATTATATTTGAACAGTTGTAATGGCGTCCAATAAAAATATATAGTTTAATTAACACATACTACTGATGGACAATTTGGGATTAGCTATTTTTCATTTTTTAAAATATGTTTTCTATTAAATAAAAAAACTATTTTGCTGACCAGTGTAATCCATTTATCCAGACCTTTTTTTATTCACCAAGCAAACTATTTCATACATGCAAAATATACATAAAGTGGGGTGACTAAAAAGAACATATCTTTCTTAATTTATTAAGTTTGCCTTAAAGGAATCACTATAGAACTTAGTAGCGAAAAGGTAATGGTCGCTTGGTTAGGTGGTAGTTGCTATAAGGAAAAGCAGGAATGACAATGGGGGCGACTATGAATATCTTATCAACACTCTGCTATAATTGTGCTTCTGACATCACATATAAAATATATTGAAACTGTTTTGAGTAAATGAAAGGGGCTTTTCGAATGTTAATTAATAATCTGATTAGTGATATATCTTTGGGGACTATTAAACTAACGGATATTAATTTATAAATTTAATATTTACAACCAAATCGAGTTCAAAATAGTATCAAAACATGTTATAGAACATGTAATCGCACATAAATGTAATTATCTCAAAAAAAATGTCTTTTTGTCTGTGTGTATTCCCATTTAATCCTTACTTATATGTGTTACCCAAAGTTAAGTCAAGGTGAAGATTACATTAAATTATTGTTAATAAAAAATTGGATTGGTTGATTGATTTACAATCGTGATCCCAATCAATTCCAATCGACTTTGAAAGCACTAGTAAAAGAAAATCTGAACATCTATTTCTTTGTAGCATAAAAAAAGTAATCATCTAATTATTTATTATTTATGGAAAAAACCAATTCCCACAAAATTCAGACAACAGGGTTTGTAAGTTGTTACAACCCGAAGTATTTAATGTTCTTTTATTTCTCTTTTTTGGGGAATTTCAAATTCATGGAAGGCACAAACAATGACATTTGACAATACCACAAAAACCAGTTGAAATGTATTCGTCTTATTTAAATGCAAACCTTTCTCAAAAAGAAGGGCAGCAAAATATCAAAATGGGATCAGCTTCAGATATTCAATCTAATACAATGCTGCATTTTAAAAGGAAAGTATAATCCTAATTCTGAGGTTTAACTGCATATGGTAGAAGCCAATGACATAAATGACAAATTGGTAATGAGATCAATCGTTTCCTTACTTCGGCCAATCTTAAATTGTTTAATAGAGTTTTTTGAAACAACAATATTGTACTTATTAGTTTTCGTGAACTATGAATAGTCACTGCTAGTTTTATTGAACAAAGTTGGTTACACGTAAAAATAAAATGTTTTTGTTTTATAAAAATATGAGTAATCATATTCATAAATGACATTAACATGAAAAGAGGTTTCCAAAATCTATCCAATAAAACAATGTGTTAATTTGCTAGTACATTGAGTTAAGGAAGAAAATGTAAAGCTTCATAAAAAAGGAAGGATAGTTAATTCAATTGATTATACTTAAATATCGGAATTACTTTTTATCTTAATCTTTTTTTTTAATAAGCTCAATTAAATCTCTACACTTTATATTTGAAACAACCCTCGTTTTTAACACGAGAGTTTTATCTACTATTTAAAAAATAAAATTATAAACAGATGAAATATATCAAAAAAATAGATACGAAACGACAAAAGTCCTTTGTTCATGTGCTTATTTTGTTGTGCATATTAGCAGTATTTCCTATAACCTCTGATGCACAAAATCAGAAAGTCAATTTATCGGGAAGCAATATTACGCTGCGTATGGCATTTGAGCAAATTGAAAAACAGACAAATATGTCAATTGATTATGATGCCAAAACAATTGATACAAAAAAAGCTGTAATCACAATACAAAAAAGCACTACACTGAGTGGAGTCTTAACACAGATCCTTCAAGGAACAGGTTATACTTACCTTATCAACGGATCTCACATAATTATCTCTAATAATGGAAACGATGTAAATAAGACGAAACAAGTCAAATCAAAACAAGTTTCAGGCGTTGTAAGAGATGAAAAAGGTGAAACACTAATTGGAGTAAATGTAATGGAAACCGGAACGAAAAATGGAACCATTACTGACGTCAATGGTAATTTTTCCATCGAAGTACATGGAGTAAACAGTGTTTTGAAGTTTTCGTATATTGGATATAATCCGAAGAAAGTGGAAGTAAATGATCAGACTTCACTGTCTATAAAGATGTCAGCTGACGAGAAAAATCTCGATGAGGTCGTTGTTACAGCTTTGGGGATTAAAAAGGAGGCAAAATCATTATCATATAATGTGCAGCAAATCTCAGGGAATGATGTAAATAAGGTCCCTGATGCCAGTTTTGTAAACAATTTAAATGGAAAAATTGCTGGTGTCACTATCAATAGTTCATCTTCTGGAGTTGGGGGATCATCACGTGTAATAATGCGTGGTATCAAATCAATTTCGGGAAACAATAATGCAATGTATGTGATTGATGGTATTCCAATGTCAAATATTACCACAGATCAACCTCAAGGGATTTTTGACGGTGCAGGTCAAACTGGGGATGGAGTATCTAACCTAAATCCAGACGATATTGAAAGCATTTCGGTTCTTAGCGGACCATCAGCTGCTGCACTTTATGGTAGTAATGCCGCCAATGGTGTGGTGATGATTACTACAAGAAAAGGACAAAAAGAAAGAATGTCTATCAGTGTTGTTAATAGTACAATGTTTTCTTCACCATTAATACTTCCAAAATTCCAAACAACCTACGGACAATCTGAATCAGGAAGTTACGATAGTTGGGGTGATAAACTTACAACACCTTCAACTTACAATCCTGCCAATTTCTTTCAAACCGGAGCAACTATGACAAATTCCATAAGTTTATCAACCGGAACAGATAAAAATCAGACTTATGCTTCGTTAGGTTCTGTGAATTCTCAGGGTATTATTCACAATAACGATTATAACCGATATAATTTCTCGGTACGAAACACATCCACATTTTTTAACGACAAGATGACGATGGATCTTGGTTTTATGGCTAGTAATGTGAAGGAACAAAATATGATTTCACAAGGTCTTTACTTTAACCCATTAGTCCCTATTTATATATTTCCCGCTGGGGATGATTTCTCAAAAGTTCAAATTTATAAACGTTATAACGCTTCTCGTAATTTACAAACACAGTTCTGGCCTTATAGTGATCAGGGGCTAGCAATGCAAAATCCTTATTGGGTTACTGAACAAGATAAGTTTGTGAATTATAAGGATAGATATATGACTAATGCTTCTTTGAAATATGAATTTGATAAAGGAATAAATCTTTCCGGTCACGTGAAGATGGATAAGAACAATGAGCGGCATGAAAAGCGATTTAATGCTTCAACCAGCACATTATTTGCATCAGAAAGCGGTTATTACTCGTTGAATGAGATAGAAAGCAGACAAATATATGCTGATGCGTTGTTAAGTGTAAATAAATATTTCTTAGATAAGAAATTTGGCTTAATAGCTAACATAGGTTCCAGTTTCGAAAATAACCTTTATAATCAGGATATGTTCGGTGGCAAGCTTTATGGAGTAGCCAATTTATTCACTTACTCAAATGTAAATCCAACAACAGCTGAGTCATCACAAAGTGGCTATACTAAAGAAAAACAATCCGTTTTTTTCAGTGCTCAAATAGGATATAAGAGTATGGTTTATTTGGATGTAACTGCGCGTAATGATTGGGCATCAACATTTGCAAATTCAAAAACAAATTCATTCTTCTACCCTTCAGTTGGTCTTTCAGGAATTGTAACAGACATGTTTAACTGTGGAACAGACATTATGCCTTATATGAAAGTCCGTATTTCTTATTCCGAAGTCGGAAATGAAGCACCTTTATTTGCAACAATCCCTACTTATAAATTAGCTAGTGGATATCCTGAAACACAAACCCGTATGCCAAATTCAGATCTTAAGCCAGAACGCACAAAAGCACTGGAAGGCGGATTAAACTTTGTTTTTTTTAAGAACAAGGTGAAGTTGGACATTACAGCATATAATTCAAGAACTTATAACCAGTTCTTTGAACCTACTTTATCTGCATCATCAGGTTACAATTCGGTACTGGTAAATGCTGGTCGTGTTGATAATAAGGGTATTGAAGCATCTTTGAAATTTGATGATAAGTTTGGTCAGATAAGCTGGAGTTCTTATGCGGCTTTTTCATTGAATCGCAACAAAATTGTGGAATTGCTTCCTGCGTGGACAAATCCTGTAACTGGGGAAATTATTTCTCTTACAAAAATGGATATGGGTGGTACTGGGAGCTATAAAATGATACTCATGGAAGGAGGGTCGATGAGCGACATTTATGTCAATACACTAAAGACAGACGAGCACGGAGCTATTTATGTGCAGCCATCCGACCAAGTTGTGTCAGCAGATGCAAATAATTTTGTATTTGCAGGCAGTAGTACTCCTAAGTTTAATTTAAGTTGGGGTAATAACCTAAGATGGAAAAAGATCTCACTCGGATTTTTAATTGCCGGACGTTTTGGTGGGATTGTAGTTTCAAATACGCAAGCTATTATGGATGCATTTGGAGTCTCACAGGCTTCAGCTGATGCTCGAGATGCGGGCGGCGCATTAGTTAATGGGAAAAGAGTTCCTGCTAAAGCTTACTACCAAACTATTGGAGGCGGAGCCTCAGGAGGTGTAGCCTCTATGTATTGTTATAGTGCAACGAATGTTAGACTGAGTGAACTAACTTTAGGATATGATGTACCTATCAATAAATGGTGTAAATATATCAAGACCTTTAATGTGTCATTTATCGCTCGCAATTTGTTTATGTTCTATAACAAAGCTCCTTACGATCCTGAAATCACTGCAAATACTGGGACTTATAATCAGGGCGTTGACTACTTTATGCAACCAAGTCTTCGTAATCTAGGGTTTTCTGTTAAACTTCAATTCTAATAATTCTAATTGAAAATAATTATGATTACACATAAAAAAAACACACAGTATATGTTGTCACTGTTGTGTGCATCGTTTCTATTTATTAACACAGCATGTACTGATTCATTTGAAAAATACAACACGAATCAGCATGAAGCTACAGAAGAAATGATGACGCACGATGACCTAAAAACAGGTGCCTTTTTTACTCAATTGCAACGAAATGTCGTATTGTTTAAAGATGGAACAAACGACGATGGCAGCTATCAAGTATCGCAAGGATTATCAAGCGATCTTTATTCAGGATATATTGCCCCTACAGGCACATGGTATAGTGGAAAGCATAATGGGTCTTACTATTTCATTACTAATTGGATTGATAAGACTTTTACTTCCGGATTTTCAAGTGTTATGCCAGCCTGGCAATCAATCGTAAAGAAGAGCGATGAGCTAGGATTATCTGAAGTATCTGCTTTAGCCACAGTGGTAAAAGTGGAAGCAATGCACCGTGTAGCCGATGCCTATGGACCTATTCCATATTGCAATTACGGAAGTGGAACGTTGCAAAATAACTACAATGGTTTAGACGAAGTCTATGCAAAGTTTTTTGATGAGTTAGATAAATCAATTGACGTATTAACTAATTATATAACTGGAAACCCAACTGCAACTATTCTTAAAAACTACGACTTAGTATATGGCGGAAATGCAACCAAATGGGTGAAATTTGCTAATACACTCCGTCTTCGTTTAGCGATGCGTATTGCTTATGCAAATCCAACTTTAGCTAAAGCAGAAGCAGAAAAATCAATTAATAATCCTATCGGTGTTATTACTGAGGTAGCTGATAGAGCCGAATTAAAACACTCTTCAAATTTAGTTTATCATCACCCGTTGTATGAGATTGCTTACAATTTTAATGCAGGTGAAATTCGAATGAGTGCCTCGATGGATGCGTATATGAATGGATACAAAGATCCGCGCCTGACTGCTTATTTTAAGCCCGCTACTATTGATGATGGCTATCATGGGGTTCGCTTAGGTATTTCAACTTCAGTTTGGACAAAATATGTTGGAAAAAACATTTCAAATCTGAATGTAGATGCAAGTTCTACCTGTATTGTTTGGATGACGGCAGCTGAAGCGTATTTCTTACGTGCAGAAGGGGCACTACGTGGGTGGTCAATGGGTGGAACTGCTAAGGATTTATATGCAAAAGGTATCTCAGTTTCATTCGACGAAAATAAAGTAAAAGGAGCTGATACATATGTAGCCGATGCTACAAGTATGCCAATTGCATTTACTGATAAAGCTGAATCTTCAAATTTAAATGCTGCAGCTCCTAGCGATATCAAGATTGCTTGGGATGAAACTGCTACTACCGAGAAGAATTTAGAACGAATTATCACTCAAAAGTGGATTGCTATGTATCCTGATGGACCCGAAGGCTGGGCTGAATATCGTCGAACTGGTTACCCAAAACTAATACCGGTAGTTACAAATAACAGTCAAGGTACTATTGATTCTAACATTCAGGTACGTCGGATTCCCTATCCTCAGTCGGAATACAATAATAACAATACTGGAGTACAAGTGGGAATATCGAAACTCGGTGGGCAAGATAATGGTGGCACTAAACTTTGGTGGGATAAAAAATAATTTAGTATTTAATTTTAAAACCAGAATATAATGAAAATAAAATTAATGAGTTTATTGATTCTTATTTCGTCTTTG
>Ga0302271_10003031_pt1 | contig 14561 bp, 6 predicted proteins | sample III_Bog_N1_1_FD_198767 | JGI IMG/M metagenome (GOLD analysis project Ga0302271, IMG submission 198767) | Peat permafrost microbial communities from Stordalen Mire near Abisko, Sweden - III_Bog_N1_1 | ecosystem: Environmental > Terrestrial > Soil > Wetlands > Peat | place: Sweden: Abisko... | reverse complement strand
TTTTTATAACTTCTAGGTTAGTGTTACTTCACTAAATATACTTAGAATTTCTACCAAGGTTACTTGAAATGAGAAGTTAGGCTTTTTATTAGATATTTCGACGCTAACAACAGAGGTCTTCACTCTTTAAACGAAACTGAATTCTTTAAGTTTTCATTTTTAAATCTGAAACACTTACAGAATTCTACATGGGAAAACGATAAATTGAAGAAAAAGAGGAGTTCTCAAATTGTTACAACATTTCAGTGGAAACGAGGGCACTAGTAATTCTTGTTACAGTTCCAACCTTTAGTTCTCATAAGATCTTGATTTTCAAAATGAAACATTGCTCCCCGCTTGGAATTTCCATTCTTTAAATTATTAGAACCCAGCACATGAAAAAAAAAAGAAGAATCCACTAAATAATTCAGGTAATTCGAGAAAGAGGAAGAAAGCTCGAAGTGGGGGAAGAGCTAAATACTAATAAGAACGCTGTTTCATTTTTAGGCAATTAATCTATTCTGCAATACTTGTAAATTCCACATAATTCTGATGGATTAAAAATAATTCGACAACCCCCCCCCCCCCCCCCACAGACTATAATTATTATGTATCCTTCTATACCTACCCATCAGCTGATTAGATACAGAGAAATTCTAATGTTTTATCTTGTTTAAATATCAATCTATTTCAAGATATCTTCTGGGGAGGATGTTGTATCTTGGTAGATTTGATGTTTTTCATAAAAATATAACTTACATAACAGAAAGGAGTTGATGGTCTTTGAGATCAAACTGAATTTCGAGGGGGAAATTTTTTTATCAGGTGAATAATCAATTTGAAATAAGGAGCAGCTTATTGTGCTTTTTTTCACACGACTGTCAGAGATTAAAATCTGAAAAGGACCGTTTCAAGAGTTTCAAGAGAATGATTTTAGATTTTCTTGACTGGTTCTCAAAATGGCTGAAATAGTGTTCAAAACTATTTAACTTTATTTTTTATAATCAAAAATCCTCTATTTATTAATTTTTCTTTGTTTGTCTGTAAGACGTCAGGTTAATCTTTCTTTAATAGTTAAAAAGCTCTAAATCCAAGGGGAAATTGTTAGACTATCTATTACTTCTATGTTTGTATTCTTCTAAATCAATGATATTTCTAAGATTATGTAAGCTCAGTGGAAAATAAAAACAGTGAATTGGTAATTTAGCCATAGACTTATCAAAGAGCTATGTTCTAGTCGAAATTAAGCAGAATTAGAACATCAGAAAATTGAGAAGCATTACCATCATATTTCTGGATTTAAATTGCCAAACATTCACCAAAAGTTATCTGGATTCGGGATTAGATTTGTATTTGAATTACTAAGAAGTTATTTCACTCATAAAAGAGATTATCAATCCAAATAAACTGCTAGTTGTTAAGACTGAAATAGCTTCTAGGTTTCTTATGATTTAATTACAGTTCCCATTAAGCGAGAGCTATTATACCCATTCATTCCCTTTAAGGATTGGGGGGTTTTAGGGAGAACTCACCAAGAAATTTTTAAATGTTTCAAGGTTTTAAAAGGAAAGAAGCGTCGATTTATTGGTTATGATTCAATAATCTTGCAAAGATCCTTGGTTTGAGCTAGTGTTTGAGTGTAAAACTACTCAGAATTGATGTATTTTTAGACTATTTTTGAATTTATGCCATGTAAAACTTAAGAAAGACCTTTAATTCAAGCGAAATTGGTTTCTATAATGTAAGGTTCAAGAGATACAAATCCAATGTCATTAGCTAAATAAAGGGGGAGGAGGGGATTCACCACAAAATGACTAGATTGAAATTACATTGAAGGCTAAATTAACAAAATATAACTCAATATGTTTCTTTTTTCTGTTTAGTCCAACATGAAAATCTAATAGCACGTCACTTTTGTTTAAATCTGGATTGTTTAATAAAGTAATTGCATTTTTAATTGAGAATAGCTAGAGGTATTCACAGCAGATGGGTTAGTTTAGTATGTTGGATGTATTTATTCAAAGTGCTTTTATACTAGGAGAAAGGTATCTTGATGTTTAAAGATAGTAAACTAATTACTTTTTTGCTATTTTAATTATTTTTTTGTAACAGCCAAGAATAGTCAGGCTATTGTAAGAGTAGATTAGCTAGCTGCTAGGCTGCTTGAAAAAGAAACGAGTGGGGGATGATGATGAAATAAAAAAGTTAAAGGATAATAAATAACAGTGGATAATTTGATTCAGAAGAGAGAGAAAAAAACAATCAGATGTTTACCATCCGAAAACGAAGAAGAAGGAGGTTACAATTTTATTAAATAACTAATTGGGAGGGCAAGGAAATCGAGTGCACCCATTGAAATTATTATCCAGAAAAGACAGCTGATTCACTCAGAATTAATTAATTTTTTCTTTATGAATAAAATTCACGAACAAATTAGATTCAACGCACACGTTCTATCTTATTCTTTCTCTTTAATTTTTACACAAATTTAAGTTACCCACGATTACGAAATACTTCCTTTTGAATAGGTTCCTGTGGACATCCTGCAACCCATAATTGTTTCCCATCTTCTTTTAAAAAATAATTAAGAGATTGTTTGCATAAGGTAAATTAGTTGTGTTTTGACATTTTCCTTACATTTATTGCTTTTCATCTATCTCAGTAAATCTCAATAACTATTTCTTGTTTTTGTTTTCTGTTAATTTAGAGTTATTTGTAATAATTCTTTTATTGTCTCAAAGAGTTTAGTCGAATCCATGGGAATAGTTCAATTAACGCTTGAAATAACGAAAAATGTACCCATTCGTTCAAAGAAGTACAAAAAATAAATCAAATTCTCAAAAATAGATACATTCATCATAATCCCTCTGGTTAGTCTTATTTCACAGAGCAATCTTCTTAAGGAACTTTCTTTTCAGTCTATCTTTTGTTTTGCCTTCAAATCCATTAAACGTAAGGATGATTTAGAATGTGTCATGCGTGACAGGTAAGAACTGTTCTAATCTCTCAACACTATCTTCTCCAAGTGAGTTCAATGATAAATTCAGCATCGTTAAGGAATTGTTTCTTGAATATACCCATTCTGAGAATATTTTCATCAAGAAAAAGATAAATATTCACAAAAATTATATCAAAATATCTAAAACTCTATTATTACTTCCTTCTGATACTTGCTCGATGGGTTCGAGTTCAGGAACTGCTTCAGCTTCCAACATCTTTTTTCCTTTCAGCTAGGGAAAAACCAAAAAGCAAATGATTATTATGATTTTTTTAATTGTTTTGTTCAAAAATTCACCTTTTTGTTTCGTTCTATGATGAGATCTCTTTCTTTTTCTTTATTTTTGTATTCCACATATGCTTCTTCTGACAGAGGATACTTACCGATGCTGATGAGGATCTTTTCAAGTGAGCTTGCACTTTTGATTTAGTTTTTAGCAAGTCCTAGCGTTTATAAGGTTTTATTCTTAAAGATCATGCTTCCTATCGCATCAAAGCCTATGGTTTTGAGAAAAGAAGAAGAAGCAATGATAATAAGTACAAAGATAGAAAAAAAGGTGATAAAGTGTTAGAATTATGTAATAGCATACCTTCATTGGTAATTTGGTTATCGTATAAATCTAAGAACTTGATACTCGCTGAAAGAGAGGAACTTATCACTGCAGTAATATCACCTCTAAGGGAGTTACACCTTAAAATTAGATTCTCAACATTCACCGATTTAGCTAGGTTCTCAAAAAGAGACTGTCGTTTCTCAACAGAAGAAGATAAATTATTCCATTCGAAGAACAGTTTCTTGATCTTGGAGCTATCTAAAGGAGAAATATAAAGGGAATCAAGAAATAAAAAGGAGAGGAATTCTGTTTTAGACTTACCTGGAGATGCAAGGAATGCATTCAACAATTCCATGGTCTCTTCATCGAAATTATTGTTGTTAAATCTAAAAATAGAAGAATTAGTGAGTTTGTATTTCTTCTAGCTGTTATTTATCACAATAATAAATATAGATTTGCTCTTACTTGAGGGTACTAATATTCGTAGAAGGTAACTAAGTTAGGAACATCTTCATAGATAGATAATCAATTTTCACATTGCTGAGGAGATAATAAGGCATTTCTTGTTTTGGTTCTTCTTCAGTGGGCATAGAGGACACTTCTGGAGCTGTCTCAGTTGTAGGCTGTTTTTTCCCAGGTTCTTCTTTCTTAGAATTATTTGCGGGTATGGTTTTGGAAGTTTTCGCTGCTATTGGATCTTCTTTGGGTGGTTTATTTGCATCTTTCGTTGATTTAGAGAGTTCATCTTTTTTGAGAAGTTATATTTAGTTTGCGGGTAGTTTCTCTGCTTGGACTAATGAAGAACTCTTTCCAGCATCTGGCTCAGTTTCACGTGATGGAATAATATCTAAGTCGAATTCTTTCGCTGGTGGTTTGAAAATCGGATGGGATTTGCAGCCTAGGAAAGAAGTACAAAATATAGTTAGGATAAGAAAGGTAGGATGATTATTGGGTTGAATTGTTTTTCCAAGGAAAAATTGTTTGAAAACTAAAGACTTTACCTATGGCTGATGCAATTGATTCGATATTGGAATGCACATTCTCAGTGAATTTCACAGCTAATTCTTTTTAGAAGTTCAGGAAAAACTAATCGAATACTAAGCGCTCATCTGAGGAGAACTAAGAATATTTCCAAAACAAGCTAGGGGGATTAGTTTCAGCGTTGTAGATTGGAACTATCTCTAAAATAGAAGAGTTATTAATAAACAAAAAGTTAACGAATGAAGGATATTGTGTTTTAAAAAGTAAGAAAAAAGACAAAGGATCTATTGTTTTTGATGTTGATTTATGGATGAAAATTGTTAGTTTGAAATGATTAGTGTGTTGCAGAAATCAATACGCTTGAGTTCATCTTTCTTCTTTGGTGGCATGAGTCGCTGTGAAGGGATAAAATCTACAAGGATATTATTGATTATTATAATTTGCTTTTGTTTGTTTTTTTCGATTGTATGAAACAGTTTTACAAGAAGAGATAACTACTACTAAGCGATTCACAAATATTTTTGAAAATTATCAAAGAAATTTGTAAAAAATTCAATGATTATTTCTTAAGTCTTACAGATTAAAATAGCACTTTGTGGTTTGTTGAAAAATGAAATATTTATTTGTATTCAAAATTCACAATAATAGCAAAAATATTCCATTTTCAGTTTAAAAATACTATGCATTAATCTTGAAGCTTAATTAATTCAAATTCTTTGCTTTGTTTTGCACTTTATTGTTCTTTGATTGCTGATTTTATTGATTTTTAGATGCCTCAAAAAATGAAATGGGTTAGTTTTCATCAAGAAAGAAGAGAGAAAATATCCTAAAAAAAGAATGAAGTCCTCGTCGTGTTTTGTATTCTTTTAATCAATTATCACTCCTATCAATCTCTAAGGTACTTTTTGAATTTATTAGGCAATTCAGGCTCCAACAATAGTTATGATTTCAGTTTTCTTTTTGAATTATTTTTTCAAGAAAATAAAAACAAGAATTCAAGTATCATTTTTAGAAAGTAAAAAAGTCCTCCTTTTACAAAAAGTTGACTAAAGGTAGGAAGCAACACGAAATGAATTATCATTTTAAACGATTGACTAAAAGAGAATGAAGGGTGAAAGTTAGTTTTGTCAAGAGATGTTTAAAGATGTTTTGTTTTATTTGTATAATTCCAACTGGGAGGGAAAAAAAAAGAAACTAAGATGAATTAATAATCAGCTGGCGGGATATCTAGGAGGTTTGGAAGGCAACAAGAAATTAGATGATTCGCAATAATATTTTAATAAATATTGAAAAAAAGAGACAGCTTCGATAAATTAGTATTCTCTTAATAGGATTGATACAACAATGGAGGAGGACGATTTGAACATTGCTGTGGGTGGTGATAAGCTTGAATAGGATGGTAATAACCTTGAAGATGAGTATGGCTATGAAGATGAGGAATTCGCTGGATAAGAGGAAGAACAAAATGAAGATAACAATGGCTAGAAAGATAATGAAAATGAAGAAAATGATGAAGGAAATCCTGAGGAGGAGGATGATGAAGAAGAAGATGACGATGATGAAGATGATGAGGAAGAAAATGATCCAAATGAAGAGAATAGCAATGAAGAGAATAATAATAACAATGAATATGATTTCGGAGGTGAAGAGAGTCCATAACGAAATGGAAGAAATGGAGGAGGAAGAGTTAGAGTCTCTCGGAAAGGAAATAATGACATAGAAGATGAGGAAGATGAAGAAGACGAAGAAGATGAAGAAGACGATGGTGATGAGAATAATGAGAATAACGAGAATTAGCTTGATTAGGAAGGATCTCGAGGTGGTAAAGTAAGAAGTAGATAAGTTGGTAAGCGAGGGAGAGAAACTACTAGAATGACATAATCAACTTCTTCACCAGTGAAAGATCTCAAAGTAGCTAAACCAGTTGGGTAAGAATAGAATGGTGATTAAGAAGACGAAGAAGAAGATGAGGAAGATGATGAGAATGAGAATGACAACGATGTGAATGAAGATGATGATATGGAAGAAGAAGATGATGAAGATGACGATGGTGATGAAGATATGGATGATTCAAAGGATAAATAGAAAGAAAGTGGAAGTTAGAATGAAAATGATCAAAACAATGAAGAAAATGATAATAATGATGGTCATAGATAAGATGTAGGGTCTATGAAGGATAAAAAAAGAAAGAAAAATGAATTCTGGAAGTACAGACACAAAAATAAAGAAGAATAATTACGATAAGGTCCGTCTATTAAAAGCTTAAGTTAGGTATCGAACTTAGCTGGGATTGTTAGCTAGAGTAGTTTAGTACAGCCAAATGCTGTGTCAATGGAGGAGACACCTGTTTAGAATACATTCGCTGTGATAAATTAAGCGCATATTGTGAGGAGTAGCAACATTGCGAATCCACCTGGGAAATTGAATAATTTTGATGAGGAGGAGTCGTTTAGGTATGCGTTAGAGAGAGCAGCGAAATTCAATATTGAGATTCTGTCTTAGAAGATGAGAGTACAGGAGATCTTGCGATTCCATGAAAAGAATAAATAATAGTAGTCTCGACCTGTGTTGTTGGAACATTGGACGAATACTACGTTGTTCCCATCGAATGTGCCTGTGGAAGCAGTGACAGAAGATGGTTCGAAATATCTAGTGAATGTGGGTACTTTTTGCTAAAAATCAACACTGGATGAGTTTATTCATAAGAACGTGTAGTAAGAGCACACGGATATGCTAGCGGATCTTTAGAAATTTGGGATTAAGAAACCGCTTGGGAAGAATAAGAATATTAAGAAAAAACTCACCAAGAAAAACACGTTCGGAGCAGATCTTTATAATTGAGGGAGTGATGAGAACTCTTATTGGAATGATTTTGGTGAATGTATGTTGTTATGTGATTTTGTGCTGAAAATATGGGAATATTTGAGCTTCATTTTATGAAAAATGTTTCTTTAGAATTTTGGAAAATGTTATTATGAATCTATTAACCATTTGGAGATAGATTTATGCGGAAATAATCTGTTTATTGATCACTTTCTAATTCAGCACATACCAGATAAACTGAATGGCTGAAATCATATCACAGAATCTTTTATTGAGTATCGATCCAGTGCAATGAGAGATATTTCCCACAAAAAGTATTTTGATTATTGTTTTGGTTGTATTTTCAGTTGATAGCAATAACAAGATTCAGTAATAACACGCACTAGGCAGTAACATCAAAGAGAAGGAGTTCAACAACAAGTAACACAGTTACTACTTCTCATATCCTTCGATTTTTCATATCTTTATCTTCTCTGATTCTCGAATAACCAAACACAATTCTCAATCCAATGAGCAGCTAACTCGACAGCCGTATCAAGGTAGCTGTTCGAGTTCGTCCATTATCTGAGAATGAAGTCAATTCTAAGATCTAAGTTGACTCCGCAAAATAGCAAGTCACCATAGCAGATCATAAAAAAGCATACTCCTTTGATTATGTATTGGATGAGCAGTCGAGCTAACAGGATGTTTATAGTCAATGCGAAATCGACTCTCTCGTTGACAAGGCAATCCAAGGGTATAATTCTACAATATTTGCATATGGATCGACAGGATCAGGGAAGACATACACGATTCAAGGGAAGACACTCAACGATAACAACAACAATGCTGCTAATCAAAGTACACAATCATAAAATGAGAAAGAAGGGTTAGTTACTAGAGTAGTCAATTCGTTATTCGAGAAGCTTTCAAAATTAGGTGATAAAGGAAATAGTAGCAGCTACACAGTGTCATGCTCTTTTCTTGAGATCTACAATGAAAAAATATATGATCTTCTTAATTACCCGAGAGTGGGAAGATAAAGTAATTCAATGGGTTAGGATAGGCACAAACAACAACAATAACGGAGAGGGTCTAATGGGAGCACTACTGTTATTGACAAGAGTGCAGTCTAGGAGAATAATGATGAGAAAACTTAAACAATAGACAAAAACAAAAAAAACAGTAGCAATAACACAACGTAAGACACAAAGACTCCTCAAACCTATTTTGTTTCCTCTCCTAACAAAAACTACGCTTAATTCAACTCACATATCCCTCCAGTCACTCACTCTAACTCTCCTCCCAATTCAACGAATGGACTCACTACTCTCAGCCGTTCGTGTCTTCGTCTGCGTTGGACTCCCAGAGAAGAGTTTCAATGCGAGAATCTATTTGTCTTTGAATGCACCTCCCCATAGGATTTACTCAGCTATTTCTCAGCTGGGTCGAAGAATAGAAGCACAGCTGCACATAGACTCAACACGCATTCCAGTCGATCGCATTCAATGCTGACAATCAAAGTAGAACAGCCATTTGAACGAATCACTGGGAGAATATAAATCCTCGATTTAGCTGGTAGCGAGCGAGTTGGATAGACATAAACATCTGGAACATTAGCTAAAGAAGGCATTGAGATAAATAAATCTCTGTTTGCATTGCGACAAGTCATCACAGCGTTGGATGAAGTAGCATAGCAAAGAGATTCCACTGGGATTGTACATGTCCCTTATCGAGAGAGTAAACTAACTGCGTTGCTCAAGCAAAGTATCGGAGGAAGTAGTTTCTGCTTGATGATAGCTTGCATAAGTCTATGTGATGGTAGCTATGAAGACACATTGTCTACGTTGAATTATGCATCGAAGGCAAGTAGGATATTGAATTAGCCTAAAAAAGATAGCGATGGAAGAGATGAGAGGATTAAAGAGTTAATGAAAGAGAATGGGTAATTGTAGATTGAGTTGGATAGTGCGAATGAATAGATTAAGATTGTTACAGGAGTGTTGAAGGAGTAGGAAGAAATAATTGGAAAGGAAAAGAAGAACGGAAAGTAAGAAGAACATTAGGATGGAAAGGAAGGGAATAATCATAATAGCCTGTAGGAGGAGCTTTAGGACTCAGCGATCATCAACACTATTAATGTGAATTCCCCTATCAATGAAAAGTACACGCACACATAGTTTTCGATGGTTGCTGATACTATCCATGCTATTGGCATAACGCAAGAGCATGAATAGCAATTTCAAAAGGCTGTAGGATTGCTGGAGGTACTTTAGCAGGAGCAGCAGTAGTTAAAGAGATAGATTTTGCAACTTAAATAGCTTAACAGATAGCAAGCTGATAGATTGCAGAATTAGGAAAGGAGTTTATAAGAATGCAAGGATAAACATCATTTTTTAAAGGGGAACACAACATAAGAAGGATAGAAGGAGATAGATAAGGGTAAATAGTAAGATAAGAAGGACTAATAGCCTTCGCTAAATGTTCCAGCTGGGATAACTCCATCTAGAGACTAAGAATCATTCAGTGATAGACTCATTGAAAGCATCAGGATGGTGAGATAGCTGCTGATTAACAATAAGCAACTGAGAGAATCAACTGCTTTGGCAATAGCGAATAGCCAGAGTTACCTTAAAGAAATAAGCTATCTTGAGAAAGAGAATTAGAATTTAAGAGATAAACTCATCGCTAAAGGTGAAGAAAGAGTAGTATTAAGAATACCTGATGGTAGATTAGATAACTCAATAGACTAAGTGAGCAGTACTATAAAAACTAAGAGGAGTATTGAAAAGTAATATTAATTATCGTCATTGCAGCAATTAGGGTAATAGTAAGAGTAAAAAGAAAGAAGAGATAATAGTGCATGGATGAATGGCAGTAGTAATAGAAATAGAGAAGTATTATCTGCGATGAATTGCAGGAGTGATAGCATGGTCTCTCCAGGATAGTTGGAGGATGCGAGCAATGTTAATCGTACAGTGTATAGCAAAACTAATAAAGGAGATAAGGTATCTATGCCTTCTAGGTTACAAGTATTCCCACATAATTCTTCTGCTTTGCATTCTACATTGCAGAACCTGGTTGAGATTGAAGAGGATAACTAGCTTTTACTTAGTCTCAATAGCGTTTAATAGCAACAATCACCAGCAGCTGATAGCAGCAATAGTAATAGTTTGGGTTCATCATCAACAGCAGCAGCAGCAGGTGTGAGAAGAACACCTCCAAGACGAAACTAAAGAATACAATGGAAGAGTAACCCAAGAGATAGTTTAGTAAGTAGCTAAGAGGGGGATTAGGTGAATATAAAGGCACTTATTGATGTAGAGTAGTACTTGAAGACACACAGTAGCAGTAGTAATTGGAAAGCATAGGATTCATAGCCAACTCATTTTGGGGTAAGAAGTATTCTATCCAACAATGGTACACATAGGAATAGTCTGTTAAGGGGTGGATAAGCTAAACAGCAAAGATAGGTACAGCTACAGTAACATAGGTAAAATTCTCATAGTCCTACCATTCTGCCGTTAGTTTCGTAAGTGATTGTGAAGGATACAGGGAGTTTTAAGAAATAATAATAATAATAAGATACATCATAATTGGAGGATTGTAATGAGGAAGTAAAATGTTTTGAAGAATTAGTGTCCTCTCCGAATCTGTACTATATCCATAAGAGATCAGGAAAGCAAACAGCTTGGAGTGGATAGCAATCGAGTGGAAATAAGAAAAATTGAGAAATTCTCACAAGATATCTAATAATTTTGCATGTTAAAGTCATAATAATATACTACCAGCTCAAAGTGACAATCTTAATTTATCAAAAGGGATCTTTGTTTGCATCTTTGCTTGATCTGCAGCTCCTGCTCTCAAAAGGCTAGCCCCATATGATCCTCCATAATGCTCCTTTTTGGTTTCAAAATATCTTAGACTAAAACGGGAATTCTACTTCTTATGTCACTCAAATTCTCTGATCCTACTCATCTGCATTGAAGAGAGGCATCTAATGATGGAGAAAATCAGACATCTTTAAAAGATGAAAAGAAAATAATTCCTTATCTAAACTGATTCTAGAGAATCTTCTACCCGATAATTTAGCGCTCGACCTTCAAAAACACATCAACTCATTCCATAATAATCCACATATTTTGTCCTCTCTTTTCTCTTTTTTGTATCAAACAATCCATATCTCTTTACGAAATAGATTATTTTAATTGTAAGTTTCAGCACGATTCCCTTATTAAAGAAAAGCACAATTGTTTTTGATTTTCTTTTACATCTAAACACCCTACAAAGAATATTATTATCGCAGATAAATATCAAATAAGATTGATGTATTAGGCGGGTAAAGTAAGGTGATAAGGATCATTTATTGATTGATGTAAGAAATAAATACCTTTTTGTATATTTTTCAATGAAGAAAATATCAAAAGAGAGTGAAAGAGATATTTTTAAAAAGTGATGATTAACACAAACTCCCCAGAGATTTTGAGATAATAAGAAGATTAAAAGCTAGGCGATAAGGAGGCATAGATCATTTATTCTGAGCGAATATTGTTTAACTAAATCTTTTATAGTTGTTTTAGAACTAGCAGGAATATCACTAACAGGAATAAAGAGAATTTCATAAAGGGTTCACAGACACATACACACATACAAGCAATGAAGGGTATTATTCGCGAACCTTAGTTTGATTCACTGAGTAAGCATTTTACTTTTTAAGGCTACTTAATATCAATTGGTAGTAGTGATAAGTGTCATTTTTTGATTTAACTTCTGTTGTCATTTCTAGGAAGTGCTAGGATGTCTCTATCTAATAACATCGGTAATCGTGGAACTGATCTAAGTAACATCGTTTCTCATATTTCCAGCAATGTCATGCGACAGAGCTAAGTTCGAGTCAGTCGTGTTGGTGTTAGTATCGATGATCTAAAGCAAATCCTCATAGATATATCCAATGACCCAAATAAATCTAAGAAACTCGAGAGAGTTTAAGCATACGTAAAAGGGAAATAAACTCGTAAAATCTTCTTGAAAACCCTCAAAAAAGCTAGAGTGCGTGTGCAGGTTATCAAGGAGCTCGTGAGTACAGAGAGCAAATACGTGAGTTAGCTTAAGACCCTTCATAATCGCGTGTAGATTCCATTCTAAAATCTCTCTTAGTTTTCCAACCTCGATGAACGCAAAGCAGCACTGCAGGCATTGAACTTACCATTAGTATATGTGACGTATCTCTAAGACATTTTTATGAAGGCATCCGATATCACTAGTCTCTTCGCGAATTTAATCGATTTATTGGAGTTAAACGAATAGTTTTCAACGAAAATGAATAAAAAGACAGAATCTTTAACATTTCATTCAATCTTCACTGATGTATGCGTGGAATATGCGCCTTATTTGCGGATCTACGTGGAATATTTGAATAACTACGAGAAGGCTACAGCAACGTTAGATAGATTGACGTAATCCAGTGAGAAGTTCTCCTAATTGAGAAACTACATTGAATCCGAAGAGCTAAACGGGCATGATTTCATTGATTATCTTATCAAACCAGTGCAGCGCTTGCCGAAGTATGTACTGCTATTAAGGGAATTGAAAAAGAACACCCCCAGCGATCATGCTGATTACGTACATGTCGTGAATGCGATGGAGAAATTCGATGAGGTGTGCTCGCATAACAATGAATAAATGGATGCGTTCATTCGCGAGAATAAATTAGTAGAGTTACACAGGCGATTCTGTTTGTAGAAGAATGCGACACGATGCAGTAGTGTAGCTGTCAAGGCGAATAACTTCAATAGCTACAATAACAGCAATAACTCAGACTCATAATAGACTTCTTCGGAGTAGCACGCTAATTAGGGGTTGCAGATAATCGAACCAGGTGTACATAGGGAGTTTCTCTGGGAAGAAGAGGAGGAATCGTTATCGTTATTTGAGAATAATGAAGAGAAGAGAGTGTCAGTGTATTTCCTAAGTGATATGCTGCTAGTGAGTGCGAGGACATTGACTTAACGGGAAGTGCTCATAAAATATTTAGTATTAAGTGAAGGTAGTTTCTTGAAGAATATGACAGATTTGAAGTATTTTAGTAATTTGTTCAGAGTCATAGGGAATACAGATTCACTTACGTTCATAGCGGAGAATGAAGAGAAGAAAGGGAGTTTAATTTAAAGGATTAATAAGTAGGTGCTGATACCTTTGAAGCTTAAAGCTAGATAAAGGATGATTTAGTAATAGTAGTAGTTGAATAAAGGGGGAGTTAAGAAAGAGTCAGAGAAGATAAATGAAGGAAAGGATGGGAGTTAAGAGGTAGGGAAGTAGATAAATAATGGAAAGGAAGGAGTATTATTACAAGGGAGTTAAGAGAATGATAAGAAGGATGAGAATTGTATTAAGCTAAAGGAGGATACAGTAGGATTGTAAATACCTGATAATAATATTATATAAATTGGTGCTTAGCAGTAATAATAACTTAAACAGCTTGAAGAACAACAACAATCATCGCATCTTACATCCTAGTAGTCTATCCAATCATCATAGGATCATAGTTAAATCTAGTAGTTATCATTCCCAATATAAGTCTACGTGTTAGGTACAGAAGAACGAGCATCTACGAATAAACTGAAGGAGACATTTACAGTGTACATCACTGAGATCTAAATTGGTGAGCTATATAGAGAGAAGATGTTCTTGCGATATAAGGAGCTGATAGAAGTCGAGAAGTATGTGAGAAAGAACATGAAAGAGATTAAGGATGTACCTCATTTATCTAGAGATTTCTTCTGGCATCATAAGACTAAAGTTATCGAATAGCGGAAGTTGCTAATAGAGAATTTCTTACAGAAACTGTTGTCGAATCCGATTCTGCGAACGCACAGAAAAACACCTGATTTATTAGCGTTCTTGAATTTACCTATGAATTTCTTTGAATAGCAGTAATCGTCAGGGTTCTATGATTATCTAGGTTCGATTGATTCGACGTAGCAGAAAGGATCAGAGGATGGAGGATCAGGGAATAATCGTAGTAGTGTTAAGAATAGTAGTAATTCAGAATAAGGGAATCCTCGAGGGATTAAAGTATCGTATTTTAATGAGAACATTGTGGAATCTGATGGAGAGGATAATGAAGAATAATTGAATTATGAAACTGCTGCTGATAGTAGTAGTAATCATATGAGTTGTAATCTTACGAATAGTACAACTATTAGTGATAAATCGAATGAAGATGGTTGTATCTAAATGAGGAATAGA
>Ga0302271_10003027_pt1 | contig 14578 bp, 15 predicted proteins | sample III_Bog_N1_1_FD_198767 | JGI IMG/M metagenome (GOLD analysis project Ga0302271, IMG submission 198767) | Peat permafrost microbial communities from Stordalen Mire near Abisko, Sweden - III_Bog_N1_1 | ecosystem: Environmental > Terrestrial > Soil > Wetlands > Peat | place: Sweden: Abisko... | reverse complement strand
AATACATATTCTACAAAAGTGTTTCCGCATCTTGTGTCATGCTGAATTTATTTCAGCATCTTACCCACAATGTCTGTTGGATAGATCCTGCCCAGATGGGACATCTTTCACGAAAAGCAAGTTTTCGGAAAGAGCAGTCAAACAAGTTCAGGATGACGTGAAGGCGTTTATTGGTTTATATCCGAAAGTTTCTACTGAATAGTTTTTCCTTTTGTTCATATCTTTACATCTAGTCAAAAATAGTATACAATAATTTCATTCTGGAGGTTAGAATTTTACATTTATTATAATAATGTAAATGGTTGGAGGATTTAAATGAATTACAAAAAGATTTTAGTTGCATTGGTTGCAACAGTTGGAATAATCAATTATTCTACAACTTCATCCATAGCTTCCCCAAAGGCTACTCCAAAAATTGCAGCGAAAATTACCGTTTCCCAAAAAGCTTCTAAAAAGACACCCGCTCCTGTTGCCGCCGACAGCGAACCTGTTTTATTAAATCCCAGTAAAATTGAAGTCGAACCAGCACCTAAGGCAAAGCCTAAGAAACAAACAGACTCATCCAAAACAATTTCTACAAAAATCCAATACACCAGATATAAAAAAAAGAAAAAAGCCACACCCCAAAAAGTAAATTACAACCAAATAGATAAAATGATTGAAAACAGCTATTATGAAAAAGCGGACAACTTACTTCAAAATGCCATAAATTCAAACTCAAAAGATATCAAAGCTAGGGCTTTGTGGGTTGTTTCTTTAGCAAAACAATTAAAATTAGACCCCGCACAGGAAGCATTAAACGAACTTTTAAAAACATACCCGCAAAGTGCAGATTTACACTACGCACAAGGAATTGTAGATTACAAAAGAACAACGTCTTCTAACATGGTACACATAAATAATTCCCAAAAGCTTTTTAAAGACGCTTTGAGTGAATTTCAAAAAGCCATAGATTTAGATGGCAAAGATGCACGTTACTACAACGCCGCAGGCGTTGCTGCTATAAATCTAGATAAATACAAAGAAGCAAAAGAGTTTTTCAAAAAAGCAGTTAAGCTTGACTACAAATACTCGACCGCCATCGATAATTTAGGAACAATTGACTTTGCCGAAGGTAAATTAGATGCCGCCGAGAAAAAATTCAATCAAGCTCTTTTGTGCAACACTCAAAATACTACCGCAATGTATCATTTAGCTCAGCTTGCCTCTCAAAAGCAGCAATACAACAAGGCTTTGACTTATTTGAATAACGCACTTGCCATAGATGACAAATCTGCGACCACATACAACCTTATGGGTGAAATCTACGAACTTCAAGGAAATGAATCGGCGGCGATTAATGCTTTCAAAAAATCTATTATGGTAAAACCCGAATTTTCTGTGCCGTACTTTAATTTAGCACAGGTTTACGAAAACAGAGGCGACAGCGAATTTGCCATTGAACAATTAAAAACAGCTCTTTCAGTAAATCCTGCCCCAAGTTCATTCTCTTACGATGCAAAATTAAAAATTGCCGATATTTCACTTGCAAATGGAAAATATCAGCAGGCGATAGAAAATTATTCCGCCCTTGTGGGAGTGAAAGAATATAATTCAGATGCCTTAAAAGGACTTGCCAGTGCTTATTTCGAACAGGCACAAGTTGCTTCAAACAAGTCTGAGATAGGATCTAACAAGGATTTATTTAAAGCCTTTGATTATATAAACAAAGCCATAAGTGCTAACGGCGAAGATTTAGAACTGCATTTAGCAAAATTAAAGCTTGCAAAAATTACAAACCAGCCTATGCTTTCCCAAACCGCTTTAAATCAAATTATCCAAGCTCCCGGTAGTGATTTAGTAAATTTGGTTGTAAAAGGCGAAGCTTATCTTACTTTGAATAACTATAGAGATGCGAAAAAATCCTTTGATTTAGCCACAAATTCTACCAAAAATGTAGATGAAGATTTGTATTTATCAGAAATTTTGATTTACCACAGACAATTCGATAACGCCAAAATTGTTTTACAAAAAGTTTTGAAAAATAGTGTGCAGGGTGATCCTCAAAACCAACAGGCAACAAGTGACTTGGATTACATTCAAAAATGTGAAAAAGGCTCAGATGATTCTTTTAAATCAGCCTTATATTATATAAAAACCAAAAACACAAATGCTGCTGTAGAATATTTGTCACGCTCAATTGCACTTAATCCAAACAACGCCCAAGCCCATTTTCTTTTAGCTCAAATTTTTGAAAAGCAAAAAAATTATTCAGGAGCAGTAGCAAATTACAAGGCTTATTTGGGATTGACTTCAAATTCCTCCAACCAGAAATCCATTGAGAAAAAAATTAGTCACTTGGCGAAAAAAAGATAATTGAAATTATTCTTTTTTTGAATATCATGTTGTTATAAAGTTGAAACGGCAACTTATTTACTAATTTAAAAAAAGGAGATAGCAATGCAAGAAACAATGGAACGAACAATCGGACTTTCAGCTGGACAAATTTACAGTTACTTGGCAGAAAACAAAGGTCAGGCAACTTTCACAAAAATGAAAAAAGACTTGGATTTGAAAGGCAATTTTGCTGAATTGGGTTTAGGCTGGTTAGCAAGAGAAGAAAAAATTGAACTTGCTCAAAGCGGAAATTCTTTTAAAATAAAATTAAGATAGAAGATACGGAAAAATTGCATTTTCCTCGTATCTTCTGATGTCTAGTGTCAAGGCAAAAACGCCGTCTTCCCGACGCCGTTATTGCCTTTCACCTTTCGAAGGTCGGGTGAGGAAAAAGTCGATTTTTCCGAAAAACCAGAATTTTTCCGCACCCTCATAATTAATTTTAAGGAACAATTTTAACCAAAGACCCTAAACACAGATATGTAAAAATCCGTTTTGGGTCTTTTACGTATAATTAAAAAAGAGGCTAAAAACATGAAAAAAGGTTTTAATTTAACTGATGTTTTAATAACTTTAATAATTGTCGGAGTAATCGCTACATTGACTATTCCAGTGCTATACCAAAACACTGACGAAAAGGATCTGGTATCAGAATTATATGATTTTAATTCTAAATTAGAAAACGCGGTTAATAAGTGGAAGATAATTACCAGTTGCCCCTATAGTGTTAAAATTTGCTTGGGATTGCAAAAAACTCTTTTGAATACTTCTGCCGATTTCAATCAAATAAGTAAATTCATGAATGTTGTTGAAAAAATTGATGAAGGACCATCCAATATATATTGGCTTCCGATAAGAACTTTAAATTATTCCGGAACTGAATTAAGTGATTATGATTATCGTTCAAATACAAATCGTAGAAGATACCTACTAGATGACGGGAAAATTCTTTCTGTTGAAACGAACAAAGATGGGTTTTGGCTTTTAGTTGATGTTAATGGCAAAAAGCCTCCTAACAGAATTGGAAAAGACACTTTTCACATTATTATCGGTTATAGCCCCACTAAGGATATAAGCTATTATGCAAGAGAAAAAACCAAAGACGGAATCTGCGGACCGGATTATACTAAGACTATTCTTGTATGTGACCCTGAAAATGTAAATCCTGAAATAGGTAATGGTGCAAGCCCAGGAGCTTATGCCATTATTCATCATGCTCTTCCTGATTATAAAATACTCTCTAAAACTGTTGAAGGGTTTAAACCATGATATGCCTTGAAGCTACAGAATAATTCATTAAAGCCCCTGACGTCTTGCTGAACTCGTTTCAGCATCGCATAATAGAGGGATCTTACGACACTGAATTATTTCGCAACTTCTTTACAAAATCAAATTTATTTAAAACGCAATTTCGCTGAGTTGGGTTTAGGCTGGTTAGCAAGAGAAGAAAAAATTGAACTTGCCCAAAGTGGAAATTCTATTAAAATAAGATTGAGATAGCAAGTTTAAAAGTTTTAAAAGGCTCTCCAAAAATTTGGAGAGCCTTTTTTCTGCCTTAAAAGTTCGTTTGTCCAATTTACAAAATATGCTAACATTTTATTGTTAGGGTTTATAGACAATTTTGGAGAAAATATGAAAAAGAATTTGCTAAATAAAAAGAGCTTTGTAAAAATTGCAGCTTTCACGCTTGCAGAAGTTTTAATTACTCTTGGGATTATTGGAGTAATTGCTGCGTTAACCATTCCTGCATTAATGCAAGGAACTTCAAATAAAGAACTTGTTGCCGGAGTATTAAAGTTTAGTTCCACATTAAGTCAGGCAATTCAAAGTTGGAAACAAGACATAAGCTGTGATTTAGATGCAAGGACTTGTCTTAGGAATCAAAATTTGCCCGATGATACCATTGCAAATTTTGATCAAATTGCAAAATTTATGAAAATCAGTAAAAGAATTGGATCGGGAGCCAATACAGAAAGTTGGTTACCTACAAATATTAATAAGTACAACGGAAGCGTTGCAGACACAGAATATGGCAATTTAAGCCAATTTGGCGTAAGCTCAGGTGCTTTTTTATTGGAAGACGGATCAACTTTTTCAATAGATGTTGATTCTGCCGGTTTTGCAATCTTGGCGGATGTAAACGGCAAAAAAGGTCCGAATAGAATAGGAAAAGATATATTCTTTTTCACGGTTGGAGAGTACGCAGGAAGTGATATTTACTATTATCCATACTGGTGGAATAATTCTGATGGACTATGTTCCGTGACTTCAAATCCACCTAATTGTGACGCTAACAACATTGATCCATCAGTCGGGAGTGGTGCAAGCCCTACTGCATATGTGGTACTAAACCAAAAAATCCCTAATTTTGAATTTCCACCTGGCGGCGGAGGAGGCCCACTCCCAGATCCAGGCGATGGGGATGCACAAGCGGTTCAACCCCCTCAGAATCAATAGATATCAAAAGTACAAGCGAATAAAATTTTGAATATTCGAATAATTTGGGGGTAAATTAAGTTTTACCTCCAAATTAAATTTATATAAAGGCATACAAATCATGTGACAAACTATAAGAGTGATTGTAATACAACAAGATGTTAGAAGAAGATTTGCTCTTTTGAGATTTTTTTAGACTTGTGCATCAGTCTCTTATTATTGAATTAATCTGTCTTCAAGAGGTTTTTTAAAAAGCTCTGAAAGAAGTATGCTTTTTTCTTCAACCTTATTTCCATTTTTATAGGATAAAATAAAATAAGAATGATTGCTATTGCATTTTTCACTTTTTTTACTGCATATATTTATGCTAAGTTCAGTTCCGTTTTTTGCATTTTTATCAACGGCTTTAATCAAATCAATAATTCTTTTAGTTGGATTGTACCCGTTATCAAGTGATTTTATAAAATAATTGGTAAAATGGTAGTTTTCAAAACATTTTTTTATATCTTCAGATCTTAATTCTGAGTTATTATTAATTCCTCCTTTTATATTTTTTGAACTCATTATTGCTTGAGTGATTTTATCAATTCCGATTCTTGTTTTGTCAACATTTTTGATAAGTGCCTTAACGCTGCTGAGGTGCTTTTCTCTGTAAATTTCGTCTCTGGAAAGAAGGCTTACCACTCTTTGTACGACTGGGTGAAAGAATCTTTTTGTTTTGTCGTAAACGTTAATAACGATTTTTGTCTGCCAGCTGTCCACTATCGTAGAAACGTCCACCACCGAATCTTCTTTCATTTTTGAAAAAGAATCAACCTTGTCTAGCAATTTTGAAATCGATGAAATATCTTCGGAAGTTACTTTTTTGTCTTTTGAAATATTATTCAAAATAAGCTGTCTGTTCATGTTAACAGAAGCCCCAAATGAAGTATTTGAAATATTTTGAGTTGAATTATTAATCATATTACTAAAATACGCCAAAAGTAAACGTAATAATATCCCCCAAATCGATATTTTGAAATTAAATTTATGTAAAGGCGTGTTGAGGTTGTGATAAACTAGGAGTAGGAAAAGAGTACATAAAAGAGGAGATATTATATGATACCTATTTTAGATTTAAAACGTCAATATGAACAAATCGGCAAAGAAGTTGAAAAAGAAGTAGTTGAAGTTTTACGCTCTGGTTCTTATATTTTAGGCAAGCATAACAAGGAATTAGAAGCAGAATTTTGTGAATATGTCGGAGTAAAGCACTCTGTGGCTTTGAATTCAGGAACAGACGCATTGCACTTGGCACTAAGAGCATTGGATATCGGTGCGGGTGACGAAGTTATAACAGTAGCGTTCACTTTTGTTGCGACAACTGAAGCCATCGGAATTGTAGGTGCAAAACCGGTTTTTGTTGACATAGACCCTAATACTTTCAATATCGATGTTGAAAAAATAGAAAAAGCAATCACTCCAAAAACGAAGGCAATTATTCCAGTTCATTTATACGGCCAACCTTGTAATATGAAAGTTATAATGGACATTGCAAAAAAACATGACCTGTTTGTAATAGAAGATTGTTGTCAGGCAATCGGTGCAAAACTAGACGGAAAGGTTGTCGGCTCGTTTGGCGATGTCGGATGTTTCAGCTTCTTTCCTACAAAAAACCTTGGTGCAATGGGCGACGGTGGAATGTTGACCACGAATTCTCAAAGCATTAAAGATAGAGTAATTGCCTTGAGAAACCACGGTGGAGCTATCAGATATTACCACGATGAAATAGGTGTAAATAGCCGTCTTGACGAAGTCCAAGCAGCTATTTTGAGAGTTAAATTCAACCATATCAATGAATGGAATAAAAAAAGACACCAAAATGCAATGAGATACAACGAATTATTTTCGAATTGTCCTGATGTTGAGACCCCTAAAGAATTGGACAAAACATCTTGCGTTTATCACCAATACACAGTAAAAATTCCAAACCGAAATGAAGTTCACAAAATGCTTCAAGAGGCTGGAGTTGGTGCAATGATTTATTATCCGGTACCCCTACATTTGCAAAAAGTTCACGAGTATTTAGGAGTAAAAGAGGGTACTTTACCTGCGACTGAAGCAAATACAAAAGTCGTAATTTCGCTTCCTATGTTCCCTGAATTAACAGCCGAAGAACAAAAAACTGTTGCAAGCACTTTAATTGATTGTATCAATAAATCAAAATCAGCAGTTGGGGTTTAGCATTACAAACTGCCGATAATCCAAGACAGTCTACATAAAAAGAGGCGATTTTCTTTCAGAAAATCGCCTCTTTTATAATCTTAAATTTTTATCCTGCAATCCGACGTTTCATACTTATATTGTGATCAGCTATACCACCTGGTTTTATACCATTTGTGATTTTATTGTGATCAGCTATACCACCTGGCTTGATACCATTTGTGGTTTTGTTGTGAGCAGCAATTCCACCGCTTTCAAGCTTGTTATCCATACCGTTAAGTCTGTCAAGAAGGCTTGAACCGCCACTTGACTGTTGTACTCCTTGAGTTTGTTTTTTTTGTCCAGATTTTACCGCTTGGACGGGTTGAATTCCTTGTGTATTTTGAAAATTTAACGGCTTGATTTTCATAACTGTCCTCAAAATTTTTCTACAACTGATTTTCACAACCTTTGAATCTGATAATTCATTGTTCTTATTATTTATATCGGTAAATAAATTAAAAACTTTAATTACTGGATAAGTTAAAACACCACAAATGTATATACTCAATATATCACATTATGGACTAAATTACAAGTTTTATGTAAAGAAATGTTGCAGCAATATTGTCTGTTCTTGCATCTTTTGTAATATTTCTTCAAAGAAAACAGGTTTAGAACAGATTTTCAGATATAAAAAGGGCTATTTTCTTAAGAAAATAGCCCTTTTTATATAATATTAAAGTCTTTAGCCAATCCAACGTGTGTTGCAACTGCTCTTTGTACCGTTCGGTAATGTATAACTTAAATTTTGCAGATTAGATTGAACCAGTCCAACGCCCAGTTTTTCACTATTTTGTTGCTGAGCAAAAAAGTTTGCCCCCGCAGTTACGGCCTGTACCGGAGTAATCGGCTGTTCAATAGGCTTTTCTACTGGAGTTATAGCACCCATCATAGATGGATTAAAGAAATTTGGTTTAATTGCAGCAACCATAGTTGTCCCTTTTTTTTGTACATGTATATAAAAACTCAAAAATACATGTTTTTGCACACTGCGACTAATATTGTTACAAACTTAATACTTTTAAAGCATAAAATCTTTTTTAATAACGATTATAATTCAAATTATGAGACTGCTACACAAGCCCAAAAAAATAAATATTTTATCTATTTGGACTTGTGTTACGTCTCTCACGTTCAGTGTCGCAAAAGTCCGCCAACTGGCCAGTTGCCGTACATTTGCTAACCTCCGAAAATCGACTCCTGCAAAGTGGGAAAATCGGATTTTGACTTCTTTTCTTAATGAGAGTATGCTCGAATTAAAGAAAATGTCCCATGCGGGCACCCCTTTTACAGGAGTCTCATTATGTCTATGCAAGTTTTATCAGAATATTTAGAATATTTAGAAGTTGAAAAAGGGCTTTCAACGAACACTCTTGATGCTTATCGTTCTGATTTGAGTGCGTTTTTGGATTTTTGCAGTTCTCTTGAAGTTGAAGAGTTAAACCTGATGAACAGAAGCCATATAAATTCATACATAAGGGATTTACGGGAAAAATCATATAATTCATCAAGCGTAATCAGAAAAATTGCTTCTTTGAGAGGGTTTTTCAAATGGCTTTGTGCGGGCGAAATTTGCGTCCAAAACCCAACCTTGACTTTAGAACAGCCAAGAGTTCCAAGAAAATTGCCTAAAATAGTCAGCATACAGGAAATAGAGGGGATGTTGAGAGCCGATTTGAATAAATTAGAGCGGCTAATTATCGAACTTCTCTACGGATGCGGGCTTCGGGTTTCTGAACTGGTTAATTTAAAAACGAATAGCATCGATATAAGTGCAAATTATCTAAAATGCACAGGAAAAGGTTCAAAAGAAAGACTTGTACCTGTTGGTAGCAAAGCAAAATCAGCGTTTATAGATTATTTGGCTGAAAGAGATTTGATTGTTAAAAAATTCAGACTGGAGACAAAAAATCTTCTAATCGCAGATGGCGGAAGGTTTTTAACCAGACAGGATATTTATACATTTATTCACGCTCAGGGGGCAAAAATCCACAAAAACATTTCTCCGCATACTATGCGGCATAGTTTCGCAACTCATTTGTTGGAGAACGGGGCTGATTTGAGGATTGTTCAAGAACTTTTAGGCCACAGCGATGTTTCCACAACCCAGCTGTATACGCACGTCAGCAAAAAAAGGCTGAAAGAAGTTTATTTTTCCATCAACAAGTAAAGGGTACTCGAGCAATGCCTCGCTAAGAAAAAAGTGATTTGCTTCATTTTTGTACTAAAATAATTTCATGCTAAATATTTTTGTCACAGGAACAGATACAGATATCGGAAAAACCTTTATAACAGCAGGTTTGGCCGCAACCATGCAAAGTTTGGGCTACTCGACTTGTGTTTACAAGCCTGTTCAATGCGGCACCCCTGAGAAAATAGGGTTCAGACAATCACCCGACTTGGCGTTTGTGAAAAATGTAGACCCCTATGTTAAAACTTATTCAAGTTACTTACTAAAAGAGCCAGCGACTCCTGCTATAGCGGCCGAATTAGAAAATATCACAATAGATAAAGATGTTATCAAAAAAGATTTCCAAAACCTTTCCCAAGATTACGATTGCACGATTGTGGAAGGTTCAGGAGGAATCATGGTTCCGATTGCTCCAAATTTTTTGATTTTGGATATGATAAAAATGTTAAATTTACCGATTGTAATTGTTATCCGGCCTGATTTAGGGACGGTAAATCACACTCTTTTGACCATAAATCAAGCCATTTCAAGTGGAATAAATGTTCGCGGGGTTATTATAAACAATTTTCCCGAGCATACCAAAAATATTGCGATAAAAACCACCCCGAGACTAATAGAAGAATATTCCGATGCGAAAATTTTGGGAATAGTAAAGCATTTTAATAATGTCCAAAAACTCAATCCGAATGATTTAATAACAAATATTTTGAACGGAATTGATATCGAAAGCGTTTTTGATGTAAAGATTTCTAAATTGGATGTAGATTAAAGTAAATTTTCTTTTAAAAACTCGCTTTACATGGATATGAGGATATTTATATAAAGGAGTCAATTTTTGGCCGACCCGATTGTAAAAATTAATGGCCTATCAACAGGTACTGATTTTAGTATTAATAAAAAGCCTAATACTGATTTTTTTGCAAACAATAGCATTGGTATAGAGTCATATATAGATAAAGGCGGTTATAACGGAAGCTCTTTGCGTTATAATACAACGATTGCCGGAGGCAAATGGGGTAGTTTAAAGGCTATGCCGATGATTAATTTTGACAAAGCCGGCGAAGGTTCACCTGATTTGAGACTAACTCTTTCTTCCCCAAGCATTCATTTGGGCGAAATTGGTGGAACAACATTCAGCGGCTCGATTGAAAACAGGACTACATTTAAATTTGACAATCAATGTCATAAAACGGACTTAGTACAGGAACCCAGAGGGATTTTTGAGGCTAAAAACGGCGATTGGACGACAAGTATTACACCAAGAGCAAAGTTTTCAGAACAAAATCCAACTCTTAATTTTAATGGTGGAATTATAAAATTGCAGAAAAAATGCGGTAAAATCAACCCTTATTTAGAAACTTATCTTCCAAAAGAAGTTTTTACAAAAGGCAATTTTAACACCACAAATTTTGCGGTTGGCGTTGCGATAAATTTATAATTATTTTACAAAAGTTGCATTCATATTATAAGAAATTCCCGCCTCTTTCATTCTTGAAAGGGCTTTTTTAAGGGTTTCAATATCTTTTGTCAGTGCTATTCTAAAGTATCCTTCACCGTAAGACCCGTAGCCATTTCCAGGCGGAACCACTACTTGTGCTTTTTCAAGCATAACAGAGACAAATTGCTCAGAGGTAAATCCTTTCGGCACCGGCAACCATAGGTAAAAAGTGGCTTTTGAAGGTTTTATGTCCCAGCCAAGCTCTTTTAAACCAGCTTCCATAACGTCTTTTCGTTCTTTGTACATTTTGTTAAGGTTGTCGATTTGTTCTTTCGGTGCACTATAAGCTTCCGTTGCGGCGTGCTGAATGGCTTTAAAAACTCCGCTGTCGATGTTGTTTTTAATTGTGCCGAGTGCTTTTATCGCTTGGGCATTTCCTGCCACGAATCCGACTCTCCATCCTGTCATGTTGTAGGATTTTGAGTGGGAGAAAAATTCAATTGCGACGTCTTTTGCCCCTTCGACTTGAAAAACAGATGGTGCAACGTAGCCATCATAAGTCATTTCGCAGTAAGCTTGGTCATGGCAGAGCAAAATATCGTACTTTTTGCAATATGCAACAGCTTTTTCAAATAAATCTAGGCTGCAAACGGCTCCTGTCGGATTATTTGGGTAATTTAAGAACATTAATTTTGATTTTTTGGCAACTTCTTCGGGAATTTTGTCAAAATCAGGTAAGAAATCATTTTCTGCTAATAGTGGCATAGAGTAAGGCGTTCCGCCAGCAAAAATGGTTGCATTTTTGTATACAGGGTAGCCCGGATCAGGAACTAATGTGTAATCACCTTTATCTACAAATGCAAAGAAAACGTGAGCTATAGCTTCTTTTGAACCTATGTTTGCAAGCATTTCTGTGTCGACATTCAATTCAATCCCGAAACGCTTCTTCATCCAGTTACAAGAAGCTTTTCTAAACTCTTCCGTACCGTTGTAAGGCGGATAATCGTGGTTTTTAGGGTCATCAATAGCTTTATGCATCGCTTCAACTACCGTTGGAATGGTTGGGGTGTCGGGGTCTCCAATTCCTAAACTTATTATATCAATACCTTTGGCTCTCGCTTCGGCGATTTTTCTATCAATTTCCGCGAATAAATACGGTGGAATTTTATCTAAACGTTCTGATTGTTTCATTTCATACTCCTTTATTATTATTTGCCTCTTGAATTTTTGAATAAATATGTTATAATAAAAAAATAAGGGAGGCTGTTCTAAGTGTTACAGCACTTAAAACAACCGCTTCACCCCTTAGATTAACGTCACAATTAATCTTAATAAAAGCTCTAGTGCCACTAGGGCTTTTTTAATTAATTCTCGGCTCAATCTAATCACCTCCTTTCACGCGTTTTCTTCACTGAACGGTTGTCGCGAAGGAGGTTTTGGGTTTACCCTTTATTTGTCTTTCAATGTTCTTTGTTTTTTTGTTCTCATGACGGTGGGATAGTAATCCCGACAATAGTTATCCTACCAAAAAACCGTCCGATTTTCAAATGTTAAGAATGTAAATATGGTTTTTAAATGCCCAAAACTCAGTCATAATGCCCAATATAATAGAATAGAATAGCGTATATGTAACACTAGCAAAAAATATTTTGACATTTTTTTAGGCAGACAACATAGTTTACAAATTAAGTTAAAAAGGAGAAATTAAAAAATGAATATGCAAATAAATCAAAACAAATACCAAAATCCTTCCTTTGGAATGATAGATATGGGAAAGACGAGGAAAATATTTCAAAAAGCTAGATTAGGTGATGAATTTTCAAGAATGGAAGAACCATTAAAAGAATTAGGCACAAAAGCTAATTTATATTTTAAATTTAGCTCTAAATGTAAGTCAAATTTAAAGGGGCCAGGGTATGATACAGAGCACATAAAGTTAATTGCAATGCCTTTGAACAAAAAGAATATTCATAATAGTTTATCCCGCTTTTTCGCTCGTTTATCAGGAAAAGATGCGGTTTATGTTTATGATTATGATTTTGACCCATACCATTCTCATCCAAACTTTGATACTGGCGATGCGGTTTTAGAAATGACCAAAAATGCTGTTAAAAAAGTAAACGGATAAAAAGTAAGTAGGTTGCAGTCACTACTGCAACAGTAATATTTTGGTGAGCAAACTCGCCAAACGAAAACCGTCCCTGCGTGGGTGTAAGCCCGAGCTTGCGGCCGGCATGCGAAAGCGTGTTTCTCTTTCTTTCGTCTATTTCTTTCTCTTTTCGTTGCAATAAAAGAAAAAGAAATAGACATAACAATTAATTAATTAAAATATTACATTTTGGATTGCTTCGTCACAAGTTCCTCGCAACGACGCAAGCTTGAAAATAACTAACAACTTCATTGTATCAAAATTAGTTTAATTTTCAAATATTAACAATTTATATGGCTCAATTTCCAATTCTTTTGCTATTTTATACAAAGTAAGAATAGGAATATTCACTTCTGCACGTTCAATCATTCCCATATAATTCCTACTAATTCCAACTTTTTCAGCTAATTTTTCTTGAGATAAATTTTGTTCTTTTCTCAAGTCTTTTATTATTTTACCAATATTTTTCAAAAATTTTTTGCTCATTTTTATACTATGCTTCTTTTTTTTGTAAATTTCTACCAAGTATGACTTGTCAAAAATTCTGTTTAGTGTTATTAGTATTGTTATACAGCATGACAAGTGAGATTGTACAAAACAATAAAAAGGATTAACAAATGAACGAGAGAAAAGAAGAAGAACTAACATTTAATAATATAGATATTCTTAAATTTATAAGCTCAGATTTATGTGAATCAATCAGAGATTTAACTTACAATATTAAAGAAATAAAAAATGATGTTGATAAAATCAAAGAGCATTTAAATTTATAAAAATTTGTTTTATGCTAAAATAAAACCATGGCAATTATTTCGGATGATGATGAATTTGGTTTTATAAAAAAGGATGAATGTCCTTGCAAAAGTCCTGATACAAAACCTGAGGCGATTGAATTCGACAAGAGTTTTGAAAACAACATCCGTCCGAAAACTTTTGAAAATTACATCGGCCAAAGCGGGCTGAAAGAGACTTTGCAGATTTCAATCGAAGCTGCGAAAAGACGAGAGCTTCCGCTTGATCACCTACTTTTTTACGGCCCTCCCGGGCTCGGCAAAACTACCTTAGCCGGCGTTATCGCAAACCAAATGGATGTTGAAATAAGAATTACATCCGCTCCTGCTCTAGAGCGTCCGAGAGATATAATAGGAATTTTGATGTCCTTAAAAGGGGGCGAAATACTTTTTATCGACGAAATCCACCGTTTAAATAAAGTCGCAGAAGAAATTTTGTACCCTGCCATGGAAGATTTTTTCCTTGACATGACCACGGGAAAAAGCCAATCAGTCAAAACTTTGAGAATTCCCGTGCCGAAGTTCACCCTTATAGGGGCTACCACAAAAGCAGGAGCCCTGTCAGGCCCACTCAGAGATAGATTTGGCATAATTCACCGTTTGGAATTTTATTCGACCGAAGAATTGACTCAAGTAGTTAAAAGAACAGCAAATATTTTGGATATAAAAATCACAGACGAAGGTGCAGTATCTATAGCAAAGCGTTCCAGAGGAACACCAAGAATTGCAAACAGGCTGGTCAAAAGAGTTGGCGATTATGCTCTGGTCAAGCACGACGGAGCAATCACCGAAGAAATAGCCTGTAAATCCTTGGATATGTTAAAAATTGACGATTTTGGACTTGATAATACCGACAGATGCTTATTGAAGCTCATTATTGAAAAATATGACGGAGGGCCTGTCGGAATTGAAACACTTTCCGCCGCACTGGGCGAAGACATCCGCACAATTGA
>Ga0302271_10003025_pt1 | contig 14581 bp, 9 predicted proteins | sample III_Bog_N1_1_FD_198767 | JGI IMG/M metagenome (GOLD analysis project Ga0302271, IMG submission 198767) | Peat permafrost microbial communities from Stordalen Mire near Abisko, Sweden - III_Bog_N1_1 | ecosystem: Environmental > Terrestrial > Soil > Wetlands > Peat | place: Sweden: Abisko... | reverse complement strand
TTATTCGACAATTTCAGATCCCGTACAAATTACCACAAATGACAAAGAACATTTTTTTGCCAGTTACTATGGTATTAACTCATTTGACGGAACCGAAAGGTATGCCACTGTGCTTGAGACCGAAATAAAATTCAGGCTTCCCACTGAAAATGATCAGGCAACATTAGGTCTGGTCGATTTGAAGACTAATCGGTTTATTCCATTGACTCAGACACGTGCATGGAATTTTCAGCAGGGATGCATGGCTCACTGGCTTGGCACTTCTCCCGATTCATTAATTATATACAATGATCTCAGGGAGGGAAAGTTTGTTTCTGTCATTATGAATGTTTTTACAAAAATGGAACTTAAAACTACTCCATATCCTGTGAGTGCTGTATCTCCCGACGGAAAAGAAGCTCTAAGTATAAATTTTTCTCGTCTCATACATTTTCGACCAGATTATGGATATGGTGGAAATGACCAGAATGCTCACCCTGAAATAACTTTCCCTGCCGACGATGGACTATTTCTGATAAACCTTGAAAATGGAACATCCAGGCTTTTAATATCATATGAACAAATTATTAAGTCAATCCCTAATGCAAGGAGGGACTTGCCTCTTTGGATTAATCATACCATATTCAGTAAAAAAGGCTCGAAAATATTCCTGCTTATCAGACAAAAAGATGAACAGGGGTGGATCACAAATTCGTTAACAATCAATAAGGACGGAACCAATCTCCTTCTTTGTTTCCCAAATGATTGGGCCGGATCTCATTTCGACTGGCTCAATGATGATGAATTAATGGTTACGGCAAACTGGGAAGGGAAACAATATGCTCATGTTTTATTTACTATAGGAAAACAGAATTTCAAAAGGCTTGGTAATGGTATACTGGACTACGATGGACACGGAACCTTCTCCCCTGACGGGAAATGGATGGCTACCGATACTTACCCATCTCCGGGGTTAAGGGAGCAGAAGATCTATTTGTTGGATATGAAATCCCAGGCTGTTTTATCTCTTGGAAGATTTCCGGAGCCAGAAGATTTCAGTGGATACTGGAGATGTGATATTCATTGCCGATGGAGCCCCAAAGGAGATATAATAGGATTCAATTCGACACATACCGGAAGCAGACAGGTTTATATCTACAGATTAGTTTTATAACCATGACATTTTATTCTAATTATATAAACATCGAAAGAAATAGTTTATCAAGTCACCAATAAAGACATTATATGAAAAGAGCTATCAGGCTGGGAATTATATGTATTTCACTTTCTTTGTTTTGGATTAATCCTACTCTTTGTCAGACAGAAAAGCCGCAGGAACAGCAAATCAGGATAATTGAAGAACTAGATGTTAAAGTACCTATGCGCGACGGGATAAGACTTTCAACCAATATTTACCGCCCTGACGGGCCAGGCAGGTTTCCTGTCTTGCTCATGCGATCGCCTTATGGTAACGGAGATGCCGGAGATCCTGAAGCATCATTCTTTGTAAAACATGGATATGCTGTTGTACTGCAGGATACCAGGGGCAGGTACGAATCAGAAGGCATATTTGAAGCTATGCAACCCGAGGCATTAGACGGGTACGATACCCAGCAATGGATTGGTAAACAATCATGGTGCAATGGCAGGATAGGTACATTTGGAGGATCATATGTAGGATTCACCCAATGGATGCCAGCTCCTCTGCAGAGTCCATATCTGGTCACTATGTTTCCTGTTGTTACTTTTTCCGATTTCCATGACATAGTTTACCAGAATGGAGCATTTCGCCTTGAATTATTCGGACCATGGAGCTTTGAAATGTCTCATCCCTATAATGTACCGCTGGATTCAATTGATAAACACAGGAACAAAATCCTTATGTCTCTTCCTTTAATAGACCAGGATAAAATGCTGGGATGGAAGATACCATTTCTCAGGGATTGGCTCTTACATCCTGAACATGATCAATATTGGGACAGGACAAGTGTAGGGAATGATTATCAGAAAATAAAGGCATCGGTCTTTAGCGTTGGCGGCTGGTATGATATTTTGCTTAAAGGGACAATTAATAATTTTATTAAAATGACAGGTCCTTCGATTGATCCCGAGATCAGAAGAAAACAAAAATTAATGATTGGCCCGTGGGTCCATGATGAAGGTAAAAGAAAAGTTGGTGAGCTTGATTTTGGAGAAACAGCTGAATTAAATGAGGACGAACTTATGCTCCGGTGGTTTGACAATCAGTTAAAAGGTATAAATAACGGGATAATGGAGGAGCCACCTGTTAAAATATTTGTTATGGGTGAAAACAAATGGCGTTTTGAAAATGAATGGCCACTTAAACGAACACAGTATCAAAGCTTTTACATCCACAGTCATGGTAAAGCTAATTCTTTGTCAGGAGATGGATTCATTGATACAAAAATGCCAAAAAGCGAAGCAAGAGATAGTTTTACATATGATCCACATGACCCGGTGATAACAATCGGAACTATGGGACCATATAATCAACAAACGGTTGAGGTCCGTAAGGATGTTCTGGTATTTACCAGCGCTGTTTTGAAAGAAGATTTGGAAGTAACTGGGCCCGTTAATGCAATAATATATGCTTCAAGTTCGGCCCGAAATACAGATTTTACAGCGAAGCTTGTCGATGTTTATCCGGATGGCAGAGCCATTAGGATATGTGAAGGCATTATAAGGGCAAACCATAGGGATTCTTCCGTTCCGCCTTCTGATATTGAGCCGGGAAAAATTTACAAATACTCAATTGATCTGTGGGCAACTAGTAATCTTTTCAAAAAAGATCATAAGATCAGAGTTGAAATCTCAAGCAGCAATTTCCCGCGATTTGACAGAAATCTTAACACAGGAAATTATTTTGCAACCGATACCACTATATTAAAAGCTGAACAGGAGATTTATCATAGTATAGAATACCCTTCATGCATTGTACTCCCGGTTATTCAAAAATAAAAGAGCATTTCTCATAGGATGATACATTTCTATACCCCCGGAAACCATTTTACCGCGTTTTTATAAAAAATCTTTTCAATAACCTCTTTTGGAAGCTTAAGTCCTTTAAAATTTCCATCTACCTCCCATGAGGTCATGGTTTCATCAGTCGTAAGAAATTTCCAGTCGCGCAACCAGATAGCCTGAACAGCCTCCTGAAGTTTAAGAGGGTCAGCTTCTGCACCATCAAAGTCTCCCTCATCTGTGCCATAAATTATTCTGTCCTGGTACTTTATAAAAAAGTCATGAACCTTTTGCCAATCCGCCTGTGATTGCTTTTCAATATGACAAGTACGCGCAGCCATATCAACAGTCATGTTTGGGAACATATCAAAATGTTTCGCCAATTCATCGACACTCCATTCAAGGCTCCCGAGATGGGCTCCCATAAAATGCAGGTTTGGATGTTTTCGCAACATGTTGTCTCTTGCAGCTATCTGATCTTCATATGAAGGATATTCAGGATGAAGAAACATATAATATTCAGGGTGCTCAGTAAAATACTTTTTATCATTGTTTACGGTCATTTTTTCAATCGGAAGCCAGCAATTCTTCGGTTCTCCAAGATGACCACATACGGGCATGTTCCTTTTCTCGAGATAATCAAAAATCGGGTCAAATTTCGGATCATCTATCATTATGAATTTGCCATTTTTATCCTTCTCAACCATGCCGATATTTTTCCATACTTTAATGCCAATCGCTCCTTTTTTAAATGAATCATCGAGGTAGGCAATTGTTTTTTCTTTCCAGCCGGGTTCATCCCATCCCTTTAAATTGAACGCAGTCAGATAATGAAGATGTCCTGGAAAAGCAGCGATCTGTTTGATTGCAAAATCCTGCTGCTCTTCAATGGTAGGATGAACAAATGCATCAGTATTAATCGTAAGAATCCTGAAATTATCCTTTATTGCCTGTTCCATGAAAGAATGTCTTTCAACGCTAATGTGGCAGTGAATATCAATTTTCTCCATTTTCATAAAATCTTCCGGGGTGCAATATGAAATTTTTGCGTTGATACCTTGCTTGCAGGCGGGTATTCCTAAGATCATGCCAAATAAGATAAAAGAGCTGATCCATCTTAATGATGATTCAAAGATTTTCATAAAGAGATAATATTAAGTTTCGAAATTTCAGTAGCAAAAATATAAAATAGAAATATAAGATAAACGAAAAGCAAACAAAAGTTTAAGAAATAAATTATTGCAATAAAGAAAGGTTAAATAAACAGATTCTCTAATATCATAGGGTTTTTAGAAATGCAGATAAAGATAAATTGTATATTTGGCTTATAATTAATAAGTTTTGCCGAATGAAGTCAATCATGTTTATTACTGCAGTGCTATTCACTGCAATATTTACCGGGTGTTCAGAATCTAAGCCCAAACCACAAGATACTAACAATATCCGCAGTTACCTTATTAGGAAAGCCGGTGAAATAACGGATAATTCACTTTCGGAATTCAATTCGCTCAGCGACTGGAAGAATATCAGGAATAAAAGATTCAATGAGTTTTATGAGATGATGGGTTTACCCCCTGAAGATTACCGGCCACCCCTGAATGTAAAAATCACTGGGACAATACAGGAAAAGGGATACCATATTGAAAAACTATATTACGAATCTCTCCCCGGTCTTTTTGTAAGGGCTAATCTTTATATTCCTGACAATTACAAAAATCCGATGCCCGCTATACTATACGTCTGTGGACACTCTCCTACTCAAAAAGTTCATTACCAGGCCCATCCGCGAAAATTTGCGCAATTGGGATTCGTCTGTCTGATCATTGAAACCATTCAGTGGGGAGAAGTAAAGGGAGAACACTGGGGCTGTTATGCTAAAGGCTGGTTCAACTGGTATAGCCGTGGTTATAATCCTGCAGGAGTGGAACTATGGAATGGCATCCGTGGACTTGATCTGTTGTCATCCAGACCGGAAGTTGACCCGGAGAAATTAGGTGTAACAGGAATTTCAGGCGGAGGATCGCAGAGCTGGTACATTGGGGCTGTCGATTCACGCGTAAAAGCAGTAGCACCGGTATGCGGAGCAAGCACACTTAAAGCCCAGATCACCTCACGTACAATTGACGGACATTGTGATTGTATGATGCCAATTAATACTTACAGCCAGGATTTCTCTGATATAGGCGCATTGATTGCTCCAAGGCCACTTCTCATATGTCAGGCTGACAGGGACGGGTTAAATGTTGTTGAATCGGTCAGGGAATTATACCAGCGAACAGGGAAAATTTATAAATTATACGATGCCGGGGACAATATAAGCATGATCGAAACGCCAGGAGGGCACTCCTACCATAAGCTTTCAAGGGAGGGAATATTTTCTTTTTTTATAAAGCATCTTATGGGCAAAAAGGTATCACCTGAAGAGGCCGGAGATATTGATGAATCTGAAAAAAGTATGTTGTCCGAGGAAGACCTGCAGGTATATAAAGAAGGGCCTCCTGTAAACGACTTGACTAAAACAATACAGGATTCTTTTATTAAGCTTCCGGAGAAACCCGTAATATCAAATGAAAAGGAATTAACTGGATTAAGGGATTCCATCAGATTATTTCTTAAAACCAAAACATTTGGGGCATTTCCACAAAAGAAATCTGCATTGGACCCGGTACTTGAATTCAGGACCCTGGATGGCGGAAAGTATGGTGAAGACATTTATAGTTTTGTCCCTGAAGATGGCTGGCGTCTCAGATTGGATATCCACTGGGCTCATAAACCTGATAGTATAAATCCGATTTTGATCGTTTTACGAAATTCTGATGAATCCCGTTGGGAATCTGAAGGTTTTGCAGATAAAATTTCCAGTGATCAGAACATCGCCTTCCTTGAAGTGCGTGGGGTCGGCGATGCCGGGTGGGCACCGGAATTACAATGGCATGTAAGACGTGCATCAGCCTGGACAGGAAGGACAATAGCCTCAATGCAGGTATATGACCTGTTGAGATGTCTTGAATTCTGTCGCACCTTGCCCGGCGTTGATCCCGCAAAGATCAGTATTGCGGCACGGAACGACATGGGGGTAGTTGCCTTGTATGGTGCTCTTATGGATGGTAACTGTGCATCTGTAGTTCTGAAAAATCCGCCTGAAACACAGGATCAGTCAAGCAGCCCGGACGGAAAGGGTGCGGCAACTGAGATGTTGAATTGTCTGAGAATCACTGATGTATATCAGCTTCCGGCTCTTCTTACTCCAACAACCGTGACGTTTGAAGGAGCGATTCCACCGGCCTTTATCTGGTCGGCCGACATACTTGAGAAATTAGGAAAGGCAAAAATTACAGCAATACAATAATTTTTCTCCAAATACTCTTAGTTCAAAAGTGACCCCATTTCGTACAGTCATCCGCAACCTGCATATTCTAACAGGCTTATTTATAAGCCCGTTTATCCTGATATATAGTTTTGGTGTGCTTACATTTAATAACGAGGGACTCCTTAACCGGCTGTCTCCTGTAAAACGGCTACCGGAAATTAAAACAAAACTTGATACTATTCCTTATGGCGAAACCGATCTTGCCGTTGCTAAAGCTGTATGCAAAAAACTTGATATCATCGGTGAAGTCGATTTTATATCGCGATGGAAAGGTCATCTTTCCTTTCCTGTTAATAAGCCCGGATTACGGACTATTATTAACATAAATACGATCAACGATTCTGTTTCTGTAAGCCGCGAACAATTGGGATCATTACGTGCAATGAGCTATCTGCATCAAATGCCTGGTCCGCATAACGAAAATATACGTGGTAATTCAACATTTTTAAAATTCTGGCGCGTAATGAGTAATGCAGTGGGATACTTTCTGCTTTTTCTTGCGACAAGCGGCGTATTAATATGGTTGCTTCTTAAAAGTGAAAGAAAAATGGGTGTGTTTGTACTTATTCTGGGATCGGTCACTTTGACCTGTCTTATATTATTAATTCTTAATTCTTAAAATATTCCGGAACGGAAATGGGGAAAGGGTTTAAATCTATAACTTACTGGAATCGGAAAATTCATATTTATACCGGATTATTTTTACTCTGGTTCATCTGGCTGTTTTCAGTTTCTGGTCTGTTATTGAACCATGGAAAATGGAAATTTGCAGGTTTTTGGGATCAGAGGAAACTGAGTGTAAAAGTATTTACCGTTAATATACCTGCCGGACTGGACAGTGCATCATTAATAAATGTCATAATGGAACAGACTAAAATATCAGGTGAAGTTAGTGCTGTAAAGCTATCGAATGACAGCATTGATTTCAGAGTTTCCATTCCTGGACATGAAAGGAATTTACATATTGATCTGAAGAAAGGTAGTTGCACTTCGAAAGAGATCGAATTTAATTGGTGGGGTAAAATCCGTACACTTCACACTTTTAACGGGATAAACAAAACCAGGCTCGATGAAGGACCTAACTGGATATTTACACGTATATGGCAGTATTCAATGGATGCTATTGCCACGGGTCTGATTATTTTGTGTGTAAGCAGCTGGATAACATGGTTTAAATCGAAGAAAAGCTTCCTTCCCGGAATTATAGTTTTAATAACGGGTTTGCAATTGCAATTTACTTTGTATTCCTGATTAAGATATTTTGATGAGCTGTAATTCAAATAGGTTTTTACCTAACGACCTGCTCTTTTGGCAGAAATAACCAGTTCATCGATCCAAAGCTTCTGAGAGTTGTCCAATAGTCCCGGGCCAAAATAAGGAGCCATTAAAAACTGGTTGAACTTCATATGCGGAAAATCGGTGGATCGTAATATCTCGTCCGTACGATCAATAACCAGCTTCCCGTCAAACCAGCCTCTGACAATTCCGTCTTTGACAGGCACATCGTTTTTCATATCCAGGGAATTCAGTTTAAAGTAAGCCTCAATGCAATGCCATTTATCATCATTAAAGAGTGTATCATTACTATCGTACAACATGCCATTATAACCGCCCTTCAGCGGTCCCTGGGTAAGTCCGTGTGCCATATGTTCGTTTTGAATATCCTGGGCAGCCAGACGCAGCCTTCCATTTACCGGTTCAATATAAAGGGTAAGGTGGGTGGCAGCAGGGCCATCAAATTCGCCGTTTTCGGTTGTAAGAAAATGAGTGAGATGAGGATGCCAGTTTACACCCGTCCATTTCCAGCCCTTTGACAATCTCAGATAATAACGGATATATATTTCCCCGGACGGTTTGAACAGATGCCTTTGAGGAGATGATCCATGAACGTCCTGAATGCCCTTAATCCATTCATATTCAATGCAGCCGGCTCCATCCCTGGAATTGACGTTTATCCGGCATGCAGTTCCATCATACCATCCCCGGTCTCCAAGCTGCATATCGTCAAATTTTTCATTGATAAGGACATCTTTTTGACCTTCTGCCATCTGAAAAAAGACAGATAACATCAATATGGGTAGCAGTAAGTTCTTATACATAAGCGAAATGCTTTATAATCAATTAATAAACAATCATTTATAAAATATTACATGATAATATCTAATTCTGTGTTCTTAGTTAGTCCGGTATCCATTTTCTTTTTACCTGCGATAACTGTATATGGTGCTGAAAATTTCCTGGCATCACCATCTGCATCATATTCAAGAAGCTCCATCTTCAAGCCGCCATGGTTATCAGTCTGGCTATGGGCAACTTCTTTACCATTCCTGTCTATCACCTTTATTTCTTGTCCCGGTAATACCTTACCAGATTTGTCATGAAGTATTATTGAGAGCGTCCAGTAGACAGAATAAACATGATGCTGACTGGTTGCATTAACAGCGAAATCGACACCTGAGAATTCATTTGACCTGAATTTAGTTCCAAAGGCCAGAAAATCAAGCTGTTCATAAGATCCCATCCTTATCGGTTTAAAATCAGATTTTGTGTTTGGTGTTCTTTCAATGATGTTGCCCTTTAACTCAGTATCTTCCGCTCTGCCATAACTGGATGCCACCCAGACAGATGTGACATTCGATCTGATATGATTGTTATATATTTTACCACCTTTGGAGTTACCAATATAGAAGGCACACGCGACGGCATCTGTCCCGGGATTTTCCTGGTCAATTATGATATCATTTCCGAATATTTCATTGTCACCGGCGCTGGCACTATAGAAAAATGCAGTAGCTACAGGAATAAAATTCGGATACTTCACATATTTTCTTCCGGTTATGAAGAATTTGTTATTATAAATTCTGTTTCCAAGGCAGCCTTCCGGTGATCCGATAGTTGCACCGTAATCAGCCATACGAATTGCATTTGTGCTTAAATTATCGTTATACTCGCAGCTCGGAAGTGAGGCTTGAATATGGAATTCGTTATTGAATATTTCGATATCCCTGTGTCGGAATATTTCAATCCCTGAGCCTATTTCCGGTTCAAAACGGTTTTCAAATATCTTAGATCCGTCGCCCATTGCCATCAAACTGTAATGGTTAGTAACCGTCTGACGATTAACAAAGTAATTATGATGAATAGTTGAAAATTTCCCCTTGAAGCATAAACACCCCTGTCCGCCATAGAAATCGCAGAAAGATACTTCTGAAGCTTGTTCGCCCCGAAGATCAACGGCATAGAATTCTGATCCGTGCCGGTTGATAATAAAGGGATTCCTGATGTCGAATGTGCAGTTTGTAATTGTCGCCTGAGGCACATCAACTGCAGTGGTATTTATTCCAGAGGAAATGACCTTTACATTATCGAGAATAATACGGACATTCGTGGCAGTGGATTGAATTCCCCAGGAGAGTATTCCAATAGTAGCATTTCTTATTATTCCATTTTTTATTGTTACGGTACCTGTTCCGTCTGCTATAGGTATACCTTCCTGAGGTTTCCCGGAGATAACATCAGCCGTATAATCAAAAAAAGCTGAATGATTTATGTTATATAAATGATCATAATGACCCATTGGATGTGTTTTTTCAACTATACCTATGCCTGCATCCATTGAGGGTCTTATGTCAATTTCATCTACGAGGCAGTCATTTTCAGCTTTCACCCGGATACGATATTTTCCCGCAGGCAGGTTATTCAGATGTGCAAAAATAAATCCTCCCCCGAGTTGGGCAGAACGATTAAGTATTGGGCAACTTACCCGGGTGGAGTCACCATACTTTGTTATACATCTGACTTCATTCCCTTTTTCATCATCAACAAAAATACTGATCCGCATATCTTTTTTCAAATCGCCACCCATATCTGTGTAATAATTACCGGTTATACCGCACATGGCAAAGTACGACCTCAGGGGTACAGGCAGGTATACGTAGGAGGAAACTATCTCATCACCAGCTTTCAACCGCAATAACTTTTTGCCGATGAAGGTATGAACCTCTTCTGTATTCTCGATTTTCGCTCCCGGAGCCTTTGAGATATCCCATCCGGTCAGCCCGTCTTCAAACCCATAATTTGCCACATGCTGGTAATTTCCATCTGCAAAAGTCAAAGTATATCCATTCAGATCAAGGGTAACATCTTTGCCCAGGAAAAGAGTGCTTTTTTCGCTCGAGATATCCTGGGTTAATTCATAGGTCGCTCCTGCCCTATCACATATTCCTGGTCTGCTGACTGCAATAACTCCATCTGATAATGTCTTATGATCCTGCTGCTTGTACTGTGCACATAAGCTCCCGGAAGCAAATGAGGTTAACATCAGTATAACAAAGAAATGCAATTTTGGTATATTCATTATCTCATTTTTTTGTAATAAGTATCAAATCGTAATGGCTAATTCCTTTTAATTTCTTTATATTAGTAATATCTTACCGAAAGGGATAAAATTATACAATATAATGATGCAATGATATGAAAACAAAAGAATATATTAAAATAAAGACAATCTTTCGCCTTCATAACCTTATTTTTATTTTACTTATTCTGATATCCAATAGGAATAATAGGTTATGGGCACAGTCTGAATCTCCGGATCTAGCAAAATATACTCCGAAATGGATACAACAGGGGTTTGCTGATGCAGGAGCCAGCCATGAGCCCTGGATATTCCAGGTTCGCCGCAATGGGGAGGAATTCAATCAATGGCAGAAAGACAATTTCGATTATCAGCTTTCCGAACCATATATTAAGGCTTTGGCTGAATCGGGTATTACAGTCTTCCATGTCGGCTGTTATAAAGGATTCGGTTTCAGAGCCGAGAAAGAATATATGGACCGAGTGGCACAGGCAGTGTCAATTGCCCATAAATATGGGATGAAGGCTGATACATATGTTCAGTGGAATACTATGGCTTATGAGACTTTTTTTTCCGAAGTCCCTGAAGCAAAAACCAATTTATGGTATCAGATTGACATAAACGGAAAACCCTTGATGCTTACTTACAGCAATCAGCAATCATGGCGTTACAGGCCATGCTTTAACAATGATGATTATATGAATTATTTCAAGGAGAAAATAATCCGGTATGTGGTTCAAACAGTTAAAACGGATTTCATCCATTTTGACAATTTTGATTTCAATTACCCGCCATCAGCAGATTTTAATCCCGCCACAATTGCGGCATTTCGAAAATACCTAAACGATAAGTATTCGACTACGAAAAGGATTGAAAGATTTGGCTTTGAAGACTTATCTTATGTCTTGCCTCCTGCATGGAATAATGAAAATCCTGCAGAGAAAATGCTGACTATCAATGATCCGGTAATGCAGGAGTGGATAGATTTCCGTTGCTGGACGTTTACGACACGCCTGGCTGAATGTGCCCGTTTTGTGCGCTCAATGAACAAGGAAATAGTCATTGAAGTCAATCCACACGGATTAGTAGGCAGCAACAGGGCATGGGAAGTAGGCATCAATCATCCCGACCTTATGCAGTATACCAATGTGATCTGGACTGAAGATGACAACAACCCCCGATGGGAAAATGGAGTAGCAATTGGCAAATTCCGTCATTTTAAACTGGGGCGCACCACAGGCAATTTTATTATGACTTACTGTGGCAAACCGCAGGATTTTGCTGAAAATCTTGCACTTAACAGGACTATTGGTTTTTTAGGGACCGAGATCCCATCAGGAGTCTCAAAAAAATACCTCGACTTCTGGTCAGCAAATAAGGATCTCTATTCAAATGTATCAGGAGCCGAAAAAGTTGCCGTCTTACGCAGTTATCCTTCTATGGCTTATAATAACTTTGAGACACAGGTCGCTGTAAATATGGCTGAACAGGCATTACAGCAAAAGCAGATCCCATTCGATATCATTTTTGATCAGCAGATGGGTCAGCTAAAAAAATACTATGTGATTGTTCTTGCAGATCAGGAGAGTCTGACTGATGAATCGATTGCTTCTATAAAAAGATTCGTGAAGGATGGCGGAGGGCTGGTAATGACGGGAAATACCGGAAAGTTCGATGGATGGAGAAGATTAAGGAAGATAAGCCTTCTTATGGAATTATTGCCGGAAGATGAACAATTATCTACTATAAAACTTACCTACGGCGGAGATCCGGTATCAATTAATTATGGAAAAGGTAAGGTGATTTATCTTCCTTCTCTGAGACAACCTTCGGGAGAAGTAAAACTTGGAATGGAATCAGTGTGGATGATGCCTGAAAATGCAAATGAACTCTCATCAGCTATTTACAGGTCAGCCGCGAATCCTCTTCCTTTAAAAGTCAATGCCCCTCAATGGATAGGCGTTTCACACGACTCCGGTGAAAATCGCGAAATTATCCACCTCTTCAATTATAAGAATAGTCCCAATACAGAATTGATCACGCTGGAGTTTAATGGTAAGGTGAAAAATGCCTGGGCTGTTTCCCCTGATTTCAAAGGCAGAAAAACTATACCTCTTGCGGAGAAGGGAGTCCTGACAAAATTGAACATTAATGATCTTGATGTTTATGATATTATAGTACTTGAGAAATAGCAGATTTATAAAAACATCACAAATTCTTAAGTTTTAATATCAGTTTGATAATCTGATTTCTAATTGATTCAAAACGTTCAGGAGTCCAATTCCCGAAATCATTTATAATTTCACGATCATTGAAGTCACACATATCCCTGATCGAATCAAGAAATTTTTCAGCTTCGGCAATTTCTGCGGGATGTTTTCCGCCCTTTGCAGAACAGAGTTTTTCCAGTTGATAAATATAACGGACATCGTCAATACCTTCTCTCAAGGCTTCCCAGTTAGGGGTAGCCAACGGGCCCCCGACATGTGGATAAGTAATGGCATAATCGCTGAATTCATGATCAAGATCTTCAAATGGATTTCCACGGGAATTTTCAGTTGTAGATGGTCCCCAACTGCAGATTCCATCAAGGTTTTGCCTCCAGGTATAATACCCGTAAATATACCGGCTGTATCCCGGATTCATACAATCAACCACTGCATTGTTGTACTCCCAGGTCTTACGGTCTGATTGCCTTACTTTTTCTCCGCGGACCAGGGTTTTTCTGTCAACCTGGCTGTCGTTCTCGATGTCAAGCAGCTTTCCGCCAATATTTGTGGTGCTCATTGTAATGGCTCCGGGCACTTTCTTTATTTCTTTCAAAAGTTCAAGGGTAATCTTTTTTCTTAAAGCGATCCTTGGCTCATCTATAGGCATAAATCCAAGAGGCGGACCTCCGATCGCCTTGTTTTTTTTCATAGCTGTTTCTGCCAGTGCCCTGGCTCGTGCCGGATGGATTTTAGGATCATAAAGCAATATACTTCCAGGATGCTGACCCTTTGCGGCTTGTAAGTATTGACCAAAATACCAGAATACTGGTCGTGTAATCCCTGTTTTTTTAGCTGCGTTTAACATGGCTTCGAGGTGTTCCAACCTCGGTGAACCATCTTTATTCCATTGAAAATAATAAGGACTTGCTACTACTACTGTGCTCATTCCATGATTAATATAATCCCTGAACGAATTTATGCCATCCTGATAGATTTTCTCTTTCTGAGCTGATGACCAGTCTTTACTCTCAAGTTCAAAGAACTCATAACTCAGTAACATATTATAATCAATTCCAGGAACCGGTTCAAGAGTAACAGGAATGATCTCTACTTTAAAAGGAATTGTTTGTTCAGCTTCTTTTTCCGATTGAATCCTGATTACACCCTGGTATTTACCAGGGAAGGTTGTGCTGTCTGAGTGCACAGTTAACCAGAATCTTGTAGTATATGAAATCGGAATATTCGTATGATCAGTCCTGTCAATCAGGCGTGGGATCAACTTATAGGCGTTGCCATCGCCGGTCCTTATTTTCATTACCTTTGCTACCTGAACCTGGATATTGCCTGATGGAATTATTTTTCCGGCAGGTCCTGACAGATCGCTCACCGAAACTTTTACATCGCCAAGATCCCGGAGTGGATAGATGCAAAATGTAAGAGGGTCAAAGTCATTTCGGCTCATCAGGAGATCCAACTCACTGATGCGCTCCTTTTCGGAAGGGATGTCCCAGGGATAGACATAACGTTCAAAGTCCCTGTTAAATAATATATAACCCTGTTGAATATCCTCTTTTTTCAGGGCGAGATCACTTTTCTCTATAACAGGCAATTCCTGATTAAAATTCTTTGCAACAGGTATACTGAATTTGCTTGTAATATTTTCACCTTCTTAACCCCAAACCG
>Ga0302271_10003024_pt1 | contig 14583 bp, 4 predicted proteins | sample III_Bog_N1_1_FD_198767 | JGI IMG/M metagenome (GOLD analysis project Ga0302271, IMG submission 198767) | Peat permafrost microbial communities from Stordalen Mire near Abisko, Sweden - III_Bog_N1_1 | ecosystem: Environmental > Terrestrial > Soil > Wetlands > Peat | place: Sweden: Abisko... | reverse complement strand
AAAACTTATAAGACAAGCGATAAACTAAGATAATTGTGATGAGACTAGCAATGAAGAGAATACCTAATGTGCCAATAAATATTTTTTATATGTCTTTCTAGATCTTAACGAAAGGCTTTATAACAGAATCCTTATCAAGAAGCTAGACTAACTGTGGAGATGAAAAAAGTAATAAGAAAGAAAGATGAATAATTGCAAAAAGAAATAACAAACAAAAATTCATTTTAAGTTCATTTTTGTTACATAATAAAGGTGATTCATTTGATCTGGCGAACTCATGGAAATATACCTGATGTCAGACGGTACGGATGCATCGTAGTTTTGCTGGGAAGCTGCGTTAAAAAGGTTTACTTTCTCATTTATCTCTACTGGAGAAGAAATCAAAACATATTTTTGATTTGTGTCAGACACAAAAATATCATCCTTTGAAAAATATTTTGATCCATCAAAGGCATGTTCCCACGATCCAGCAGTGAGTGCCTCGAAGTTTTCAGATAGCACAGTATCGAGGTCGCTAGCTGCTTTGCTTGCTGGAATAGAAACTGTGAGCTAGGTCATTGTCTTGTCAGTTTTATTAAAATATTCAACTTTCATAGTATCTTAATGGACCGCTAAAAACGTAGAGTTAGATTCGATTTCAAAAAGAATATTTGTGTAAGTTGTTATATTCATCCTTCCGCATTAAACTCCAATAAAGCCCATATTTGAGTCTGCTTACGGGAGACATATATTTGTGCCAAAAAATCTATTCGATGTTGTTAGCTAAGTTGAGGGTTAGATGAAAATCTTTAAGCTCGACTTAGGAATGTAGTATTATGGTTAACATCGAGAATCATATTCTGTTGTTGTGTATACACAAGTCTCATTAACATTCTTGACGAAATTAAAAGTCACAGATGTTGGAATTATAAATCTTAACCCTGAATTTTCATAAGTCGATGTAAGGCTGGACAAAGAAAATGAAGATACACCAGTTGTCTTATTTTTTATCGAGTTATAGAGAAAATTACGCTGTAAAGCATCTATACAAGCTGCTTATCTCAGGTCCTTTAGAGTTTATGTATCTAGCTAACTGATTTGTGTAAGTTATCTTTTTTCCCTTTTGATTTGTTAAATAAAAAATAAGTAATGCACAATAGTGTTCCAAGAAAATAAGGAAAATATAAACTGAAAATTTTTTAAAAATATTTTTAAGAAAGAAAAAAAGATTGTAATTTTTTGTTTCTCCTTATTTGATTAAATTTGCAAACGATTCTTAAAAACCATGAATCTGAGATAAGATGTTCCCACAAATCCCTAGCCAATTTATGAATTGGAAATTAATTTAGGGGGAGGTTGTGCTAAAACTTTTCTATTCTCTTGTACATTCGAGCAATTATTAAAATAAAGATTCAAATGCATAATCAAGCACTATTCAATTACAATTATTATTGCTGACAAAGTAACCTTATCCATTAGTATTCTGATTGCTTGACAAGTATTCATTTTTAAATTATTGTTTCTTTCCCCTTTGAATAAAATGTGTTTTTTATTCAGATTTGAGTATCTTAAAGAAATTAGCTTTTACCAGAAGGATAAGCGAAGCCCACTGTATTTGATCCTGTTAAGAATATCTTGGTCAATTATATTCTGTACTAATCCCACACTAGAAACTACGAGCGGAATGAATTGGTCATTTGTGAGAACATCCCCATTGATCATATGCCTATTGAAATTATTTAAAACTTACAGTTGACTAAACAGCACTTAATGGGCTGAATCCATGCGCTGTTTTATAACTTCTTGTAAGAGTTTGAGCAATCTAACTTCATCAGCAAACACCCTTTCTTTGGCATCTTCTTCCGCACTCAAGGAACTGCTTCTTATTGAGAATGTGGAGTAAAAAGTCATGGCGAAAATAAAGAGACACGGAATGAACATCAAGAGTGCGACTTGGTACTAAAAGCGCATTCTTCTTCTTGCCCAAATTAGGGCTTTAATTTTCGAGTCAAATTTTTGTTTCTTAGATCTATGTAGTCTCAAAGGATTGTTGTTGTATGTGTGATTTCTAATTACCAAATCTCAATCTTACAGTCTCAACATATCACACTTTATTTATTTATATTCAAGCATCGCTGTTCCCTTTTTTGCTTTCAACTTTTTTCCTTTATTTGAGAGAAGAAGAAAAAAGATCATTTTTTTTTATCAGAAAGACATTATTTCTTATCTTTTTGAATGAGATTTTTTATCTTATTTGGTATTATTTTATTTTTATTTTCCCTTGTTTTTTTTTTGATAAAATTTCATATTTTTAATCGGATTCATTTGCTTTTTTTAAGAACTTCACTTAAGCGCATTTTACTAAAAAAAATATTAACTTACTTCACAGTGAATGTGAAATAATTAATCTTAATTTATTTTCTTTTGTTAGGACTCCAGATGCCATAAAAAACAACTATCCTTCAAATTATAGAAATCCCATATTGAAATTGATCCTGAAAAATTAAAGAAATAAGTACAAATAGAGTTTAAGTCAAAAAACTACAAGGACAACTTTATATCCCTTATCTGAAAGCGCTACTTCAGCTTCTAGACTAGAACCTCTCTACAATCAAGGGAGGCCCAAAAGTTTTAGGATTTATCCTCATATTGATGAGGTAACATATGAGATTATCAGCATCCTTGAAGATCTTCACCCTTTATTCTACGTTATCTCTCATTTCTTTGATTCTTTTCTCAAACCTAGAAGGCTGTGCTTAACTTGAAGATTCACTGCGGAGATCTAAAATCAATAGCTCTACGGAGTTGATGGTTAGTAATTCAATAATTTGTTCTTCGATTAAGCAATTTCCGTTCTCAAACTCGAATTAGATTACAGTAATTATGAATTTCCTACGAATCGGAGTTTGATTGCTCAATTATTGCTTTTATTGCTATTAGAAATTATCAGTTTTCTAGTTGAAAATTTCTATTTTTGATTTTCTTTTGCCATGAGAATCCTTAGAATCTTTTGAAATGCTCAGAAGTTATGCTAGAATCACTGAAAATAAGGATGAACGTGGTAAATATTGCTTTTGATATCGCTAAGCAAGAAAATTAAGTTACTTGAATAATCCAATCATACTGTATTCAGTGAGTTACTGCCTCTCGATGCTCGTCATTATTTGGTTAATATTTTCAGTTAAGATATTAACACAGAGTCTATCATTTCCACTATGCAATACAGTCTGAAATAAACTTACCAACAACACCTTAGAAGTATTCAGAAGCAATTTGTCACAGATATCTAGGATAATATGTAATTCTAAGCAGACATTTAAGTTCAATTAGCTGCATATTGGAAGCATTACTTGTAGTTAATAACTTGAACGTAGATCTCCATTATCCTATGAATTAAGTTTCTGAAGGCAATCGAATAATAAGTTGACTGTTTCTGTCCGATGAATCGATAAATATATTGTATGTTCTTCTAAAGATGATGTTAGAATCTCACATGCTTTGAGGTAATTCTTCTATTTAATTAATGTCTTAGCTTCTTGGATATTAACGTGGCTCTTTAAAATATCAGAAGGGATTTTATATTCATATTGTTCTTTGCTGAAGAAGGCTTAGGAATTAGTGTGGAGTGGAAGTATTGATTTTTCTAAGCTAGCATTAGATTCAGATTCTTAGTATTCTCGGAATTTTGAGAACAATTACATATTATTAGTATTTTTTTAATTTGTATTGATTTTAGGATTGTTTTCAGTAACATTGCTGGTATAATTATCAAAGAAATTAACGTTGAATTTGACTATCGAGTTGACTTTCCTGCTTGCATTCTTATTAATCTTTGCATTTGCTCCTTTTTCAATATCCATAAGACTTATCCCTTTAATTCTGTCACTATTTCTCAAAGTATTGCAGGGAGAAGTATTTTCTGAAGACAATTTGTTAAAGTTAATAATATCAAATCCTTCAAGTTTAGCTTAGTTTTCTTCAATACTTGGTGTAGATGGTTAGATCTATTAAACCAATTATCCCTGGTTAGTATGAATGCTATGTGACAATTCGTGTTGTGATCCTAAGCAATCCTCTGGGGAAATCATTATCGGATCAGTAAAGCTGTCTTCAACGAGAAAGGAATGTAGACTTAACTTAAGTTTTTTTTTCTACTCAGAAACATTGGGCTCATGGATAACTTAACTTGCAAAGCTAATACCTGTCTCATGATGATTTTCTCTGTGAGTATTCTGTTATTTAATAATGCCTGTCTTTTCTGGGCTATCATCACGTGAAACTAACATGCTTTTTTGCTTCAAAGCTGGTAAAACTGTGAGCTGAATTGGGTGCTTTTTCCCTAAGTTATATGGAGAAATGGAATTCAAATTTAAAGAAGCTGGCAGAAGATATTATGTGTTATAGTTATTTTCAACTGTACCTGCTGTCTCTTAGCGAATGTTCGACCATTGGAATTAAAAAGGAGGAGGAATTAAAAAGTTTTAATTTTAAATCTAAGGGTTTTTTTTAATACTATTAGTGTTATTGTTTTTGTGTTTTAAAAAAAACGGAGCTGCAACATGAGATATTTTTCTTAGCGGCGAAACTGATCTTGGAATATCTGTAGCAGCAGATGCTAAAACTTTCATATGAGGCTAAAATTTAAGTGGGGATATGCTTTCAGACAATAAAGAACCTTCTAAAATACAATCCTTACTTGATTCTTCTTACGGAGCTATTTTCTTGAGATTACTTAGAGGACTTTCTTGCTGAACAGGATTATTTTTGGTTATTTCGATAGTCTGAATGGTGTTCCTAGCTTCGAGGATCTTCTCTTGCGCTTTCTCGAGCTTTCCTAGCTTCATCTTTCCAAATGAGTAGTCGATGAGCATGATGACTTTCTTTGGGTGATGGCAGCCTAATTGAGTTTATTTTCGAATTAATTATTTTAAGAATCGCACATATTCCTGCCATAGATCAACACTTTCTTCGCTCTCGCAGAAATACTTGAAAGCTACGGAGTAAAGAAAGCTCCTATCAAGCTTTAGTTGCTCAAGATACTTAATTTTCTCTTCCTAATCAGCTGAGCTATCCATTGAAAAATCGGTTTCGAAGGAATCAGTGTATACACCAAGTTCATAGTTAGCTTGAATTATGGCTGATCCGTAAGCTTCCATGGCTTCAGGATATCGCTTGGCGTTTAAATGGATATTTCCAATGTTCATCATGCAGATTCCAAGCGCACTTCTATCCGCTTATGTTTCGAAGAATTAAGCTGATTTTATCCATTTCAGCAGCTAAGATCTTGAAAAAGAGGTAAATTTTAAATGAAACAAACTTTTCTAAAAAACAAAAATGAACTACTTACCCAGGGTTAGTTTTGTAGTACTCCGCATTTGAATACTTGAGCATCGAAAAAAGACCAATAAATGCTTAATAAAGGACAATTGTATCCTAAGATGTCATACTATGAGAAAAGTTCTAATCGTAATTGCTCAAGGAATTTCGTTAATGTGACTCTTGAGTTATTTCAGAAAAATCATCGCGTAAGTCATATTCGCTTTCATCACTGTCTTCAATGTCACGTTGATTTTCATTACAAATATCTTCAATCATAACCTGCTTGAGTAAGAAGATAAATCGATCGATAGGGATGATTATCCTCATTGAAAACTAATAAGACAATTGATAAACTAAGTAAACTGCAATGAGACAAGCTATGAAGACAATACTTAAAGTGGCAATAAATATTTTTTATATTTCTTTCTAGATCCTAACGAAAGGCTTGATAACAGAATCCTTGTCAAGAAGCTAGACTAGCTGGAGATGAAAAAAGCAAAAAAAAAAGATGAATTAGTTTTGAGAATTGCAAAAAGAGCAAACAACAAAATTAATTGTTAGTTCATTTTTGTTACATAATAAAGGTGATTCATTTGATCTGGCGAACTCATGGAAATATACTTGATGTCAGACGGTACGAATGCATTGTAGTTTAACTGAGAAGCTGCGTTAAAAAGGTTCACTTTCTCATTTATCTAGATTGGAGAGGAAATCAAGACATATTTTTGAGCTGTGTCTGACACAAAAATATCCGCCTTTGAAAAGTAATTTGATTTATCAAATCTATGCTCCCAAGATCCAGCTGTAAGTGCTTCGAAATTTTTAGAAAGCACAACATCGAGGTCGCTAGCTGTTTTGCTTGCTGGTATGGATACTGTCAATTAGCTCATTTTTAAGTCAGTTTTATTGAAATACTCAATTTTCATGGTATCTTAATGGAGTGTTAAAAATGTAGAGTTGGATTAGATTCCAAAAAGAATATTTGCATAAGTTGTTATATTCATCCTTCCGCATTAGACTCCAATAAAGCCCATATTTGAGTCTGCAATAGGGAGACAAATATTTGTGCCAAAAAATTTATTTGTTGATGTAGGTTAAGTAGATGGTTAAAAGAAAATCTTTAAACTAGCTTTAGGAATGTAATATTACGGCTAGCATCGAGAATCATATTCCTTTGTTGTGTACACGCAAGTGTAATTAATATCCTTTACGAAATTGAAAGTCACTGATGTTGGAGCCATATATCTTAACCCTGAAGTTTCGTAAGTTGATGTAATGCTGGACAAAGAAAATGAAGACACACTAGTTGTCTTTTTTATTGATTTGTAGAGATAATTACGCTGGAGAGCATCAATATAAGCTGCTTATCGCAGGTTCTTCAGAGTTAATGCATCTAGCTAGCTGACTTGAGTAAGTGATCTTTTTTCCCTTTTGATTTGAAAAATAAAAAGTAATTTATAAAAGTGGTCCAAGAAAATAAGTAAAATATAATCTGAAACAATTTCAAAGTATTTTTTAAGACCAAAGATTTTAATTTTTTGTTTCTCTTGAGTTTGAGTTGGGTTAGTTACTTACTCAAACGATTCTTAAAAACCTTGAATCTAAGAGACAATATCCCAAAGACCCCCTCGCTGATTTCTGAAATGGAAATAAATTCTTTGGGGGATGGGGGGGAGGATTGTGCTAAAACTTTTCAATTCTCTTGTACATTTGATCAATCATAAAAATAAAGATTCAAATGCTTAATCGAGACTATCTATCACTTTTAAATTACAATCATTATTGATGGCAAAGTAACCTTTTGCATTAGAGTTATGTTTGCTATACAAACATTCATTTTGAATTATTGTTTCTTTCCCTATTGCATAAATGTGCTATTTATTCAGAATTTAATGTCTCAAAGGAATTGGTTCTTACCAGAAGGATAAGCGAAGCCCACTGTATCTGATCCTATTAAGCATATCTCGATCAATTATATTCTCCATTAACCCCATACTAGAGACTACCTGCGGAATAAATTGGTCATTTGTGAGAACATCCCCATTGACCATGTGCCTATTGAAATTATTGAGAACTTACAATTCACTAAACCTCACTTAATGGGCTGAATCCATGCGCTGTTTTATAACTTCTTGCAAGAGTTTGAGCAATCTAACTTCATCAGCGAAGACCCTTTCTTTAGCATCTTCTTCAGCACTCAAGGACCTATTTCTTATTAAGAATGTGGCGTAAAAAGTCATGGCGAAAATAAAGAAACAAGGGATGAACATCAAGAGTGCGACTTGGTTCTAAAAGCGCATTCTTCTTCTCGCCCAAATTAGGGCTTTAATTTTCGTGTCAAGTTTTTGTTTTTTAGATCTAAGTAGTCTTAAAAGATTGTTGTTGTGTGGGTGATTTAAATTACTAAATCTCAATCTTACAGTCTCAACATATCACACTTTTTTTATTTATATTCAAGCATCCACTGTTACCTTTTTTGCTTTAAACTTGTACCCTTAATTTGAGAGAACAAAAAAAATATTATATTATTTTTTATGATTATTTAAACAGAAAGTCATTATTTCTTAGCTTTTGAATGATTTTTTTTTGACTCATTTGTTGTTAATTTATTATCATTTTCCCTTGTATTATTTGAGAATATTTCTTATTTTTAATCCGATTCATTTGCTTTTTTTAAGAACTTCACTTAAGCACATTTTTCTAAAAAATTAATACTTACTCCACAGAGAATGTGAAGAAATAAAAAATTAAATCATATGAAGGTAGATTTTTTCGATACTTCTCCAACTAGAAAAATGATAATTGTAAATTTTAAATCTAAATTTATTGTATTTTGTTAGGAGAAAAGATGCCATAAAAAAACAAACCACCATCCTTCAAATTACTGAAATCCCATATTGAAATTGATCCTGCAAAATTAAAAGAAATAAGAACAAATAGAGTTTGAGTCAAAAGACTACAATTAAAACTTGGTATCCCTTATCTGAAAGCGCTACTTCAGCTTCTAGATTAAAACCTCTCGACAATCAAGGGAGGTCCAAAAGTTTTCGGATTTATCCTCATATTGATGAGATAGCATATGAGCTTATCAGCATCTTTGAAGATCTTCACCTTTTATTCTACGTTATCTCTCGTTTCTTTGATCATTTTTTCAAACCTTGAAGGCGGTGCTTAACTTGTAGATTCACTGCGGAGATCTAAAATCAATAGCTCTACGGAGTTGATGGTTAGTAATTCAATAATTTGTTCTTCGATGAAGCAACTTCCGTTCTCAAACTCGAATTAGATTACAGTAATTATGAATTTCTTACGAATCGGTGCTTGATTACTCAATGATTGGTTTAATGACTATTAGAAATTATCAATTTTCTATCTGAGAATTTATTTATTTGATTTTCTTTTGTAAGGAGAATTTTGAGAATCTTTTGAAATGCTCAGAAGTTATGCTAGAATCACTGAAAATAAGGATTAACGTAGTAAATATTGCTTTTGATATCGCTTTGCAAGATAATTAAGCTACTTGAATAATCCAGTCATGCTGCATTCAGTGAGTTACTGCCTCTCAATGCTCGTCATTATTTGGTTAATATTTTCAGTTAAGATATTAACACAGAGTCTATCATTTCCACTATGCAATACAGTCTGAAATAAACTGACCAACAACATCTCAGAAGTATTCAGAAGTAACTCATCACAGATGTCTAAGATGATATGTAATTCTAAGCAGACATTTAAGTTCAATTAGCTGCATATTGGAAGCATCACTTGTTGATAGTAACTTGGATGTAGATCTCCACCATTCATTGAGTTAAGTTTCTGAAGGCAATCGAATAATAAATTGACTGTTTCTGTCCGATGAATTGGTAAATATATTGTATGTTCTTCTAAAGATTATGTCAGAATCTCGCATGCTTTGAGGTAATTCTTCTATTTAGTTAATATCTTAGCTTCTTGGATGTTAGCTTGGCTCTTTAAAATATCAGAAGGGAATTTATATTCATATTATTCTTTGCTGAAGAAGGCTTAGGAATTTCCCATCGAATTGCCAATAATCATCATTCTATTAAAAGTTTTTAACTGATGATGCGATTGCTCGGGAGTCTTTTAGGGGCTGTTGCTTGTTTCTTGATGAAGTGGAAGTATTGGTTTTTCTGAGCTAGCATTAGATTCAGAATCTTAACTTTCTCGGAATTTTGAGAACAATTAGATATTATTAGTATTTTCTTAATTTTTATTGATTTTAGGATTGTTTTCAGTGTAATTGCTGGTAGGATTATCAAAGAAATCAACATTGAATTTGACTATCGAATCGACTTTCCTGCTTGCATTCGTGTTAATCTTAGCATTTGCTCTTTTTTAAATATCCACAAGACTTATCTCTTTAATACTGCCACTATTTATCAAATTATTGCAGAAAGAAGTATTCTCTGAAGACAGTTTGTTAAAGTTAATAATGTCAAATCCTTCATGTTTAGATTAGTTTCCTTCAATACTTGATGTAGAGGGTTAGATCTATTAAACCGACTATCCCTGATTAATATGAGTACTATGTGACAATTCGTGTTGTGATCCTAAGCAATCCTCTGGAGAAATCATTATCGGAGTAGTAACACTTTCTTCAACGAGAAAGGAATGTAGACTTAGTTTAAGTTTTTTCCTCTCCTCAGAAACACTGGGCTCATGAAAAACTTAACTTGCCAAGCTAATTACTGTCTCATGAAGATTTTCTCTGTGAGTATTCTGTTATTAATAACCTGCGTTTTCTGGGTTATCATCAAGTGAAACTAACGATATGCTTTTTTGCTTTAAAGCTGACAAAACTGTGAGCTGATTTGGGAATTTTTTCCCAATGCGATATGGAGAAATGGATTTCAAGTTTGTAGAAGCTTGAAGAAGAAATTATGTGGTTTTGCTGTTTTCAACTGTAGCCGTAGTCTCTTAGCGAATGTTCGACCATTGGAGTTAAAAAGGAGGAGGAATTAAATAGTTTTAATTTGAAACATAAGGGTTTTTTCTAATACTATTAGTTTTATTATTTTTGTAATTTGAAAAAAAGGGATCTAAAACATGGTTAGTTTTTGTTAGAGATGAAACTGATCTTGAAAGAACTGTAGCAGCAGGTGCTAAAACTTTAATACTTGGGTAAAATTTAAGAGAAGACATACTTTCTGACGTTTAAGAATCCTCTAAAATGCAACCTTTGTTTGATTCTACTTATGGAGCTATTTTCTTGAGACTAATCAGAGGGCTTTCTTACTAAACAAGATTATTTTTGGTTATTTCGATAGTTTGAATGGTGTCCCTAGCTTCAATGATCTTTTCTTATGCTTTCTCAAGCATTCCAAGTTTCATCTTTCCAAATGAGTAGTCGATGAGCATGATCACTTTCTTTGGGTGATGGCTGCCGAGTTGACTTTATCTTTTAATCAATTATTTTAAGAATCTCACATATTCCTGCCATAGATCGACACTTTCTTCGTTCTCGCAGAAATACTTGAAAGCTATTGAGTAAAGAAAGCTTCTGTCGAACTTTAGCTGCTCCAGATATTTGTTTTTCTCTTCCTAATCTGCTGAGCTATCCATCGAAAAATCTGTTTCTAAGGAATCAGTGTACACACCAAGTTCATAGTTAGCTTAAATCATTGCTGATTCGTAAGCTTCCATAGCTTCGGAATATCGCTTGGCGTTTAAATGGATATTTCCAATGTTCATCATGCAAATTCCAAGCGCACTTCTATCCGATTATTTTTCGAAGAATTATGCTGATTTTATCCATTTCAGCAGCTAAGTTCTATAAAAAAGAAGTAAATTTTAAATGAAAATCAATTCAAAAAAAACAAAAATGAACTACTTACCCAGGGTTATTTTTGTAATACTCAGCATTTGAGTACTTGAGCATCGAAAAAAGACTAATAAATGCTTAATAGAGGACAATTGTATCATAAGATGTCATATTATGAGAAAAGTTTTAATCGTAATTGCTCAAGGAATTCCGTTAATTTGATTCTTGTGTTATTTCAGAAAAATCATCTCGTAAGTCATATTCGCTTTCATCACTATCGTCAATGTCACGTTGATCATCATTACTAATATCTTCAATCATAACCTACTTGAGTAAGAAGATAAATCGATCGATAGGGATGATTATCCTCATTGAAAACTAATAAGACAAGCGATAAACTAAGATAATTGTGATGAGACTAGCAATGAAGAGAATACCTAATGTGCCAATAAATATTTTTTATATGTCTTTCTAGATCTTAACGAAAGGCTTGATAACAGAATCCTTGTTAAGAAGCTAGACTAACTGGAGATGAAAAAGCAAATAAAGATTAATTTTTAGATGCAAGATAGAATTGCAAAAAGAGCAAACAAAAAATTCATCGTAAGTTCATTTTTATTACATAATAAAGGTGATTCATTTGATCAGGTGAACTCATGGAAATATACTTGATATTAGAAGGCACGGATGCATTGTAGTTTTGCTGAGAAACGGCGTTAAAAAGGTTCACTTTCTCATTTATCTCGACTGGAGAGGAAATCAAGACATATTTTTGAGCTGTGTCTGACACAAAAATATCTGCCTTTGAAAAATAATTTGATCCATCAAAGCTATGTTCCCAAGATCCAGCAGTGAGTGCCTTGAAGTTTTTAGATAACACAGCATCGAGGTCGCTAGCTGTTTTGCTTGCTGGAATGGATACTGTTAGCTAGCTCATTTTCATGTCAGTTTTATTGAAATATTCAACTGTCTATGTATCTTAATGGAGTGCTAAAAATGTCGAGTTGGATTAGATTCCAAAAAGAATATTTGTGTAAGTTATTATATTCATCCTTCCACATTAAACTCCAATAAAGCCCATATTTAAGTCTGCTTAAGGGAGACATATATTTGTGCCAAATAATCTACTTGATGATGTGAGTTAAGTAGAGGGTTAGAAGAAAATCTTTAAGCTAGACTTAGGAATGTAATATTACGGCTAGCATCGAGAATCATATTCATTTGTTGTGTACACGCAAGTTTAATTAATATCCCTTACGAAATTAAAAGTCTCAGATGTTGGAGCCAAAAATCTTAACCCTGAAGTTTCGTAAGTTGAGACAATACTGGACAAAGAAAATGAAGGCACACCAGTTGTCTTTTTTTTTACTGAATTGAAGAGAAAATTACGGTGAAGAGTATCTATACAAGCTGCTTATCTCAGGTCCTTCTGAGTTTATGCATCTAGCTAACTGACTTATGTAAATTTTCTTTTTTCCCTTTTGATTTGAAAAATAAATAATAATTTATAAAAGTGGTCCAAGAAAATAAGTAAAATATAAACTAAAATAATTCTCTTGACTTGAAAACCTTTTAGACATATTTTTTAAGATAAAAATATTTTAATTTTTTGTTTTCATGAGTTGGGTTAGTTACTTACTCAAACAATTTTTAAAAACCTTGAATCTGAGAGAAAATGTCCTCAAAGACCCCTCACCGATTTTGAAATGGAAATAAATTCTTATGCGGGGGAGGGGGGAATTGGGCTAACAATTTTTAAATTTCCTGGACATTTGATAAATTATTAAAATAAAGATTCAAATGCTTAATCGAGACTCATCACTTTTAAATTACAATCATTATTGATGGCAAAGTAACCTTTTGCATTAGAGTTATGTTTGCTATACAAACATTCATTTTTGAATTATTGTTTCTTTCCCTTTTGCATCAAATGTGCTATTTATTCTGAATTTAATGTCTCAAAGGAATTGGTTCTTACCAGAATGATAAGCGAAGCCCACTGTATCTGATTCTATTAAGTATATCTTGATCAATTATATTCTGCACTAACCCCACACTAGAAACTACTAGCGGAATGAATTGGTCATTTATGAGAACATCCTCATTGGTCATGCGCCTATTGAAATTATTGAGAACTTACAATTGACTAAACAGCACTTAATGGGCCTAATCCATGCGCTGTTTTATAACTTCTTGTAAGAGTTTTAGCAATCTAACTTCATCAGCGAAGACCCTTTCTTTGGCATCTTCTTCCGCACTCAAGGAACTATTTCTTATTGAGAATGTGGTGTAAAAAGTCATGGCGAAAATAAAGAGACACGGGATAAACATCAAGAGGGCGACTTGGTACTAAAAGCGCATTCTTCTTCTCGCCCAAATTAGGGCTTTAATTTTCGAGTCAAGTTTTTTCTTCTTAGTTTAAGTAGTCTTAAAAGTTTGTTGTTGTGTGGGTGATTTCTAATAATTAAATCTCAATCTTACAGTCTCAACATATCATACTTTATTTATATTCATGCATCCACTGTTCTCTTTTTTGCTTTCAACTTGTACCCTTTATTTGAGAGAAGAAGTAACATAAAAAAAATTATGATTATTTAAACAGAAAAATATTATTTCTTTGCTTTTTAAATGAAATTTGTTGTCTCATTTGTTGTTAATTTATTTCTATTTTCCTTTGTATTATTTGATAATGTTTCATATTTTTAATCGAATTTATTTGCTTTTTGTTAAGAATTTCATTTAAGTGCATTTTACCAAAATAAATATAACTTACTCGACAGAGAATATGAAAAAATAATAAATCAAATCTCCGTAGCAGCCAAAATCAGCGGTTGTTATCTGCTCCAAATTTAAAAATTCAAAACTCCCATGGTTGTAAATTTCATAACCAAGAAATGCTAGATCCAAATTTAGAAATTCAAAACTCCCAAGGTTGTAAATTTCACAACCAAGAAATGCTAGATAATTATTACTTTCAGATTATCTTCCACCGAATTTCCCTCAAATGAATTACAGTGTTTTATTTAAAAATAGGTAAAATTTTATTAATTTATCCACAACAAGCAAATCTGCGAAAACCTTTGATTCAGTAATCCCACTTCACAAAAATTGTTCTTCTAGATGTCAGCATGGTTCTTGTACTTTAAGTAGCTTGAATTTCCCAATTAACTCCTTCAAATAAGCTTTTTTATTTATTTACGAGCTATTGAAAAGATCTTCAAAATATGCTAATAATCTCCATCAAGCCGGCATTCATTTTAAAGAAAACTTTGCTTTTTGAAGAAATCAAGTGCATTATTTTTGTTTTAAAAATAGTGGTGTGCTATTGACTTTTAATTAAGTAAGCTCTTTCAGTTCTTCTTTGATGAAATTTAGCTTCGCTGCTTGCGACTTTCAGAAGTATCTAATTTTACCACAGACGGCTAAGATGCCTACTGCGTCTAACTCAAAGACGCAAAACTTTATTTGTTACGCACAACGGATAGATACTTATCAACCTCACT
>Ga0302271_10003022_pt1 | contig 14588 bp, 6 predicted proteins | sample III_Bog_N1_1_FD_198767 | JGI IMG/M metagenome (GOLD analysis project Ga0302271, IMG submission 198767) | Peat permafrost microbial communities from Stordalen Mire near Abisko, Sweden - III_Bog_N1_1 | ecosystem: Environmental > Terrestrial > Soil > Wetlands > Peat | place: Sweden: Abisko... | reverse complement strand
ACTCCTATATCGTGCCCGGAGGCCGATTCAGGGAAATATATTACTGGGACAGTTATTTTACCATGCTGGGGCTGCAACAAAGCGGAGAATGGGAAATTATTGAGAATATGATCCGTAACTTTTCGTTTCTGATACAAACCTATGGTCATATTCCGAATGGAAACAGGTCGTATTATTTATCACGCTCCCAACCGCCATACTTTAGCCTGATGATTAACCTGCTGGCTGAGAAAAAAGGACAAACAGTATATAAAAGCTATCTGAATTCGCTCGAAAAGGAATACGATTACTGGATGGATAAAACTCCCGGTACGAAACATGTGGTTATTTTACCGGATGGTTCGGTTTTAAACCGTTATTTTGATCAGGATAGTGTTCCCCGGCAGGAAAGTTACCGGGAAGATTATAAGCTGGCAACTTTACGATCTCAAAGGTCAGGCAAAGAGCAACAAGATAGCATCTACTATGGAATGTGCCGGAATTTACGCAGCGGTGCCGAAAGTGGTTGGGATTTCAGCAGCCGTTGGTTTGCCGATGGAAAGAACATCAGCACCATTCAGACAATAAATATTCTTCCGGTTGATTTAAACGGACTGCTTTTTCAGTTGGAAATGACCCTGGCACATGCCTATAAAGTAACAGGAAACAGCTCATTGTATCACACCTTTCTCCAAAAAGCCGGGGCCCGTAAATCGGCTATCAATACATACTGCTGGAATGAAAAAGAAAAGTGGTATGTAGATTATAATTTTGCCTTGCAACAACATTCAACGGAATTGACTGCTGCCGGTATTTCTCCGCTATTCTTCAATCTTGCCACTGAAAAGCAGGCTTTAAATGCAGAAGAAACGTTACTTCGTCTTTTTCTGAAAGATGGGGGAATTGTTACCAGCCTGAAAAATACAGGACAACAATGGGATGCTCCGAATGGATGGGCACCACTCCAATGGATAGCCATTAAGGGTTTGATAAACTACGATCGTCAGAATTCGGCACAAAAGATTGCAAAACGATGGATCCGACTGAATGAGGATGTATATACCCGGACCGGTAAACTGATGGAGAAATACAATGTTGAAAATACGACTCTTGATGCAGGTGGTGGTGAATATTCCGGACAGGATGGATTCGGATGGACAAATGGTGTACTGCTTAAATTGATCTCGATGTATGGAAAATAAATAATGTGGAAGTTACAAGAGTAAAGAGGGGGGTTATTTTAACCCGGAAAGTTGATTTTACAAGAATATATCGTTGCTAATTATGGAAAATTTATAAAAAAGTATTAAATTTACATAACCTTATTCTATACTATATGAATCATCAACCTTTGAAACCTATTGCTCACGGCAAACGTTCTAAAGTCATCGCATTTAAAGTCATTGCTTTACTGCTTCCCATAGTGATCTTCTTTTTGTTTGAGGTAGGACTGCGTATTTTTGGATACGGTCACGATGTGCAGTTATTTGTACAGGATAAAGAAAATGCGGATTACCTGGTGATGAACCCGTATGCCTCCGAACGCTATTTTACAACGGCCGGGAATGCTACTATGGGTGTTTTTGAACCATTCAGAAAGAAAAAAGCGCCGGAAACCTTTCGGGTATTTGTACTGGGTGAATCCACTACGCTGGGTTTCCCGTATATGGGAAGTGCTTCATTTGACAGATGGCTGTTCTACAGGTTAATGCACACATTCCCTGACAGGACGTTTGAAATTGTAAATGTATCATTGACTGCTGTAAATTCCTATACTGTTCTGGGGTTTGCAAAAGAAATAGTGAACTATGAACCTGATGCGGTAATGATCTATTGCGGGCAGAATGAGTATTACGGAGCGTTGGGGGTGGGTTCAAGCTCACAACTTGGAAATCACCGTGCACTGATTCAGAGCATCTTGTATCTGAGATCTTTCAGGGTGGTTCAATTGATGGAAAACGGCTACTCAGGGATCAGAAAGTTGATAAAGGGCAATGTAGTTGATAAAAGTGAAACACTGATGAAGCGAATGGCAGCAAAACAGGAAATACCCTTTCAATCTGCACTCTATAAAAGAGGAATTGAACAGTTCCAACGCAACATGGAGGATCTGTGCAATTTGATGTTCAAAAAAAAGATCCCTGTTTTTATAAGCAATCTGGTAAGCAATGAGAAAGACCTTACCCCATTTATCAGTTCCCGAAAAGACACTGCCTCTTCTGCGATATTTCAGTATCATCTTGCCGGAAAGGCATTAAAAGATGGTGATTATGCAACTGCAAAAAGACTCTTTATTCTGGCAAAAGAACTTGATATGCTCAGGTTTCGTGCACCTGATACGTTGAATGACATCATTGCCGGTTTCCCTCATAAATACCCGGGTATTTATATGGTGGACACAAAAAAACTATTCGAAAAACATTCTCCACATGGAATAATCGGTAATGAAACTCTACTGGAGCATGTACATCCGAACATTTATGGATACAGCCTTTTGTCGGATGCGTTTTACCAGAGTATAAAACAACACAGATTGTTACCCATTAATCTGCAAAATGAAATTTCCCTTACACAACTTCAACGTGATATGCCCATCACCAGGGTTGACTCCCTAAAAGGGATATTTGAAATTAAGGTGATGAAAGAAAAATGGCCGTTCAATCAACCTAAAACCATAGATTTAAATACACAGAATTCGTACGAGGCAAAACTTGCAATAACACTGCTTTATCAAAAAATCAGTTGGATGGCAGCCATGAAAAACCAGTTGGACTATTATTCGCTACACAATGACCTGAAGAACACCCTGAAGGTAGCCGAAGCATCTGTTCTTCAAATTGTCAACAACTCCGATTATTTGAGTAATGTGGGAAAACTGTGCGTAGAGCAGGGACAAATCGGGAAGGCAAAAGTCTATTTTCAACAGGCATACAGGATTACACCTTCCACCGATTCAGCTCAGCGACTGGTCATTCTTTTCCTCAAAGATGATCAACCGGAAAAGGCGTTGCCCTATTTACTGTATTTGCAACAAATGAATGCTTCCAGGACTATCTACTTCAGTACCATTTCACTGATAAAAGAGATTATCGGGTATAAGCATCTCCTAAAAGGAGAAGCTTCTGATCTAGGGTTGTTAAATAAAATTGCCATGTCGTATTATACCATGCAAAATACGGGCGTTGCATTGCAATACGCACAAAGAGCTACAAATCTGGACAAAAAGAATATTGAAACCCACGAATTGCTTGCAAAAATTAAATCAATACCCAACAAAAACTGAATTAAATGGGCGGTATTAAAAAGAATATAAAGAAAGACCGTTCGTTCGGGTTAATCGTCGGGATATTCCTGGTGGGATACTCTGCCTATGGATATTTAGTTCACCAGATCCTTATTCCGTGGTCAACAGCTACAGGATTCTTCATTACTATGACTGCAATTTTTATACCCCGTGTGATCCATCCCTTTCGTAAAGCAATGGAATTTGCAGGCCATTGGATGGGAATAATCAATACGTACATTTTGTTAACACTGATTTATATTCTGCTTTTTATTCCGGTAAGCCTGATTTATAAAATGACCGGAAAAGATGTTTTAAAATTAAGGCGGGATAATATCGCATCTACCTACTGGATTGTGAAAACACATCAAGAGAAGAATTCTATGAAAAATCAATTTTAATACTCTATGGAAACACTCAAAGAATTACTTGCATTTCTGAAACAAAGAAAGAAATATTGGCTCTGGCCATTGTTTATTATATTGATATTGCTAGGAACATTGATTGTACTGGTGGAAGGATCTGCTCTTGCACCTTTTATTTATTCAATCTTCTGATCGTGTATATACTGGGTATTTCAGCATATTACCATGACAGTGCTGCCTGTCTGCTACAAAACGGAATTGTTGTGGCAGCAGTGCAGGAAGAGCGTTTTACCCGTAAAAAGAACGACGAACGTTTTCCTGTCAATGCCATAATCTATTGTTTAAAACAGGCCGGAATTAAACTCACCGAAGTGGACAGGATTGTATTCTACGAAAAGCCTTTCCTTAAATTTGAACGGATCATTGAAACCCATGTCGCATTTACCCCAAAAGGGTTGATATCCTTTTGGAAATCAATGCCGGTTTGGATAAAGGAAAAGATATTTCAAAAAAAAGGAATCATTAAAAAACTTACTGAAATTGATCCTGAGTGGAAATATACCGGTGAAAACCTTTTATTTACCGAACATCACCATTCACATGCTGCCTCTGCCTTTTATCCTTCACCCTTCGAAAATGCATTAATCCTGACTCTTGATGGAGTCGGCGAATGGAATACCACCACGGTGGCACAAGGAGCAGGAAATAGGATTGAATTTTTGCAGGAAATCAATTTCCCCCATTCCATCGGCTTACTCTACTCTGCATTTACATATTATCTTGGCTTTAAAGTCAACTGCGATGAATATAAAGTAATGGGTCTTGCACCTTATGGAACCCCGCGCTATGCAGATAGTATCTTATCGAATCTTATCGATATAAAAGAGGATGGTTCCTTTCATCTTAACATGGACTATTTTGGATTTGCCAGTGGATTGCGAATGACTAACCGTAAATTCAATGCTCTTTTTGGGGCACCTCCACGAGATAATGGATCTGAATTAACTCCGTTTCATATGGACATGGCATGTTCCGTCCAAAAAGTGACTGAAGAAGTACTTTTGCGAATGGTAAATCACCTGCACTCAAAATACGGGAATGATAACCTGTGCCTGGCCGGGGGTGTAGCGCTAAACTGTGTGGTCAATGGAAAGATTCTGAGGAAAAGTGCATTTAAAAACATATGGATACAACCTGCTGCGGGGGATGCGGGTGGTGCTATGGGGGCGGCATTTGATGTCTATTACAGTTATCTGCATCAACAACGAATAATTAAGGGTGATGGAACCGACTCCATGAGCAATGCACTTCTCGGACCTTCTTTTGGGAAGGAGGAGATAAGAGCGGCGCTGATTAAGAACAACCTTATTTTCCGTGAAATGAAAGATGATCTGTACTCCCGTTTTATTGCGGGGGAAATAGCCGGTGGTAAGATAATAGGTTGGTTTAACGGTCGCATGGAATATGGACCCCGTGCGTTGGGAAACAGGAGTATTCTGGGGGATGCACGTAATGCCGAAATGCAATCGGTCATGAATATGAAAATCAAATTCAGGGAGTCATTTCGTCCGTTTGCACCGGCAATTTTGGAGGAATATGCATCTGAATATTTCGACATTAAAAAGGCCAGTCCTTATATGTTGTTGGTAAGTTCGTTGAATACAAAATACAGAATACCCGAGATTCCGGAAGATAAAAAACTATCCGGGTTGGATAAACTCAGGCAAATCCGGTCGACTGTTCCTGCTATTACGCATGTTGACTTTTCGGCACGGATACAAACCGTGAACTCCAGCAGTAATCCACCCTTCTTTGCACTTCTTCAATCCTTTTATGAACTGACCGGATGCCCCTTGATGATCAATACATCTTTTAATGTCATGGATGAACCGATTGTTTGTACGCCTGATGATGCAATTGCCTGCTTTTTAAACTCGGGAATTGATATCCTGGCTATAGAAGGTTTTGTCGTAGAAAAGGTTAAATCTCCCTGTTAATGAACGGACAAGTTGAAATTCAATTCAGCTGACAGGTTTTACAGTCTTACTGACCGGTATTTTTTTTATCAGGTATTGATCTGATTAAATGAATATAAAGTGGATTATTAAAAAACCAGAGTTCTGGAATGTAACTCTGGTTTTTAAACTAAAAATAGTTCAGCAAATTTTTATTCCAATTGATGTGCTTTATGATTTCACGACCCTGAATTTCTGTGAATCACCATTTATTTTAAGAAAATAAATACCTGAACTAAAACCGGTCACCGGTACCTGTACTTTATTCGTTGTGTTTTCATAATTACGGGTTAATATTTTCTGACCCATAGTATTATAAATTTCCACTAATTTGGGAGTTGATGGGTTTCCATCAAATTCTATAGTCAGGGCTGTACTTACCGGATTTGGATATATCAGGAAAGTAGTTTTGGATGTTGGTTGTTGTATTCCTGTAGCAGGTATACTTTCAATTGCCTGAATGGTGATGCTTGCCGGCTTAAAGGTAGTCGTTGTACCGTCGAACACTTTAAATTCTGCTATATTTGCCCGGTTTATGTCATTGACTCCTCCGGTCACTGTAACACGAATATACCTGGCATTGGAGGAATAACTATCCGAAATTGTTTGAAGTGTACCTGTTGACGTTGTTTTATCTGATACGATACTCCAGGTTGATTTGTCAATAGATGTTTCAATTTTATACTGATACCCTATCCCTGCATTCATCCACGTAATCGTAGACCCCTTTACCGCAACTGTACTTCCCAGGTCGACCATCCACCAATGGTTGGCGTTCCCGTCTGCTGCCATCCAATATGTTCCGGAATTAACATCATTTCCTTTTGAAGCTACATTCCCATTCGCCATCGGGATTTGAGACCCATCAAAGACCCTGAATTCAAAAATGCTTGCCCATACGGAAGAACTGACACCCCCTGTAATCGATATTCTGATATAACGGGCTGTCGAGACAAAGCTTGATGATTGATTCTGAGCAGTATTTGTATTTGTTACTGTACGATCAACCACTGTTGACCAGATCACATTATCGGTGGAAGTTTCCAGTTTATATAAATAGGCGTTTCCCGATTTTTCCCATAATATTTCAGCACCAATCATGTTTTTAGTACTTCCCAGGTCAATTTTTAACCAGTGACCTGCATTGCCATCGGTTGCACACCATCGTGTTGAGGTACTGCCATCTGTTGCATTTAGAGCAAAATTTCCATTTTGTTCAGTATCCGAAGTGGCTGTTTTACCAAGAGCTATATTCTGAAGTTGAGTGTTATTCTCTGAATCGGCTGTCGCTGTTTTTCCCGATGCAATATTCCTTTTAAAATCAGGTGAACCGGCAGTCACAACAATATCTCCGGGAATACCGGTTGATTGTACCACGGCCATACATTTTCCGTTAAACAATTTCCGTTGAGTGGCTTTGAAAGGTTTCACGCTGGCTGCATTCCCATTGTCGACACCAACTATTTTGCCTGGACCGGTGATGGTATAATTTACTAAAGAATCAATTGACGGGCAAAATACTCCATTGGCATCCAATATGTTGGTTTCAATAAATGCAAGGTCAAGTCCATTCGCCTGTATTTTATTCCTGTCGACTTTTAGTTCCAGTTGGTTTGCTGCATCTGCGGTGAATACACTGTCCCTGGCAACAACTACTCCGTTTCTAAAAGCCAGGGCTTTTAAAGATCCCGCCACAAAAGGAATCTGCCATTCGAGATGCATGGCACCACCGGTTACAAACTTTTTGGTACCAACAGAATTTCCATTCAGAAACAAGCTTACACTGTCACAATTCGTATATGCCCAGACAGGGATGGTTGTCCCGGGTTGCCAGTTCCAGTGAGGAAGTATATGAACCATAGGGCTTGCTGTCCACTGGCTTTGATAGAAATAGTAAATGTCTTTTGGAAAACCGCAAAGGTCTACAATACCAAAATATGAACTTTTGACGGGATACGTATAATTATAAGGTGTTGGTTCACCGATATAATCAAATCCCGTCCATATAAACTGCCCGACTACAAATTCACGGTCGCGGTCGAACCTCCATGAGTCTTCAGCACTGTGACCCCATCCAACAACTGAATTGTCATATGAAGAACATTGCAAATCAGGATTGGTTAGTATATTGCTTGTTGTGGGGGTGTAATATTCTCCACGACTTCTGACTGCTGATGAAGTTTCACTTCCCAAAATAATACTGGTGGGGTGGGCTGCATGGTAATTATCATAGGTACCTCCGTTTGCATAGTTAAATCCAACAATATCCAATGCGTCGTTTATTGGAATATATGAAGGATTATTCAATCCCATTGTAACAGGCCTTGATGTGTCCTGCTTCTTAATCTCTGTTTTGATATTGTTTAAGCAGGTTAGTCCTGAAGCATCCATTTGAGGAATTTCATTGCCTGCACTCCACATAATAACTGAGGGGTGGTTTCTGTCGCGCATGACCCAGTTTTTTACATCCTGAGGCATCCAGGTTGCATAATTGAGATGGTAATCATACGAATCTTTCCCTGTGCTCCAACAGTCAAAGATTTCGTCCATTACTAAAATCCCCAGCCGGTCACAAATCTCCAGCAATTCAGGGGCAGGTGGATTATGGGAAGTCCGGATTCCATTTACTCCCATGTTTTTCATTATTTCAACCTGACGCTCCAATGCACGGTAGTTTTGTGCAGATCCCAGGCTTCCTAAATCCTGATGCATACACACCCCATGAATTTTTATGTTTTTTCCATTGAGCGAGAATCCTGTATTCGGATCAAATACTGCATTTCTGAAACCTACTGTTGAACTGAAACTGTCTACTTTCAAAGCATTGTTTATCACAAAGGTTTTCAAGGTATATAAATTCGGATTTTCCAACGACCACAAGGTAGGGCTGTTCACGGTTATGTTCGTGGTTAACGTGCCGGTTGTTCCTGCAGTAAGTAATGAAGATGTACTATTGCCAGTGGCAACTACTACTCCTGTGTTATCAAGTAAAATAGAATTTAATGTGACAGTTTGAGATGCTGTAGCCTGATTTTGAACATCAGTATTCATAACTAGGCTAGCTGTTGAAGTGGAGACTAAAGGTGTTGTAACGGCTGATCCGCAAAAAGCAATATGGACAGGATTCAGTACGGTCAACCACACATTCCTGTATATGCCTGATCCCGAATACCACCGGCATGATTTCTGGATGTTATTAACTTTAACGGCAATCACATTTGCTGTGGTGCCAAATTTTAAATAGGGAGTAATATCGTATTGAAAAGTGATAAACCCGTAAGGGCGGATACCCAGGTAATGTCCATTTATCCAGACCTCGGTATTCATAAACGCTCCGTCGAAAGTGATGGATATGCTTTTCCCGTTATATGTGTCGGGCAAAGAGAATGTCTTACGGTACCATGCAATGCCTCCATCCAAAAATCCACCTTCGCTGGTTGAAGGGGAAGAAGGATTAAATGTATTCTCAATTCCAAAGTCGTGGGGTAAGTTCAGTTTACGCCACGAAGCATCATTAAATGCTACGGCGTCAGCACCACTGGCATCTCCGTGATAAAAATTCCAACTGTCGTTAAAACTTATCCCGCGTCCACCGTTGTACACATCAGAAGTTGGAAATCTGTTGTTCAGTGCCCAAGCGTTTACCGAAAGAACTGTCAGGAAGATGAGAATTGTGTTTTTCATTTGTGTAATATTTGCAATAGAGTAACTGATTATAAGGAATTCAAATAAAATGAATCATTTTGAATGTAAAATATGTTCGAACAAAAATGATAAAATTAATTCATTTTTCGCGTTACCGGTGAGTTAAATAAAAAAGCCAACAAAGATATTCTTATCTCAGTTGGCTTTTTTTAATTGATCATGTGCAGTTTTATTCTACGGAAAACTTGTATACGCACCATTCGTCGTATTTTCCTTCGGGACGAAGTACCGGAGTTGGAAAATGAGCAATGTTTGGTGAATTAGGAAAACCTTGTGTCTCAAGACAAATTGCATCCTGACGGTTGTATATTTTGCCATCTTTTCCGGTTACGTTATCTACCCAGTTTCCCGAATAGATTTGTATTCCCGGTTGAGTGGTTAAAACTTCCATTTTACGACCGCTAACGGGCTCGTAAACATATCCGGCTAAAGCTAATTCGCCAAATTGATGTTTGCGAATGCACCAGTTGTTATCCAATCCCCAACCAGGTACGAATGCTTCATCATCAACACGTTCGTCAACTGTTGTTGGCTGACGGAAATCAAACGGAGTTCCTTCTACTGGACGGATTTCGCCGGTAAGAGCAAATGATTCATCCAATACGGTATAAAAATCGGCATTTAGTTGTAACTGATGATTCCTAATGGTTCCGTTACCGGCCCCTTTGAGGTTGAAGTATGAGTGATTTGTCAACCCGATTATGGTTGTCTTGTCGGTTGTTGCTTCGTAATGAATTTTCACTTCATTTTCATCAGATAAAAAATAAGTGGCGGTAATACTAAGGTTTCCGGGATAACCTTCTTCACCATCCGGCGATAAAAGTGTCAATACCAGTTCCTGTTGTGTTACCGATTTTACGGTCCATACCTTCTCATTATATCCGTGAATACCACCGTGCAATGCATTGGTGCCATTGTTTACGGGAAGCTGATAGTCTTCACCTTCCAGTGTAAACTTACCATCCTTTATCCGGTTGGCAAAGCGACCACATATGGCTCCAAAATAGATTTCTTTTTCCATTACTTCTTCCAAAGTATCGAATGAGAGAACTACATCGTCGAATTTCCCATCTCTATCGGGTGCTATTAAACGAATTATTTTTGCACCATAATTGGTAATGTCCACTGACATACCCTTTTTGTTGAAAAGAGTGTAAAGAGATACGGTTTTACCGTCCAGTTCAATTTGTAATTCTTTTGCTGTCTTCATATTTGGTTATTAGTTAATTCGTTGATTGGTTAACTGGTTAACTGGTTAATTGGTTGATTAGTTGATTGGTTAACTGGTTAATTGGTAGAATGGTTAATTGGTTAATTAGTTGACTGGTTAAATGAAATAGTGAATTTTGAATTTCGTAACAAACATCTAACTTAAAACTACTATTCACCCAATCAACTAATTAATTAATTAACCAACTAACTAATTAACTAATTAACTAATTAACTAATCAACTAATTAACCAATTAACAGCTATCGTTTATTCAATTTTGCAGGCTCCGTCACCGATTTCAGCAATATAAAACTGTGGTTTGATACTTGTCTTAGCTTCGTAAGCAGCACCTACTTTTTCAATAAATGTATCAATTGCTTCATCTTTCACCAATGAAACAGTACAACCACCAAAACCGCCACCGGTCATACGTGATCCGATAACGCCATCAATTTTCCATGCTTCTTCAGCCATAGTGTCTAATTGCAATCCGGTTACTTCATAATCATCGCGTAAAGATACGTGAGAAGCATTCATTAGCTGTCCGAATTTTACTATATCACCGGCTTTCAGGGCAACCACAGCATCAGATGTGCGTTGAACTTCACCGACTACGTGGCGGGCACGTTTATGAGCGATTGGATCGGTAATGGCAGATTCAATTTCTTTGAATTCAGCTTCAGTCAGTTCAGCCAGATATTTGATAGGACGAACTTTGTTTAATTGCTCAACAGCCAGTTTACATTCAGCAACACGTTGGTTATAGGCACCTGAATCGAGTTTGTGAGGGCTGTGAGTATTTGAGATTAAAATTTTGATGCCTTCCAGTTTAACAGGTACCAATTCGAATTCGAGGGTGTCGCAGTTTAAGTAAACAGCATGGTCTTTTTTACCATTTGCTGAAACAAACTGATCCATGATACCGCAATTCACAAAAGCAAATTCATGTTCGGCTTTCTGACCGATTTGTGCTAATACTGTACGGTTGAAGCCTGTTCCTAATTGATCGTTCAACGCAAAAGCAGTAACAACTTCCAACGCTGCAGACGAAGATAAACCTGCACCATTTGGAACATTACCCCAAATTAAAATGTCATAACCCGATTTGATTTCTACATTACGCTTGATGAATTGAGCAAAAACACCCAGTGGATAATTTACCCAGGATTTATCAAGAGGTGTAGTCAATTGGTTCAAACCAAGACTGATGATTTCTGGTTGGTTCAATGAACGAAAATTGACAAATTTCGTATTGTTTTTGCGTAGTAATAAATAAGTACCAAAACTTAAAGCGCAAGGAAATACTGAACCTCCGTTATAATCGGTATGTTCTCCAATTAGATTTACACGCCCCGGTGCAAAATAAACAGCATCAGCTGCCTGGTTATAAGCTGTTTCAAAAGCAGTTTTTAATTCTTGTACAGTCATAATTAATTGTATTTTTTACATTTATTCATTAGAACGCAAATTAACGCAAAAAAGGAGTATATGTCAGTTAAAAATCTATGTTGTTGAGCATAATTCTAAATTAATAACTTGCGTTAAGAATTGGTTAAAAATCCTATAGAAATTCTGTTGGATTGAGATCTCTTTCTGGCTCTTTTTTATGTGTATGCTCTAAATGCTTTTACAAAAGCTGCGAAATGACAGTCTGATCAATGAAGAAAGTCTTTAGATGATATGTGCATTTTAAGAGAAAGGCCTGATTCATACTTTTTATTCTCCAATAAATCTTTTACTCCCATTTTAGTCCCCTTTTACATAGGTCCGTATATACTCCGTTACATGTCCGTATATAGTCCGTTATATGTCCGTATTTATATAGATACGGACTACTAATGGACTATATACGGATATTTAATGGACAGGTTACCGGTTCGGGGTAAAGGGGAGTAAAAGGGGTATAAAAGGGGAACAAAATAGGAGTATAAGTATCGGTATCAAAATTAATTCTAAATGCATAAAAAAAAAGGGTGAATCATTAGCATAAGATTTTTAAAAACCAGTTGATTTTTGAAAATATTGAAAAGGATGAGATTCCAAACCAAATCAATATTTCTTCAAATCATGATTTAATATCAAGATGATTTGGACTCAAAGTGGATAATTATTAGTAAAACCCGGGTTTCATCGGTAAAAAAAACAAAAGAGATTATTTTTTTTTAATCACACCAGATTAAGGTTAATTTGATTTTACACAAGACAGAAAAAAAATTTCTTAGAATTGAAAGATAATTTAATGATAACCGGGTCCGGTTGACAAATAATAGCTGTTTTAATAATCATTTAGCGAATAGTTGAAAATTAAAATTTGCCTTTTAAAAAAATACACCTATCTAATTAATAAGGTGTGTTATTTTTCATAATTGTAGGTTATATGTGACCCTATTCTAATTATGTAAAGTGTGTTGAAATATGTTACACAACATATAAAATTATAAATAACAGATATACAGATATTAAATTGTTTTAATGTAGTAATAATGTGAGTTTATTATTCAGTTAAGTTGAATTTTTGAGTGGTAAATTATTTCTTGAAATAGTAAGACTTGTATATTTTTGCAATGTTCAATCAATTTATAAATATATTAATTTATTATGTTTAATAATATGAAAAAATTAATTTTACTCTGGTGTTGTCTGATCCTAACACAATTGTTAATAGCCCAAACGTGGCAGGTGTCCGGAGTTGTCAAAGGTTCGGAAGATGGATTGCCATTACCGGGAGTCAGTGTGATCATAAAAGGCGATAAACTCTCGGGTACGATTACTGATGTTGAAGGCAAGTTTTCCATAAATGTTTCGAAAGGACGTTCATTATCTTTTACATATATTGGATACAGGACTTTCGTTATAAAAGAGATTAACAAGAATCAGGAATTGAATATCAGTTTACAATCTGATACAAGAATGTTGGATGAGGTCATTGCCGTAGGTTATGGTTCCATGAAAAAAAGTGATCTGACGGGTTCGGTCGGATCAGTTTCGGGAAAAGAGCTGAGAATGGCACCGGTTGCACGTGTTGATCAGGCTTTACAAGGGCGAATGGCAGGGGTAACCGTAAATTCAAATTCAGGACAACCGGGAGCTGATGCCATTATTCGGATTCGTGGTGTCGGAACAACGGGTAATTCAAGCCCGATTTATGTAGTTGATGGAATTGTTACTGATAATATTAATTTTTTAAGTACTAGCGATATTGCTTCTCTGGAAGTTTTAAAGGATGCCTCAACTGCAGCTATCTATGGTTCACGAGGTGCCAATGGAGTGATTTTAATTACTACTAAAAAAGGCAATAATACAGGAAAATCAAACATTACATTCGAATCATATGTCGGTACACAAAATCGTTGGAAAAAGATAGATGTTATGGGGAGAGATGAATCTGCTAAAATGATCGCAATGTTTGGTAAAACAAAAGAGGAATTGGATGCAGTTGGATTAAATGAATGGATCCGTTCGAATTATACACCAAATAAAGATCTGCATTACCCGCTTATAGTACAGAAAAATTCAGACGGAACTGTAAAAACACCCGGGATTGATTATACTTTATATGATACTGATTGGCAGAATGAAGTGTTTGTAAAAGACGCCATCATGCAAAATTATTATGTCTCGGCCGATGGTGGTACAGATAAGGGAAATTACATGATGAGTTTTAATTCATTTGACCAGAAAGGTACTCTGATCGGTTCATATTACAAACGGATGACCATTCGTTTAAATACTTCATTCGAAATAAAAAAATGGCTCCGTATAGGTGAAAACCTGTCGTTTACTAATTCAAAAAGTTACAACGTACAAAACAACGGAAATACTGCACTGATTGCGAGTGCTCTTTCGATGGCTCCGTGGGATCCTGTAAAATATCCGGAAGGAAGTCTGAGTGGCTATCCGGGAAAACAAGTTGCAAAACAGGTAGATCTGAGCGGCAGATATTCAACTCCTTCTCTGTTCAGAAATGTAATGCACCCTTATAATCAGGTGTACAATTCAAAACAAAATCCTAAAAATGAAGATTGGGTAG
>Ga0302271_10003021_pt1 | contig 14594 bp, 7 predicted proteins | sample III_Bog_N1_1_FD_198767 | JGI IMG/M metagenome (GOLD analysis project Ga0302271, IMG submission 198767) | Peat permafrost microbial communities from Stordalen Mire near Abisko, Sweden - III_Bog_N1_1 | ecosystem: Environmental > Terrestrial > Soil > Wetlands > Peat | place: Sweden: Abisko... | reverse complement strand
TTGTTTGGAGAAAAAAACTTCTTTCTGCAAGGTAGATTCAAGATCATTATTGAGTGGTTTTTAGAGGAGGGTCTTCTGGGGAGGTTGAGGGTGTATTATTGCTTGATTCAACTGCTGCTATGATTGAACATTTCGCTCAGACAATAATTAATTTTCTTAATTTGATCTAGATTCTAGCTATGATTGAACTAGAGGTCTTGCTAGTTTCCCAAAGAACCAAATTGGTTCTTCGGACTATTCTTGTAATTATGTATGCAAAATTCTTTTAGGCATGAAGGATTAAAGAACACCTGAAGCAATCTACTTCGATAATTCATCCTTGGGAGAAATATTAGAATTAGCCTGATTTTTTAAAAGATTATCTTAGCTTTGAGGAAATTTTATTATTTTAGCTGATGATTCTTTAAGAGATGGTAGTTTATGTAAATATGTTCGTTCGTTTTAAAGAGTACTAAACCTAGAGCTAGTAATCAACTCTTCTTCTTGAGTTAATTAATCTTAAATGTTAATTAGAAGATCTTATCCTAATTTTATTTTTTGGATACTTTATCTTTGTTTAGGAAATCTTAGTGGACAAATTGATTCCTGTTAGTTGTTTGAAACTAAGGATTCGATTTAGCTGTTGAATTCAGCTCCCAATGATGAGTTAGATTCTTTTAATGGAGCTTTGAATCGAGTCAATAAGGAATGATCAGATGTAGTGCTGAGAGTTCTCTTTGAAAATCTGTTTGGATTGGTGTGTGTATTATCAGGTAATTAGGTGAGCTCATTGTATGGATTATTGGGAGATTAATAGAATGACATCTGATAATCACTTGGCGGTCTGAGGGTGAGCTGTAGTTTTTAATTGGGTTTAGAAGAAAAAGCAAATGATTGATTATCTCCCGAGCAAGATTAATAATTAGGATTTAGATTCTCTTTGAAGCTGCTTTTTTTAGATAAAGTTAGATTTTTAGATGTATAATAGCTATCAACTTTGAGGTTAGGAATTTGATAGTACTGGTTATTGGTGCCTTCATTGGAGCATTTGACATGATTTCTTGTTGGAATATTGAGATTTTAGTAATAATGTAAAGTACTAGGTTTTCTGTTTTTTACCCCAGTTGGAGCTGAGTTTGGAAGCGATGCTTTGGGATGAGGAGGATTCTTAGAAATCATTGGAAACATTATTTCTTGTGGATCTGCAAAGAAAGTAAATTCCAGTGCTTCTTTCTGTTCGATAGGTATTCTAGAGAGGGATTGTTTTTGCTAAAGTTGTTGTGGAATTTAAGAGAACGCAGCAGTTCGATTTAAGTTCGATGGATATTGCTACTCATTAGAATAGAACTCTTCTGGAAATTGTCTGGAGATTTTAGGGATGCACTTTTTATGGTGTAGAGTCAGTTTTCTAGCTGATTGAGATGAAACATGGGATTTATCTGTCATCCTATTTTTCGATGATTTTGAAAGGAAAGTGTCTGCCTGCCGTTGAATCTTTTTTAAGAAAAAATTATTTAACTTTTGTAGATATTTTTTAAATCGCTGATCGAGAACTGTACAGTTTAAAATCTGCTTTATTAATTTTTTGATTTATCAGAAGAAACAACATTTGAATTACCAGGAATAGAAAGAAACTAAAGGAGGGAGATTTCTAAACGAAAAATTAAAGTACTTAGGAGTTCCTGTTCACTTTTTCTTGTCTGTTAAATTGAATAGATGAATTTGAATCTTTGAAATAAATATCCTTTCTTAGGTTATTTAAGGATTCTTAATGAAAATATCAATTTTATGTATCATTTACATAGGGTTGTTGATTTACAAATGAAGCTCTTGAAAATACAAACTAATGAGGTGTGATCAAATTTGAAAAGAAGTTAGAAAAATAATAAAGATTTAAGTGCTATCAGCTACAGCAGTTTAGTTTGAGTGAAAGGGGATTATGATCCTTTTAGTATTTAAGCTCAATATTTTATAAAGCTCAATCCCCAGTGTTCATTTGAAATTATTATATGAGTTTTTTTTTAGATTATCCATTCTTCTCAAAGAAAGGGAGAGAGAGAAAAGGATACAGAGGTAGCATCTAAGTGGGATTGGGAGGAATTTAGCCAATGATGAATGTTTTGTGTCAAAACAAAGCGTAAAATAGCATACTATTTATAAATCTCATAGAAATGTGATTCCCCAATTATTTTCATCGATATTTGTGTTTTTCTTTAATCATGAACTATTCGTTCAAGTATCTGAAAAAATACAGGTGGGTGCTCTTAGCAAAAATAATTATTGCTAAAAGAATGGGGAGATAAATTGCACTTGTGGTGAAAGAAACAAAAACAAAAATAGAGGGATGGATAGATCAATAATGCGTTGTATTTGTTTTAATATTTGTAAGTTTGCGAGTGAAGAGAATCTCAAGGATATTGCAGTCTTGAAAACAAAAAGAAACAATGAATACGTTTGGCTAGAACTTTAACCTCGCCAAAGTGCTGAATTCAGCCTCCTCGTCAAAGCGCAAAACGAAAATAATATGCACTCTCGGGTAAACAAATTTTAAAATGAAACATACTTATTAATGTTGTGGTAACAGTCCCAGCTCCTCGAGTGTAGAGACAATCTGCTAGATGCTTGACGCTGGCATGAATGTTGCCAGAATCGCGTACTGCTATGAACTTGAGAAGGTATTTAAAAAGAGCATTAGATCCAAGAAAGTTGGTGAAATATTAACATATTTTTGGATGATTTGTACCATAGTTTTATGAGACAGCGATTACAAACCTCAGATAGGCTTTTAAGCTCAGAAGCCATCTTCTCTGTTCAATCATGCTTGATACTAGAGTATTCAAAAGATTTATTATGCTTGTCGAAAATTTCTTCGAAAAAACAGGGTCCGGATATGAGGACATCAGCACTCAAAGATGGCAAGCCTGTTGAACTTAAAAAGGGATAGAAGTTGACTATTTGTAACTTCAAAAATGAATGAAATATGTTCCTTGAAATGTGAAAAGAAAATTTCCTTTTGATAACGCAAATAAAGTGGATGAATAGCCGGACTATCTTGGAGATGAATCCACAATTGGCTGTTCTGTTGCTCTAAGCAAGAAAATCAAAGTTGGATAGCCCATTTTGATACAAGACAGTGCGATCTTTACACATGTAGTTGAAGTCCTTGATGTAAAATTTTAGTAGTTTATTTAGTGTGTATTGGATATCTGATTGTTGTGCAAAGGGTTCTATCGTTGTGGAAGTAGAAAAAGATGTTACCCTTTAATAAGTCAAAAATATAAGAATTCCTGGATTTAAGATCGATATGCCAACCATTTCAGAAGAAGGTTAGCAACATTTTTTAACTATTTATGTGGAGATATTGACTTTCTTAACAAAATACCTTAGACGAAGATTTCATCATCGAAGCTGGGTTAGAGATGGGTGTAGACTTCATCTCAGTTTCGTTTGCTCGAAAAGGCGAGGACATAGAGTATGTGAGGGATTTACTTTGTCCTCGAGGGGAACACATTAAAATTATAGCCAAGATAGAAAACATGGAAGGACTTGAAAATTTTGAAGATATTCTCAAGCACAGTGATGGAATCATGGTTGCAAGGTAAACAGAAGATATAAAGAGAAATCAATTTTTATTAGGTTTATGGTGATTGAATTTGATTGATAGAGGTGATTTAGGGATGGAGATACCTACTTAGAAAGTATTCGTTGCTCAAAAGTGGATGATAGATCGATGCTTAGAGGTAAGAGGAAAAATGCTGATAAATTCTTTTTTGGGATAATAAAGTCATATTTTAACTTCATTGCTTGATTTCCACAGGTTGGTAAGCCTGTGATAACAGCTACATAAATGATGGAAAGTATGGTAAGTAATCCACGTCCGACGAGAGCAGAAGTTAGTGATGTTGCGAATGCAGTGCTAGATGGAACTGATGCTGTTATGCTGTCAACGGAAACCTCTATTGGATTATTTCCTGTGAAAGTCATCGAGACAACCTCATAGATCATATTAGAAGCAGAAAGCTGCTATAATAATGCTGAGAATTTCTTCAAGAGAACCAAAATGGTCAGGTAATTAAAAAAAATTTTTAACACCTCTAAAAAAGCCATTAAATAACGAATTATCTCATATTGAAACTGCCATTGAAATCTTAAAACTTAAAACTAATTCTTCTTTTTCTTCTTCTTAACTTTCAGGGATATTTCTGACACAGAGAGCATGGCAACAAGTGCAGTTTAGATGAGTTTAGATTTGAAGGCAAATTTGATTGTCGTTTTTTCAATGTATGGAGAAATGGCACTAATGATAGCTAAATATCGACCGAAAGCTCACGTCGTAGTTGTTAGTAATGAAGCAGGCACTATCAAAGCAATGACTATCAGCAACGGAGTCACAAGCCTTAAGGTTCCATCGTTTCAAGGCATCGAAAAAATTATTGACTATGCCATATCCCGATCAAAAGAACTTTCCTTATGCAAACAAGGAGAAAAGGTGATTGTTGTGATGGGCAGCGAAGAGGATGATTAAGACTAATCAGACATACTCAAAATCAAGATTGTGACATGATAATTTGTTAATTTCATTTCATGCCTATGCTATTTGTTAGTTGAAAAAGTTAAATGCCATTTTGTCTTTCATAGTTGAAATTGTTTAAAAAAATTATCTTAAGTAGACACTTTTTGGCTTTGCAATTGATGGTGGAAGAAATTTGATTTAATATGCAAAAAAAAGTTCCCTCATCAAATTATTTTTATTCAAAAATCTATCTCTTTGGGTATAAATCTAAGTAGCGCAGTGGCTTAAGTAAAAAAATATTATACCTAAATGGAAGGATAAGATAATCAACAGGATGCAGATGACGAAGAGCTCATGATTCCAATTACCACCCTCACTAAAATCTCCAACTATGTGGATAGATATTTTTTAAGATTCTACAGAGTCTACACAGGATAGCAAGGTTAGTGTCTCAATCAGTATGCATTCCAACATACTAATAAGTAAAAAAAATGTTTATGAGTTATGTTATTCTTAACAAAAAAAAGTTAGAATTGCACATAAATATTAGTTGCAAATTGGCTTGAAGTTCTTACATCTCTTTCATTTGTTAGACTCTGCTTAGTTGGACTTGCTCCTGAGCATGATATCATCGCAATGAAGAAAAAGGTAACTAAAGTCTCCTATGACAAAGTCTACTCAGGTGACATGCAAAATTTAGTCAAAGGCAAGAAAAAGAGTAAGAAAACAAAAACTTAAGAAATCGTGTGATTAGCAAATATCTTAAATATTTGTTTTTTCTGTGAAAATTTGTAGAAGGAGGAGTTAAATCTACTCCAGGAAAAACAATTGGAGAAATTTTCTGTGAAGATGGAAGTGTCTATGAAATCAAGGGAGTTATTGATGGCGTAGTCATCGAGCTTAATGATAACCTTTTCCACAATCCATAATGGCTGACGGATTATGTAAGAATAGTGAAGGATTTTGTTGTTGTAACATTACATCTTGATGGTTAACAAAAACAATTATTTTTCTATTTAAAAGGCTGACAACAAAGGGTTTATCGGGATAATTAACATAGGTAAAAAAACTAAATTATCTAATAAAGATGTTCTAAATCCAGAAGAATACAAGTAAGTCTTAGAAGGTGCTGATCTCTAAACGATTCTAAAAGCCAAAAAACAACAAGCTCTTGAGGAAAAAAATCATCCCTCAGTCGAAGTTGCTGAAAATAAAGATGAAATGAATGAAGAGGAAGATAATGCATGAATGTTGGATTAAACACAAGCATCAAGGATATTAGATGAGAGTCAAATATAAAATATGTGTAATTGTGAAGTTTTAGTTATTTTTTGTGAAAATAGCAAAAATATATCTCTAAATGATAGAATAAAATAAGAATAATAGAATCTAAGATATTTTTTTATTTTTTTGCTAAATATGCGATTTAAATGATGTGGGTGATGCACTAATAACTCTAATTTTTGGGTAAAATGATCAAACCTATGATGGAATATTGAGATGTAACCCCAGAATAGAGTTTAATCTTGTGATTTGAGATTTTCTGAGAGAAAAGTACACACACTTGAAAAATAAGTAATTACTATTTAGTTTTGTAATGTTATGTCTACTGATGTTAAGAGAATTTCAAAATAATCAAATGAAGTAACTGTATTTTTAGTTTTTAGATAATTGTCTGTTTTTTTTGAGCATTTTCATTACTGAATTGCATTAATATCTTTAGATACTTTTCTGAATGAATCTGATTCAAATTGAATGTAGTATATAATAACCTGGCAATTGGAATTGTATCTAATTTTCATGTGCCAGAGATTAGATCAGACGAACAACTCAGGCGAGCGAATTTGACTGAATAATATCTAAAAGAAATGGGCTATTGTTTTTTTAACGATTCTCACTAATTTGAAAAAACAATTCAAATCTATTATCAGCAAGTACAAGATCAATTTATCCATTTCTACTGGTGGGTTTTATCATTTTCATTTGAAGCAGCATAGACGTGCGATTATTCTTTTACATTTTAATCTTTCCGATAGCACGGCAATTTTATTTTTATTTTTGGCCTTATTGTATGTTAAATTGTTCCGTCTGCATAGATTCAAGTAGACAAAGCATATTCGCTAATTTTATTTTGGATTAATTTGAAAATATTAACATATTATAGCATTACATCTTCTAACTTACCCAAGTAATTGTCATTCTATTTCACAATGTAGATATTATTATGATTTTGTAACAAACTGGTATGGATATCTTGAACAAACAAAATGTCTTATTATGGTCATTCTACTGAACTAAACCAGCTATAATTTCAATTTTTCTTTTTTAATAACTCAAACAGAGCTAGAATTCATGAAAAATGATATGTATTATGTTAAGAGGAGTTATTTCATGGGGTAACGCAGAAACTGTCAAAGAGAAAAATACAGCATAATAGATAATAAAGTCTTCTGAGGAGGGATAAACAAAGCAAAAAATAAGTCAGCTCAAAAAGCAGATCAAAATTAGGGAAATTTTCAAGCAATCTCTAGCGAGGCATCACTCATACATTGAATCAAATCTGTGTTTAAAGGCTAAAAAAGAAAAAAATACTGCTAACAAATAAAGATAACTTCGGATGAGTGAGGAGGACGAAGAAAACAAGTCCAACAACTCGAAAAGATTAGTTTCTCATTTGGAACCGAAATTGCCATCATATTTATATGCCTTTTAGAGGGGTGCTTGCAGTTATGCTTTCGGTGGTAGAATCCCAACTGGCCCTCGCATTCATTAGATTTCAAATATCTTATTTTGGATTCTCTTTGTGAGTATAATCTCAATTCACTGTGTTGCATCCGTGCCGTATGTTAAATCTAGCGTCTCCGTAATTCTATTATGTATCTATATTATCTTAGCTCTTATGACTGTGCTATCTGGCTGTAAAACTTAGTTTACTGATGCTGGAAGGATTCCAAGGCGAATTTTATTTGAAAAAGTCAAATCTCTTAGAGAGAGTGTACCTGATTTAGATGATCTCCTAAACTCAACTGCTTATGCAGAACTCACGGACAAGTAAAATGCAAGCCAACACTTGGATTGCTCTTAGAAAGATTCGGGAGAGTCTTCTTTAGACAATAGTTCCAAGACTACTTTCCATGGAAAACAACAATCTTTCTCCAAGAATATTGATGATTCGACTACAGTTCCTTCATAAAACGATCAGTCAGAAGATCAACCAAATAAACGGACTCAACTCAAAAACAAACTCAAGCGAATCGAGCTTGCCAACATTCTTCCTGACAATTCTCCTGATGCAAAGAACGCAAGTCCAAACATTACAGATACAAGTAAAGCACAATTCCAATTGCATTTTAAGATCGATCAGAGTGTGTCATATTCTCCCGAGAAACGCGGAGGTACTATTTTCTCGTTCCTTAATAAGAAGCTGCAGACTTCTAATGACTTTAATTCAACTCAGATCGTCCATGAACCAATTAAATCGATCTACGAACATCTAATTAAAAGCTAGTTTAAAAATGTTAAGGGAGAAAAGAACGAATAATAACACAAAGACAGTATCTTAGAAGCAAAAGAGAATCCTAATCAGCCAACTTATGACAGTAATATGAATGAAAGTCGCCATATAATCCAGTTACAGCCTGTGAATAACAATAATAATAACTCAAATAACCGTAAAATAGAAGAAAAACAGATATTAGAGTAGAAATTAAAAATAATTATCCCATCTCAATCCAAAATCAGAGGATACGAATCGAAATGTAAATCCAATGATGATTCTACTGCTAAAAATCAGAACTAACTCTAGCAATATTCAAGTCACAATAGTAATGCTAGACATAGTTTCACTAGATTCTCCGAATAGTTTGAATCTTCCATTAAAGAATTCGAAAAGGACATCCATCGTAAATCATAATTACTTGTGAACAGCAATAATATATCTTTATTTGCCTAACAAAATCAACCGTCTGTTGCATCTACCTTTAGCTAGAAAATCTTCTAAATGTCACAACCATCTAACTTCTCTAAAACTAATAAATCTTCAAATATCCTGGAAAATTAGAATGTCCTCGAAAAAACTCACAATTCTTCCCATTTTTAGAAGAATTTGTCTGGATCAGAAACACAAAGCTAAACACTAAATGAGAAATCCTTCACCAATAGTCCAAACCACCCACATGCAACACATAAACTTTACCGAGGAAGAGCATTCTGCCATACATGTAAAATTTTCAAACCATTTCGCTCCTCCCACTGTGCATTTTGCGACTGCTGTGTTGAAGTCTTTGATCATCACTGCTAATTTCTTAACACTTGTGTTGGGAAAAGAAACTATTAGTACTTCTTTATCTTTATATCATCTCTAGTGCTCACAATAACAGTTTAAATAATCTCATAAATACTTGTTCTCCTCGAGAAGCATAACGATCATCAAAACATCACAAGTAACGAACTTAAATTGTTATGACAAAAAATGCAAAAATAATTAAAATTTGATTATTTTTTGAATACAAAAGGTTTTTACTTGATTCTGAGCATTGCCTACTTGTCTTTGCTAGCAGTTTTCTTGCTTTACACAGGATACATTTGGGTATTTCACATTATTCTCCGCTTCAAGTAAAACAAACACAGATTCAATACGTTTTTTTCATATTTTGTACCCCCCTCAAATTTTCTTGACATTTTTTACTTATTTTTTTATTTCTAAAGGAAATTGACTACTAAGGAATACCTCAAAGGTGATTGCTATGCCATGATTAATCACTCAACTAATTTTAACTGGTGTGTGAATGAACCTTCAATGTTCCCTTCAAGATTACGTCTCACTTCTGAAGAAAATCGAGCTCTGTTGATTGAATGCCCTCCATGAGAGAACACACAACTAAAACTATATTTTTCCCTTTATCTCCGGCTCTAAATCTCATCTTTCTTAAATTATTTAAATCATCTATTTTTTGTTAATAAAAGAAACCTTTGGCTTAATCTCATTTTGTTATATCTCTATATATCTATATATCTAGTCAGTCTCATTCAAGATATTTGAAATCCCCTTTTCTTCTTTCCTTCCTTCCTTTTGTTTTCAAGTTGTGTTTCAAGGATTACACTTTGAATTAAGTTATCTAACATTGAAAGTACAAGAAATGTGTTATGCTCTCCAGTTTTACATTAATAAAACGCACTTTTAAAACGAAAAAAATCAAAAAAAGAGGAGATTTCATTTCTTATTCTCCTGTTTCGCTTTGAAATGAGCAGGCATTTTTCTCTCATACTGATCACTCTCATGGTTCTAACATCTTCTAATGCGCTGAAAACCTCCACCTTTTTACAAGATCATAAAACTTCAAATGTCTAGCATTAGCTCAACGCAGCTCAACAGAATAAACATTCCCTAGCTACCACGAGTACCTCCGCTGTATCTGAAAAAGTAGGGTTAGTGCTTAAAGCAAATGAATACCGATCTTATGAAATCCTAAGGAGAATCTAGAGAAATCAACTTTACTTTGTAGAAGGTCTTGCATTCGTTGCAAAATCAACCCTCATAGAAAGCACTGGATCAAATGGTCGGTCTGAAGTACATTACTTAGACATTGATAGCATGAACGTGAGCAAATCCTATAAATTCGATCAAAGCATCTTTGGAGAAGGGTGCGCACTGGTTGGCAAAGAAGGAGAAAAGAAAGTGTTTGTCATGACATACTAAAACAATATTGTGTTTGAGCTAGACGAAAATCTCGAGAATATCAAAAGAACATTGCCTCTTCCATCTGAAATGATGGAAGGCTGGGGGATGGCTAAGCTTAACGATCAGACAATTCTCACTACTGATGGATCAAATAAGCTGTTCCATATTGATCCAGAGATTTTCACTGTCATTAAAACTGTTGAAGTCAATTATGAAGACGGATCTGCAGCATTTGCTCTAAATGAGCTTGAAGTCATAAATGGGCAAGTTTTCGCAAATGTTTTCATGTAGAATAACCTATTGATCATAGACCCTGAGTCTGGTAATATCCTCGAAAAGCTCGATTTATAAGGTCTTGTGGATTATCTAGAGTCTGAGCCATAATACAACTCCTACACAACAGCTGATATGAATAATTGCTTGAATGGAATCGCTTACAATCACGAAACAAATTAACTCTTTGTCACAGGCAAAAACTGGCCTTATATTTATGAAATACAATTGAATTCTGTGTAGCGAGAGTGAATCAAAAAGCCTAATCAAATAAACGTTGGTTTTGCATATTAAGATTTATTTCTGATTACCTCAAACATTATGTGTTTCGTATTTTTTGTTAAGAAACAAATATAAGTTAGTTGTTTGGTATAAATTAGGGGGAACTAGGAAGTTGCAAGGTACTTGAGTTACACAAGCTGGCATAACGATTGATAATATAAAAATGAAACAATTATTACAAAGATGGTACAACAAATCAGTTTAAAAAAATGATTCAATTTGGCAAATTAATTTAATTATGTTAGTAAGCTGCTTCATTTCTCTAAGCAGTATTCATTGTGATGTTCTGTTGATTAATCGATTGTTTTTAGAGTTTCAGAAGCATTATCAAAGAGTTTATTAATCAGTTCTTCAATTTTTAAGCTTAGCTAAGAGGGTAATGTAGAAGAAAATAGATTCCTTGTATTTTGCATGTGTGCTATGAAAGAACAATTTATCTTCAATAAATCTATCTCTGCCTACTTCTTCTTCATTAATAATCGGTCAGTCAACGTCGATGAGCTGCTTAACTAATTAGATTCCATGATACGAGATGCAAACTCTTAAGAATCCAATGACCTAAAATTAAAACTAATTTCTTGCTCTTTTTGCAATTCCGAATACATATTCCTGTGAAGAAACTAATCTTAAGTCTCTTCATTTTCTTCTTCTTCTTCTTCTTGCTAAATTTGCTATTTCTTAAGAACAATTTCACCTTTTTCCTTAGAACTCACTAGAACCTTCTTATTTGTCAATTATTCAGTTGGTTAATATTTTTATTTTTCTTCAGATAATTCTACACTGCCCATGCTTAGGGATAAAATATTTATGTTATCAAAAATATCAGAAGTTGGCTCAAGGAGACTGTCTTATGATTAACTGGTTAGCTCTCGTAACCTTTCATATTTCTGCTGAGAATCATTGAAAGATGCATCATCTTTTTGAGATGTGAAATCTGTCACGGATAATGAGTGCTTTTATACTATTTTTTCATATTTGTGCTATTCTTGTAATTGTCGTTGCTAGAATACCTCTGTCTTTAAGCTATTTACAGGTAATTACTAGCTTTTGATTGGCTATTCGTTGTGTTTCTTTAAATTGTTGCCTGATTGACAATTTAGTTTTGTCTGAAGTGATACACTTTCAGCTGATAAAGTAGAAAGAAGAAGAAGTGCATTACGATCATTACTATCTTCATCTTCTTAAGACATAAGTGATTGCTGCTAAGAAACGGCTGAATCGATATTAAATTTATTACTACTCAGATTTACAACTCTTCTTTTTCTTGTACTCCTAGAAGGTAAATTATTCACTTCATCTGGGTTGATAACTCTAGTAAATCTAGAAAACCTTGGTAGTGGCATAGTAATCTTCGAAGCAGGAAGAGTCTAATGTTTAGACAAGCTATCTATTTTGTTTCTCTAAAACCCTTCTTATTCTACCAATCTTCTCTCATAGCTATGTCTTAAATTATCTTAAACTAGCATAACCCTGCTCTTCTTACTGCTACTCTTACCGTGATTCATACCTTATGAACTATTCAAATCCATTTATTGCCCTTTTGTTCCTAAGTGCAGTTATCTAAATGCCATCGATTTTTAAAGTATCTTTGGACTGTTTTCGTTTTAGTGAGAATCCATTAGTTTGAACCTTTTTGCCTCCACTGACAATGAATTCATTTTCAACTAATGAACCTAATTACCTTGATGTGCAATATTAATAAAATTATATGGGCCATTGATGTTCTATTAGTTGATCATAACATTATCATAACTTTTCAGTGGACTTCTTTAAAATCCTTATGAACTAGCAACTCTTTGTCGAACTTTCTCGCAGATAGATCTATCAATATGTCTTTCTTCAAGAGAACTTAAGCAATATTTCTTCCTGATTGCTTCGATTTGAGCAGTTTTTAACAATTTAGTGGAGTTTGTTGCTTTCATTTTAACATATTTCAAGCAACAAAAAGAAAGAAAATATTATGTTTTTTCTTCCCCCCGCTTTTTTCTTACGAGATAGGATTGTTAAACTAAACGAAAGAACTTTGATTTTTGATTGATTATAGAGAAATAAAGGAATTAATGATATTATATTTCAAACTGTGATTAGGAAATATGAAAGGTCAGATTACATAAATTGTCAGATATTTGATTTTTACACGAGGCGAGAATACATTCAATTGTTTATTCAAGCTCTGAAAGAAGGAAAAGTTTGATAAAAATACTTTTTAACATATTACTCATTCCCTTTCTAATTTATCCTAATTACCAGATCCTAATATCTTCAAGCTATATGCAACTGGATTATTATGTGTCTTTTTGTTTCATAAATCAGATCATATTAAGCATGCAAATCAAAATGAAATCTCGAAATATCCAAATCCAAAATATTTCCATTGTTTTTTTTAATTTTTTCCAACAGCAATGCCATTACAATGAAAACAAAGATTTTTAATAAAAGGAACAAATTTCGCTAGAATTGATTTTAGATTTGGCTATGAAATATCATTATTCCAAGCAAAAATTGTAAAAAAATATTCACTATTTTTTTGCTGATCCTGGTTTCTCTCTAAATGAAACCACCTATTATTTAGTAGCAGAACCAGATTAACCTTGTTACATTCGCTCAGGACTCAATTGGGAAGGATCTATTTGTTATTAAAATAATAATATTCAACTCATTTTTTATCATTTATTATTATTAATTTCTCAAAAGCCAATTTAAGTTTAAGAAACAAATTATTTTTACATATGTCAAAGACTTCTTGACTATCAAAGCAGCTGACTCCAGTTACATCTGCTTTGTATATCTTCCCATCCATTCCTTTCATCTGCAAGAGAATCAATCAATAACAACAAAATAATGGCATAAAATCTACTGTTTTCTTGAAAAAAAAACAACATTTGGTAAAATTCTCTTCATACCTCTCCTCCATTTTGGATAAATCTTCCTTTTGACCCGCAGGAAGCGCAATGGTTCGGTATGATTTTAGTATTGCCTGTAATTACACTGATAGCTTCTTATGAGCTAGTTTGAATCATTGCATTGAGTTGCTAATAAAACTATTCCATTGAATCAAAGTCACGTTTGAAGGAAACAAAAGTCTCCTGCATTGATCTCATTCTCTCATCCATGATATTCTGTTATCTATTCACGTCCGCTTGATCAGCCTAATAGATTAATTCAGATAAGAGAATTAGGCCAAAAGAGGATGCAAACACGCATAATAAAGAAATTATCTTTGTTTCTTGCCTTATCTAGAATCTTTTTGGATAATTCAGTGGTATCGGAGATTTCTCTGAATTTCTTTTTGATTTTTTTCTCTAATTCTGAGAAAGCTGCAACTTTTGGCTTAACTTCTTCTAGGTCCTTAGTGACAGCTTTGACTTTTTCTTCGACCATTACTTTGGCTCGCTCAATCAAGGAAATGATTTCATCTAATTTCAAAATTAATAATTCATGCTCAATAAATCAACACAATAGAAAATCTTAAGTAACGAAGCAATCAAAATCACCTCTGTTATACTCTGCTTGTCCTTGCTTCTTCATCAGCGAGAATTATCCAAGGATCTTGTGCTCAAATGTATCAAATTTTCTGCGAATATCCTGTGTGATATTTTCAAAAATTGTTCAATAAACAATTGTTACTACAATAAATATTTCAAATTATGTACATCATCAAGCAGCCCATAGTTTCTTTTTTGTTCATTGAATTCATCTTTGAGCCTCTTAAGCCCAGCTTCAAGAAGACACAGTTTATGTGGATCTACACAGGCATCATCTGATGACGCAGCTCCTCCAGATGAATTCGAAGACTTAGAGTTTGACATGTGATTAACTCTATCTGCTAGTTCATCCTTCCAGTAATCAACCAAAACCAAAAAAAAA
>Ga0302271_10003020_pt1 | contig 14597 bp, 13 predicted proteins | sample III_Bog_N1_1_FD_198767 | JGI IMG/M metagenome (GOLD analysis project Ga0302271, IMG submission 198767) | Peat permafrost microbial communities from Stordalen Mire near Abisko, Sweden - III_Bog_N1_1 | ecosystem: Environmental > Terrestrial > Soil > Wetlands > Peat | place: Sweden: Abisko... | reverse complement strand
GTTATTATTTTAAAATCCACAAAATTAACATTTTTCAATTCAAATCGTAAAATCAAAGAACGCTTGTATATTATTATACATCAATAAGATATTAAACTTTTTAAAAATTTAGTGCATCAGCAGTAAAGTCCTATAACGAATAAGGTGGGTAAACTTAATTAAGTTTACCCACCTTATTCGTTATAGAGCCTAAGATTATCAATAATAACCTATCAGCGTCTCATGCAATATAATATTCACGACTATACCGCTCTTGATTCGTTTCAAATAGCCGAATTAATCGCAAAGTTTCTGTTGTCAATTCAATATATTTGATAATGATGTTGCTATGATGATAGTTGAATACCGCACTTATTTTCTGCACAAGTTACGCTTTGATAAACTCATACGCAAACCTGAGCTGCAAAATCCGACGAAGACTATTCCGTAGCTCCATGACGCTTTGCAGTCCCGATCCAATGTTCAGCAAGGATAACCGGATTTGCCCCTAAACCACGGGCAAGATGCAATGCTACTCCCATGATTAAAACACAAGCATGTTGGATTTCCCGATTTGTTTGAACGACTCCAAATTCTTCCTGCACTTTTAATTGGAGCAAATCTATGTGTTTTCGGACAAATGATCCCGGGTCTTCCGGTTCATCCTGAATATCCGGGATCATCAAACGATCCATCCAGTCAGCTCCGATACTGTCTGCCAACATCTCCGGAAGCTCATGGCCCATTTTTCTCCAAAGGGGCAGTGTCCCGGTATCACCTGATTCAGCTAAGCCAGTATCAAGAAGGAGTTCAAAGGCAATATCAGCCAGATGTTGCATAAGCCCTAAATATTCATCCTGAGCCTTTTCGAACCTTTCGGTTCCCTGACCATTCAGGTATTCGCCTACACTCAAATGAGGTAATCCGGAAACTTCGGGACAACCCTCCAAACAGGGAAATTCATCCCCCTGATACATATAGTGAACTTCTTCACTTTGTATTTCACGACCAAGTGGAAATAACCGACAGGCCAAAGGACGTCCCAAATGAACACTACATCCAAAATTTTCAATATACTGACTGCAGGCTCGTTTCTCTCTCCAACCTGCCGCTCCATCAAACCGTAAACGAATCCCTCCAAGATCACAGTAAAGATCACGAAATTCCTTTGGAGTAATTCCTTTCTCTCTGGACAGACAAGCCAGCTCCCATGGATTAAGCATCACCCGATTTCCATGACAGCAAGTTCCCTTTCGTGAACAGGTGAGAGGCAATATATCCTGAATATTAAGTCTGGTTGTTACCATATCATTGTTGCTGTTTTATTTACAGTACAAATATAAGCTATAAATTTAGAAAAATAAGTCGTAAAGCGAATTTGTCTATTTTGGATTAAATACTCTGATAATAATACAGTTTGGATAACATATTACAACAACCGACAACTCCGTTTTATCATTTAACAGAGGACATATCCGGAAGAATAGGGTAAGATAGTTTCCTATCACTTGTCAGGGTTTGTAATGGGCGGATGGGTTCCCTGTTTTTGAGCATAAATGTATATAGTATTTCTCTTTACCTCGTTATAAACGGAGCACCATTAAGGAGGGTTGATGATGCCATTACTACGTTGACAGTTAAAAACGGTACTTGTTTTCAGCACAAGTTACGCTTTGCTAATTGTCATAACTTTACATTTTACAATTCTTTATTCCATCTTGGTAATCTGCCGTAAATTGCCAAATACGTCTTTAATAATTTGGTTTCTAAAGTCTTTGGACAATCAATATATTTATCATTATGAGTTACATACCAATAAACATCCAATGTGTCTATATTTTCCAATTCCATTTGACTGGGCCATGAAGTTCTTCCTGGTATTTTTCCAACCTGCTTTTCAACCCTACTTCCGCTTTGCTTAGGACTATCCTATGAAGTCTCATTCCCGGATAAGACAAAGGCTCCTGCTCCCTCGAATCATGCTTATCCGACCTTTCATACACTGTCGTCCACGACCGTATAAAGCCTATGGATCATTCATTCTATTCGTACTTTTCTGATTTTCAAAAGAACTATAGAGTCATAAACAATCATTATCGCACTCCAGATAATGCATACCCAGAATCCCCATAGCCTTTCATCACTCATGAGATTGTTCATCGAATATGTTCCAAAAAGGAATATAAGTCCTCCGATATTGATCAGGTAGAAGATATTATTATAATCTTTCAGTTTGATTATAAGGGCAATCAACCAAAGAATAAATGCAAATCCTAATCCATACCCGTAACGGAGAAATGAAAAACAGTCTATCAGAGTTGCTAAGCCGGTATAATTACCATTCGGTCTCAGCACAAACTTTAATATCGCTGATTTATTCGAGAGTTTTGTTGATAATGCATCATCTTCATCCGCTGCCTGTTTTCGATCTTTACTATCGGCTACATTTCCGGTTACAGTCGTTTTTAAAGTGCCCTGTTGTCCTTTCCCTTGGGTCAATTGGTTACTGTCTTGCCTCAGCGTATCGGTTGCCACAATTGTTGAGTCCGCTCTTGGGGCTTCTGTTGCTTTTTTAGTCGGTTCACAACCCTGAGGAAAGAAAGGAAGGAAAAAAGTCAATAACAATCCTATCTGAAGAAGTTTTGAATACCTGATTTTCGTTTTCATTTTGTTTTTTTCATACTGATCACTACCATTTCCCGAATAGCTCCGGTTTACCGAACAGGGCAAGCTTATTGAAACCTAACTTGACCAAGCAAAGATTCTTTACGCAAATTTCCGTCCCAGTCTTAGCAACTTGTTTCTTTGAATCATGTAGGACAACATGGCAATTGGAGGCAATGTGAACATTGTCATTATCCAAAACGTCTTGTTGTAAATGTTATTTTTCACTATATCACTAAAGATAATAATCCATGTTGAAAAATAGAGCATTAACCCAATTATCAGGAGATATTGTGGATAGTCCCACTGTTGAATTATTGCCAATATTTTTAAATTGGTCAGCAGCAAGCTTCCGATAACTAAAACCCAAACGGTATTGAAGCTAATCTTGAAATCTTGATTTTTCATAGTTGTCTTTTACTTTGTATTATAGATTTATTTCGTTTCTGTGTCTTGTGTTGTTCTTGTTCTTTAACCTGTTTAGCGAAACATAACTTGTACTGTAAATCCCTTCAGTTTATAACGGATAAATAAACCATAATAACTTCTATAATGCTTCTGATTCGTTTCAAATAACCTGATTAACAGCAAAGCTTCTGTTGTCAATTCAATATATTTGATGACGCAGTTGCTATGTTGACAGTTGAATGCTGTTTCTCTTCTCTGCACAAGTTACCGCTTCGCTAAACTTGCGGTATCATGAGTGTCAAATTTAAATTACAAAGCATCATATATTGATTGCCATGCATTATATCATAGTTACAGTACGCGTTATTATCCCGAATTGCGAAGCAATTGACAAGTTTCACAGTGCATTGTTTTTTGTTTAATTGATTATTGCACTTGTTGCACCGCTTCAATCAAGTCCAATTTAATGATTTCCCAGTATTTCCTACGCAAACAGATTGGATCAAAATCAATATCAGCATTTTCAAAACTACTGAAGTTAGTAATAATCTCCTGTTTGTCGTGTGAATATGGATAACGTTCTTCATGTAAATGAAGCATGTTTTCAATTGAAAATACTTCCATTAACTCATGAATATCCCAAAAATCTTTCTTTCTTCCACCTCTCGATACCACATCAATTTTCATAGCTGCGATTTCTTCAAGCGAAGCTAACCGCAATCCATCTTTTAGTAGACAAGGTCTAATAAACGGATCGGTATAAAATAAATCTAACTTAATACAGTCATATTTGGAATTTCCTATATAATATGATTTGCCCATCCCCACAATGTCAGTTTCAAATGTATCCACATAAGCATAGTGTTTTCTCAAATAGTCACCGATTGTTTTAAAATCAACAGATTCATACATACTGTCTGTGAACAAATCAATGTCAACAGATTGGCGATGTCCTAATTGCAAACTTAACGATGTGCCTCCCACTAACCGAAAATCATCGAAAACAGAAGTTTTCATCAGATCTTGAAGTATTGAAAGCAGCAATGGACTTACCGTGTTATAATACAATGATTTTTCCATGTTACTGTAAGTATACAAGCATATTTGTTGTGACGATTTTATTTCTTACAGTCCTTTTTTCAAGGTATTTCAAGACGGTTTCTTTACCGTAGAAACGAATTATTTCTTGTATTTCCTGTTCGTTGCCTCGTTCAAAAACCCTATAAATTACAGACAATTTATTCTTTTCCCAGTCGATAAGTCTCATGTCGGTATCCCAAAATATTACTGAACGAAGTTTAGATATATCGGGATGATAATTCTCGGATAACCTTTTTTTCTCTTGTGCTATGTCACAATAGGCTTGTAATACCATAAAATAGCCTTCTTCCAAGCCTAATGCCTGCTCAATTTTCAACGATAAGGAAGGATTCATCCGTCTCTTACCTTTGGTAATGGTAGCAATGGTTTGAGGAAACTCATTTATGGAGAGTGCAAATGTTCCTTTTGGTAATTTCCTTTTTTTTAATTCTCTCTCCAGTATTAAACCAGGATGAATACCTTTGATTATACTAATGTTCGAGTTCATAATTGTCAATTAATTTTCAACAAAGATACAATAAAGTAAACAAATCTGTTTACTTTGAATAAATGTTTTTGTAATAAACAAACTTATTTCTTTTGTGAGTTTTTTTTATAGCGTTGCTGAAACCGCTTTTTCTGCTTGTTTTCTTATCTTTTTCTGCTGTGTTCTTGTAGAAAACTTACTCCTGACAGCACTCTTCGTTCTTTCTTTTATCTTTTCCTTCCTGTGACAACGCTTCAAAACAGGTCGCCTTCTCCATAACTACTCCCGATAGGAATCGGGACTTCTCCACGTTCGTTGAATGAAGTTCCTGCAAGCGAAATATAGTTCAACAGACGCTTCCTTGCTGGGTCGTACCGACCGCACGAAGCCCTATGTATTAGGCGTATTTTTTTTAATTTGAAATGTAAAAGTGCTCAACTTTTCTACAACGCAGAAATCTTTTGTACTCTTTTGAATATAAATTTTTCCCGTCAAATTTTATAGTTGTCTTCAATGGTGAGTTTCTTAAAAACTCTTCTTCTCTAATTTTATCCTCTTGAATGACTTTGTCAATGTCGACAGTTTCTCCGTTAAGATATTTATTATATGCCATTAGAATTATTCCAGAGATCTTGTCTGGGTGATTAATTCCCTTATTCCTAAAGTACTGTTGAAGTCGAGAACCACCCCAAAGACCCCAGTAATTTCTCAACCAACGGCCTAAGCCCATATGGTATTCACTCAATTCCATGTCGCTTTTTTTCTTTTTTATATTAGCTTTAACTGAGTCGTTAAGAAGTTTGTCTAGTTCTGTGAAACAAGAAAAAATATCTGTCGGAATAAAAACACCATCAATTGAGTCTGCTACAAGATTGCGTTTAAGTTCTTCTTCTCTAACTACAGAAAGAGAATCTTTAATATATATTATTTTTTTTGATTCCGTCTTAATGTCAAATGGTTTCTTGTTGAGATGTCTATGAAATGAAAGTAAAAGTAGAAATTCTCTGTCCTCTGAATCTGTTATAGAAAACTGTTTAAAGTATTTTGCAAGTCTAGTCGAATCATTGTCAAACCACTCATAAATAATATAGAAACAATATACTCTTCTCAAATAGTCTTCGTTTGTTTGTCTTAATTCAACCTTAACTCTGTCCACAACAGATTTGTCAAGTTGTATATTGCAATCTTCAATATTCTTAGGTATATAGAATCGTTTTTCGGACAAAGAATCGTTTTGACCAAAACACAAAACTGTTACCAACAGTAGAAATGATATGTGTATTGGGTTTTTCATATAAGTACGTCAAACAACTGAGGCTATAGGCATTGGTAGTTTGCGGGAGCAAAACTGCCGGAATACACGTCAGCCGGCCAGTGAACATAATATGTATTTGGCGGTCATTTTTTCTCAAAATCCGTGCAGTTTATAACTGATGGTCATTTATCGCGGTTCAACATCAACAGCACTATTGCAAGGACAAGGTTCCGGATAGTTTGCAATCCCCGGCTTTACAGAGAATAAATCGTATCCTGTTTTATAATACTCAGTTACAAACTATTCTAATTCCCAGCACAAGTTTCTGCTTCGTTAAACTCGCGCTATCCAAGACCGGCAGATATATTTACAAAGAAATACGATAACGATCAACTGCGGATTTTTAGTCGAAACAAGACTTAACTAACAGAATACTTGATATGAAAAAATCCGACTGAACCTCAATAAAGATGTGCAGTCGGATTTTTTATTGTGAAGTTGTTTTATTTCTGACGTTTCAATATCATTTCTGAATTACCCATAGGTGAATCTACCGTTTTAAGGCTAATGGTGTCATCATCTATGATTGTACCCACATGCTTCATTTTCATATCGCCAAATACGACTTCGAAAGAGATCGCTTTGTCTACAACTTTGAGGTTTGAAAGAGGCATATCACCATTAGGAGTTTTAATTGCACCGGTTAGCTTATCGCCATCTTGTTTAAATACAAAAGAAAGTTCCATGTCATTGCCATCCTGACCTTTCACTTTGGTTACCCAATTACCGTCCAGATTCCCAGCAAAAGCTGTAGCTGTAATCATTAAAAATAGAACTGCTGATAAAATTGTTTTTTTCATTGATTGATTTTTTTTGAATTAATATTAGTTTAATGATAAACAAAGGTATATAAAAAAAAATATCTGGCAAATGAAATAGATTATTTGCTGAATTTTATCGACATACTGGCAAATTCTATAGACAAATCGGATTCCCCCTTCGCTAAACATGCGCTATTCACCTATTGCACTCCTTCAGCATACTTGGACGATAAAGGGTCGCTGCTCAAAGGAAGTTTCACCAGCAAGAAGCCGGCATATTCCACCAAACTTTCATATCCTGTTTCAATCTGGTAAGCTGCGCTTTCTTTTTGCTTTGATGAATCGAAAGACACTTCACCAAACCCACGACCGACAATCTACGCCCAACTGAGGTGTTATTCTTCCATATATTTGTCAATCAGTTGTCTTAATTCTAAATTCATGTGCAATTTTGGTCTTGGTGCATCTAACTCCACGATTTTACCTTTTCTGTCTATTATAATGTAGCGTGGTACATAGGTCAAATTGATCAGTTTTGTTAATGACACATACTGTCCGTTATTTAGCAGGTAGTTATCACCAGTAACATGATATTTCTTTATTACCTCTTGCCATTTCTTGTCATCGCCACTCGTGCATAGATAGATAAACGCAACATTTTTGTTCTTACTGTTATAATAATCTTTCAATTGAGTAAATGTGAACTCATCAAGACAAGCTCCACAGTGAGCGCCCCAGAAATCTATATATAAAACCTTATTCTTATGTTTGCTTATTATCTGATTTAAAAGTGTTCTTCCATCATCATCTGAATTTACATTAGCATTAGATTTCACGTTCATCTCCATATTGTATTCTTCGTAAAATCTGGATTTCACCATATCGCTTTTAATATTAGATAAAAGCTTATTTGATAAGGTGTCTGTGTTATAGTACTCTTTATATTTTGAATAATAACTTGCAACCAAAGCATCTTTTATCAGATCATTTTTTATAGTTTGTAGGTCGCTTATACATTCATCTACACTTATTGTACTTTTTGACATCAATCTGCCTTGTGGTCTGGGATTCGTTACAATATTCAGAGGTTTTTCAGAATTTTTTACCGTACTACTTTTCATCGGTTGATTCGGATCTTTCCTCTCTTTTGGATCACGATATATGATTTTTGATGTGAAACTTTTCGTTATCTGTCTTGTATCTGGTCGGGAAGTTGAATATGTGTAAAATAAAATATTAGACATATTCATCAATCCAAATAGTCCTGAATTTGCGAGACCTGTGGAATCATTAGTGTCAATTGAATCTACTAGTGACAGATATTCTTTATTAAAAGGTTCTTTCTGTGCATTTCTGAAACTGTAAACAAATGAATAGTTGTTTTCCAAATCAGTAAGATATTTATATTTAATTTTGTCAGAAAGCCACTTATTAAAGAAACTAGAGGTTGAGTGAGCATTAATATACTCAGAAATGTATTTTGAGTCGTTTGCCCGAAGTGAATCTCTCCAAATTTTGTAAGGCTTTGCATCTAAGTTATGAGATTGTTCTTGTTCGATTCCAGATTGCCTAAACACTCTGTCTCCTGAATATTCTGAATAAGCAGCAACATGATAGGCTATATCAGCATGTTTACCCATTAATAAAATATTCTTGGATAAATTGTCAGCATCAATACACATTGTTAATGTATCATTTGGAACCATATACAGTTGAATACTATTATGTCGATAACTTATCGAAAAATCTACAGGATAATACTGCAAGAAAGATATTGAGAAATATCCGGTAGAATCAATTTGGCTAAACTTCAGACAATAATTTCCACTTATCCAATCGGCAGTTCCCAATTGGATAGTATTGAACTCTGAATTCTTATTGTAATTTTTGACAAATCCATTTATCGTAACCAGTTCGGGACTGGTTCTGACTGCATTATTCTGAACGGGGACTTTTATAAATCGCCTTTTTGATAAAAGCTTGTCTTTAATTTCCCGGTCAATCGAAACAAATATATTAGCAGAGTCAATTGCAGAAACTATCATCTTTTTGGTTTGCAAACCATTCTTTATCACAAAAATAATTTTGTTTGAAGTCTGTTTCTCAATTTTAAAATTCCAATGTCGGTTTTTATAAACAACAAAATCATTGGTGATTGACATAGCCCAATTACCATCTTTATCAAACCAGTTGTCTTTAATATTTGTGGTATTGATTTGAGCAACAATTTGAAAAGATAAACTGAGAAAGAAAGCTAAAATTAAATGTTTCATTTTTTATTCTTTGTTTGTCGATTGAGCTTCAGTCTTGTCACGTCGCTGATTTTCTTTTTTATATTACCTGCTAATCGAGTCACGCCATGGACTTTCACCATCGCGTTCTCACGGAACCGTGCGTGAAAGTCTCCCTTCACACGGCTCTTCATGTTATTAAATCACGTAAAAATAAATACTTTTATTGACATAACAATCAATAAAACTATTCATTTACGGATGTACCAATGCCCAGTGTGCAAATAGGTTTGGGTTTTCTTTGTATTTCGTGTGCAGGTATTTACCTGCTGCTGTGCTACCAAGTCCCTTTTCCCATTTTTATCCATTTCAGTAGTTTTCCGTTAAGTTGTATCCATACCAGCTTCATGTCACTTTTCCTAAATTTGTGGTAGTAGTTGATAATACCGTTTAGTATAGGATTAATTTCACGAGCAATATGTTCCAATGTAGTACGCCATTTATGCAGATTCAATTCACCAAACTTTTGACCGATACAAGTTCTGGACTTCCTGCTGACATAAATTCCTGGAATTGCTTTTATCTTGCCTGCATGATTATATGCTTCGGGTCTTATGGTAAATCCCAGAAAATCAAATCCCTTTGGATAGTCCTTGACGGATGTTCCTCTCAGGTTGATAATTTTGGTTTTCTCAGGGTGCAGTGTCAGGCGACAAGCCGTCATACGTTGGCTGATTTTATCCAACATATAACAGGATTGTTTCTCTGTACGGCAATGTACCACAATGTCATCGGCATATCGTTCAAAGGGCTTATCGGGATGGTTTAATTCCATCCAACGGTCGAAAGACACGTGCAGAAAGAGATTAGCCAGCAAGGGACTGATTACTCCTCCCTGCGGTGTACCAGCTTCTGACGGTGCAAAACTCCCGTCCTTTTGAATTACTCCTGCTTTGAGCCAACGTTCTACATACAACAGCACCCATGTATCGGAACAGTAATGTCCTAAAGCTTTCATCATCAATTCATGGTCGATATTGTCAAAGAAACCTTTAATGTCCATATCTATAGCAAAGTTATGATTAAAAGCATTCTCCCTAGCTTGGCACTACGGCTTGATGACAATTTCTATTGGGACGATACCCAAATGAACTGTTATGAAACAGAGGTTCTACGATTCGTTCCAAATGCGTGCGAACTACCTCTTGGGCTATACGGTCTAATAGAGTGGGAATACCCAACAGGCGTTCTCCTCCTCCTTTTTTGGGTATAGCTACTTGCTTTACCGCTTGTGGGTAGTAACTGCCAGAACTGAGTCGATTCCATAGCTTGTAGAGTTCGGCACTTTGGTGTTGCTCCAAATACGCCCAACTCATGTCGTCTATGCCCGAACCACCTTTATTGGCTTTTACTCTGCCATAAGCCTGTAAACCATAAATCTGGTTATTGGCTGTGATTTTGTTTCAAAATAATCAATCATCCCTTGCGGTTGTCCATTAATTTAAATACTTAACATGCTTAGTCCTTCGCTCCAGGCTCATTACAAGCTCTTCCACACTACTACGGCTAAGTCTGCCCCTCGATTGCTCATCCACATCCTTTGATGTCCGTTTCCTCCTTTAGATTTGACGGAACGCAATTAAGGTTCACTTGTTCCTTATTACCGCCCGGATACGAGTCTTGCCAACTTAACCCCGGATGCCGTGTACCCAATAATCAGGTAGTCGGTACACTTAGATCGCAGATACGGTCGTAGCTATCTGCTTTTGACATCACTTTTAGCCTTACGAGGCTTCATCATTGGTTCACTTACGTTCAACTCTACGTATTCATACCTGCGGAAATCACCGTCTCCGCTTTTCCTTATCGCTCACCACCAATACCCTTAGGTATTCGCAGCACAAGGTGGTTTGACAACTACTCCTGAAAGTCGTTGCCGAGAGGGCTACTCTCATCAGTAATAAAGCATCAACAGTTAGATTAAAATGACTGTTGTTCAAGTCACACACGACCGAGGCTATGCGCACCTGCGTCCCGATAGCTATCGAGGATGCGGGAGCTTCACTTTCGCCCAGCGATAAAGTGAATGCGGGAGCAAAGACCACTAAGTGCATGTCAACCATCCAATGAACATAGGCGTATTAGGGCATCGTTATTTTTTGTTTTCTAATAGTTGTTTGATTTGAGCCGTTATTAAATCCTTTTCACTTGGTCGAGTTGCATTTTTGGAAATAAGTTTCCCGTTTTTATCAATAAGTACATAGTGTGGTATTCCTGTTATTCCAAATTTGTCAGCTAATAGCGTGTATTGATTATCTGTGAGAAGCATATGTTCGCCTGTTAGCTTTTTGTTAGCAATGGTTGCTTTCCACGAGTCTTCCTTGCAATTGTTAGCAAGGTACAAAAACACGACATCTTTTCCTTTGAAAAGTTCTTGTAGTTCTTTTGAATATGGGATCTCTGCCATACACGGAACACACCAAGGAGCCCAAAAATCAACATAAATAACTTTCCCTGAATACTTAGCACATATTTCCTTTATTAGGTTTTTGTCATTGATATTAGATATAGATTTCAAGTTTGCACCATCTGTTATTTGATTATTTATAAAATTGCGCAAATCATTATGTTCCTCTCTAATAACATCTCTAAAATAAGGTTCGGTAATATAACTTGAATCATAAACAGCTTCAAATTCTTTCAATAGTTGTGCTCCAATTAATTTGAGATAATAATTTGTGAGTACAATGTTTTGTGCAAAACCACTCGTTTCATTGCGAATCCTCAGTAATTCAATTTTTGAGGCATCAATTATGCCTTTACTTTTCATTAATTTGCATACATTTCCTACACTATCTTTTTTGTTATCTAAAATAAATTGTGAGTAACTTTGTATTACATATGCATGTTTGGAAGAAATGATTTGAGAATCATTCATGGGATAGTTCTGTAAAAAATTGTAATAATCAGCAGGCAGCTTCACAGAATCCTGGTTTATTTTATTGTTGGTAGAATGCTCAAAAGGATATCCAAACAAGTCATTCCAAGTTTGGTACTTTAAATAATCATCAATCCAGTTATTAAACGCATCGCTTGTTCCGTTTTGCTTTTTGAAATCGTTCAGGAATGCTCGATATTCTTTTTCGCGATTGCTATTGTATATTTTGAATTCGTTTGCTGATTTGTTTGTGATTGCTTCGCTAATTGTCTTTCCATTGTAAACCCTTGCAAGTTTACCATTCATAAAAGAAATTAAGTCAGTATTATCTTTCGTTCTATTTCCACCAGTTACGCGAACAAAATACTCATTGTTCGGTTTTAAGTTTGACCGATTATCAAAAATATCCGCATCAATCTCAACAAATAAGCTATCACCCGGAGCACATAAAAGATTAGCGTTTCTTCCATATTTCAAATAAAAATCTTGCGGATAAAGTATTTGAACTTTTATTGCAAATCGTCCTAGACTGTCAATTTCTGAATTCAGAAGACCTTTGGATTTCTGTTGAAACAAATCTACAAAGTCAAATTGAATTGTGTGATTGTCTTTGTGTTTGTCGAAATTTATGATTTTCCCACTAATAGTTACATCTCCTTTTTTCCATTTGCTTTGTGCCTTAGTGTTTTGTTGAAAACTAGTTATAAGAACTAAAATAATAAATAATGCTTTCTTCATATTTCTTTTGTTTCAATTGTCAGCGTAGCGTAGACTATACCGAATAATCAGTTTTATATTGCTGTCTGTTTTTTATAATGTGCCCTAACGACCGAGGCGTCGAGTAGGCAAAGGGAGTTTCACCCTAAGCCTATCACAGAACCGTGCTTGATAGTCTCCCATCACACGGCTCTTTTTATACTAATCTGTGCGTATCATTTGTTATGCAAAACCATATTTCCATTGGTAAAACAGGTACTATGCAACCGGTAGGGTTATTGCCTCGTATCCGGTCGCCCGATAATGTGTTTTACCCACGAACAACGAACCTGAATCTGTAATTTATTGCCCCCTCAAGCCCTATATAATGCAGGGACGGCCATTGCTTTGCCTGAACCGTAGTAAAAATCGCTATTTTACTGTTTTCTTGAATTATAAGTTGCTATTTTCTTGAATAGTTTGAACTGATTATGGCGAGAAATAGCTTTTATACCTTTTACTTTCTCTCTTTTCACCCTCAAGCAGAACACTAAAACCTGCCGCATTCCCCATAGATACATTTTTCTTCTTAATTCTCGTGGAATCAAGCTTCCTGCAAACGGGAATACGGTTCAACCCACGCTTCCTTGTTGGGTCTTTCAGACCACAGGAAGCCTAAGTATTAGGGGCTGGCAATTTATTCTTTTTCTAATTCTATAATTTCACTTATTTCTTTATTGAGTTTCCTAAATTGCTCAGAAATCGAGAATTTAAAAGTGTAGTAAATCGAAGAAACGAAAACAAGTATAATTAACGCAAACATTACAATTAATTCGGAATTAAATATCGGTTTCTGTATGATCATAAAGAAAATTCCTAGAATGGCGAAAGGCATGATCAAGTAGCGTATTTTCGTTGTCTTAATTTTATATTTTTCAAGTTCTGCAATTTGTTTCTTTATAGATAAAATAGCTGTTGAAAAATCAACTTTGCGAATCAAAAAAAAATATCTGACATCCCAAATGTAAGTGATTATAAATATGGTCAGAAACAAGCTTAATCCAATATAAAAATTAGAAGTCAAACTAAATTTCATATCCATGATTTTTATCATCAAAATAAGAATTACTGGTGAAAGTACATTCAATCCAGCTTTAATTTTAATCCAGTTCAGATGTTTCTCTGGTTTAGACATCAACATTCTTTTTAGAATCTCTTTGTTCAAACGGGTGTTATCTATAATTTTTCGGTCATATTGTAACCAAATATTCTGTAGTTCATTAAGTTCCATAATAATTAAATTTTCGTAATTGCTAAATTTTTAATTTGTTCTTTAATACGACCAATTCGCGTAGCTACATTAGTTTTAGAAATACCCATGATTTCTGATATTTCAGTATGCGAATTTTCGTCAAGATAGAGTAAAATAATGGCTTTGTTAATCTCGTTCAGTTCGTCAATGCATTGATATAATACTTCTGATTCATCTGATTCTTCCTGTTCAACAAGCCAAGGTGTAATTTCTTCTTTCCTAAAATCATTCAAGAAGGAAAACAAAGAATCATTCTTTCTCTTCCGTTTATAATTTATCGCTGTATTCAATGCTACTCGATAAATCCAAGTAGATATCTTTGAATCGCCTTTAAATCTTTCAAATGATTTCCAAAGCTCAAGAGCAATGTCATTAATCAAATCCTCTCTATCATAAGAAGTTTTTGTAAATGCTCTTGAGATTTTAATGATTATCCCAGTATTTTCCTCGAAAATACTAAGAAATTGTTCGCTTAGTTTATCCTTTGTCATTTATCATCATGTTACTTTTAATTGGTTTTTAAATTTGTCAGTGTACACATTTATACCAATTAGTAACATGTTATTTCAAAAAATCACAGTCGTTGGTCTTTTTTTTTGCTTCTGACTAACGACCAAATACATAATTGATAATTAATCAATTGACAAATTGGAAGTCTGTGCTTTCGAGTTCAAATTTAGTTATTTGTTTTTGGATTCTTTTAAGTAATCCAAGTTTCTTTTTCTG
>Ga0302271_10003019_pt1 | contig 14607 bp, 10 predicted proteins | sample III_Bog_N1_1_FD_198767 | JGI IMG/M metagenome (GOLD analysis project Ga0302271, IMG submission 198767) | Peat permafrost microbial communities from Stordalen Mire near Abisko, Sweden - III_Bog_N1_1 | ecosystem: Environmental > Terrestrial > Soil > Wetlands > Peat | place: Sweden: Abisko... | reverse complement strand
CTAATTTCCATCTCGCTCATATTAGAGACCAGGGTAGTACCGGGCATGTAGATACTTTTCATGACCAGCATCAGAATAATAAATACCGGTACACTTAACCACCATAAGCTTACAATGGATTTGTCTTTCGCGTTTGCAATTGCAACTCCTAGCATATCCTCATGCTTCAATTGAGGGATTTTTGGTTTTGTCATTTCAGTTAATCTCATTTCAAAATTGTCATTTTTCATACCAATAATGTTAAAAGTTAAAATTGGTTGCATTTTTTACGTAGTTTTTCCAAACCTCTTGATATCAATGATTTTAATGTGCCTTCATTGATTTTAAGAATTTCCACTATTTCTTTATTGTCCTTTCCCTCAAAATATTTCAAAGCGATTACTTCCTGATATTTTACAGGAAGGGTTTTCAGTTCTTTAAGAACAGACAGGAACTGTTCGTGTCTCTCAAGTTCAGATTCAATTTCACGTTTGTCTTCAGCGATATGATCATTAAAGATATTTTTATCTTCAGTGCTTATCAGTTCAAATATTGAATTGTGCTTGTGTTTATGCCTGAAATAGAGGTTAATTTCGTTTGTTGCTATGCGATACAGCCATACCTTAACAGAAATGCCGGTATATTTAAAATTGTGAATATGGCGGAAAGCTTTCATGAAGGTATCTGCAGCAATATCAGCTGTATCATCAAAGTTACCAGTACGACGAAAGATGTAACCAAAGATCTGCTTATAATATAGTTTGAATAGTTCCGAGAAGTGCCCCGGTTTTTGTTTGATCCTGTCTAAAAGACCTGTTTCGTCCATTTTGAATCTGAATATTGTACAAACAATAATTCAAAAGGTTTGTTCTGGTTGCAACTTGTTCACACAAGTGCCGGATCTAAAGACTATCAGAAGGCTTTTTCAGTGAGAAAGGGATGCCGATTTTTTTTGAAGCAAATCGTATCTTCATTTCTAACAGGAAATAGTTACAGAGGTCTTTCGAGCTGAGTATTAATTTCATTAATCAGCCAGTTAATCCCGGCTTCAGGAAACATGACTCCTGTCCTGATGTCAGGAGACAAAGGCACACAAAGGTTAAATAAACTGAATCAATTGTTTATGCACTGATAAATGTCCGAATTAACCTCCATTTAGGGTGCAGGGGCCTTTTTCTGTGAGTTATTTATACGAATCATTATGCACGCTCTTAACTGCCCGGCCTGAAGGATCATTCATGTTTTTGAATGAAGCATCCCAGGCAAGAGCTTCAGGTGTGCTGCACGCAACTGAGGGGACAGAAGGCACGCATAAAGCTGCTGAATCAGAGGGAAAATGTTCGCTAAAAATTGTCCGGTAAAAGTATTCTTCCTTTGTGGGTGGCGGATTAATGGGGAAACGGTATTTTGCATTTAGAAGCTGTTCATCGGTAACTTCTTTTGATGCCTGAGCTTTAAGAGTATCTATCCAGTTGTATCCGACTCCGTCAGAGAACTGCTCTTTTTGTCTCCAGGCTACACTGGACGGAAGGTAGTCTTCAAAGGCTTTTCTCAATACCCATTTCTCCATACGGTCTTTATTGATCATCTTGTCTTTTGGGTTAAGACGCATGGCAACATCCATAAATTCCTTATCCAGGAAAGGGACACGGCCTTCAACACCCCATGCCGCCAATGATTTGTTGGCACGAAGACAGTCATATAAATGCAATTTGCTGATTTTTCTCACGGTCTCTTCATGAAAAGCTTTTGGATCAGGTGCTTTATGAAAATACAGATACCCGCCGAAGATTTCGTCTGCTCCCTCACCCGACAGGACCATCTTCACTCCCATCGATTTTATCACTCTTGCCAGGAGGTACATCGGAGTTGATGCCCTTATTGTAGTAACGTCATAAGTCTCAATGTGATAAATAACATCCCTGATTGCATCAAGTCCTTCCTGAACTGTAAAGTTTATTTCATGATGTATAGTACCGATATGATCAGCAACTTTCCGGGCAGCTGCGAGATCGGGTGATCCCTCAAGTCCGACTGCAAAAGAGTGCAGCTGCGGCCACCAGGCTTCACTTATATCCTGTGACTCAATTCTTTTTGGCGCAAATTTTTTGGCAATTGCTGACACAACAGAGGAATCAAGTCCTCCGGAGAGCAGAACACCATAGGGAACATCCGACATTAACTGACGGTGCACAGCCGCTTCAAGTGCATCGTTAAGATCGCTGATACTTGTTTTATTATTTTCAACTGCTGAGTACTCCATCCAGTCGCGTTTGTACCATTTTGTCATTACTCCGTCTTTGCTGTAAAGATAATGCCCGGGCAGAAATTCCTGAATTTTATTACAACCCCCCTCAAGAGCTTTAAGTTCGGATGCAACAAAAAAATTTCCAAAAGCATCCCATCCGATGTAGAGGGGTACAATACCAATATGATCACGGGCTATGAAATAGCAGTCTTTCACCCTGTCGTATAATGCGAATGCAAAAATCCCATTTAGCTCCTCAATGAAAGCAGGACCTTTATCCTGATACAAAGGCAATATGACTTCGCAGTCGGAATGAGTCTGGAATTCGTATGTCTTCTCGTAGCGCTTTCTTATCTCCTGGTGATTGTATATCTCACCGTTCACTGCAAGAATAAGATTGCAATCCTTACTGTATAACGGCTGTTTCCCCGACTGAGGATCAACTATCGATAATCTTTCATGAGCAAGAATAGCCTTGTCGCAGTAAAATATTCCTGACCAGTCAGGACCGCGGTGTCTTACTTTTTTCGACATTTTAAGGACTGTCGACCTTAATTCCAAATGATTGACTTTCAGATCAAATACTCCGACTATTCCGCACATACTGATTCCTTTAATATTAATGTAATACTGAAAAACTTAAAACTTGAGGTGCAAAGCTAATAATATTTTTATTATCATTATTCGATTTGATATAAAATATACATTAAAATGTAAATTAATTAAGCAAATATTTATAATATCTGAATAAATGATATATAATATACTTGTTTATTAAATATTATTAATATGACATAAATCATGTTTTATGATGTGTTTCCCTCTTCGGGCACAACTTAAACCTTATTCTGCATAATTTATTTATTTTCGCAGATTAAATATTTCGATTATAGATAAGAGACTAAAAATCATCAATACCGTTATATTATGAAAAAAACAACACTATCAATAATTCTATTAGCAATCCTTTCAGGTTTTATTGAAGCACAAAAAATCAGTGAATGGCGGCCTGAAAACCGTACCGGGGTATCGGCAGAAACTGGTCTGATGAAGTCATGGCCTGCAGCAGGACCAACCCTGCTTTGGTCAACGCTGGATCTCTCTAAAGGCTTTTCCTCACCATCCTTTGGAGCCAGTACCATATATATTACCGGAAACACAGGCGCTAATGGCGCCAAAGATATTCTTTATGCATTGAACATGGAAGGAAAGATACTCTGGCAAACTGAGATGGGGCGTGCGTGGACGGGATCTAGTCCTGAAAGCAGGGCTACTCCCACTGTTGAAGGAAACAGAATATACACCTGTAGCGGGTTTGGTGATCTTGCATGCATAGATGCAACTACAGGAAAAATGATTTGGTCGTACAAAGCAAGTGAACTGAACAAAGGAACCTTTGGAGCATGGGGAATTGCGGAATCACTTCTGGTGGATGGTAATAAAATATATTTTTCCCCCGGCGGACCTGAGACAATGACAATAGCTCTCAATAAGACAACAGGAGCATTACTCTGGAAATCTGCAAGTCTTAATGACAAGCCTGGTTATGTTTCTCCAATCCTGGTCAATTATGCCGGCAAAAAAATGATTATTAACGTATCCCTGGGACATACTTTCGCTGTGGATGCTTCAAATGGTGAAATTCTGTGGAAAGTGAGTCATGGACAGTCAGATCCCAAATGGGACTTTATTAAATGTACAACGCCTTTGTTCAAAGAAGGTATGGTCTATGTAACCGGAGGATATGACACTGGTGGTGTGATGATTAGAATTGCCGATGATGGCAGGAACGCAAATGTTGTGTGGACAGACAGCAATCTGGATAATCACCATGGCGGAGTAGTACTTATAGACGGTTATATTTATGGTTCAAACTGGATCAATAATAACAATGGAAACTGGTGCTGCATCGAATGGAAAACCGGAAAAAAAATGTGGGAAGAGCATTGGAACACCAAGGGATCTATAATATCAGCTGAAGGAATGCTCTATTTATACGAGGAAAAAAATGGAAATGTGGGACTTTTAAAGGTAAATCCTGAAAAATTCGAGCTGGTTAGCAGCTTTAAGGTTACCCAGGGCAGCTCAGGGCCATTTTGGGCTCACCCTGTCATACACAACGGGGTTCTCTATATTAGACACACAAATGCTTTGATGGCCTACAATATTAAAGCAAAATAACTTGCAGGCCAGATGAACTTATCTTAAAGATTTTTTCATGAAGTATGTTTTATCAATTTTCCTATTTGCACAGTTTATATTCGCAAAAAATCTGCTGGCACAGACGAACAACCTACACGGTAAAATCCTAGGGCAGGAACAAAATGTACTCCCGGGGGCCAGCATAATTCTGGTGGGTACAAAATCAGGTGTCAATGCTAATGAAACAGGCGAATATCGTTTTGACAGGGTTCCTGCTGGCAAAGTAAGTGTGCAGGTTTCATTTGTCGGCTATAAAACACTCATAGAAGAGGTTGATATCAAGCCAGGCGAGAATACTCTTGACATAATTCTTGAAGGCGAAAATATCAAACTTATCGGCACTCCATCGTGGTCATACAAAACAAAAATATTCTTTGAAGATGCCAACACGAAAGGTATCGAACAGTCTGGTTACGGATTGGCTAATTTCACTGGTGGAATAGGATACAAGAATGTTGAACTTGTATTTTTCGGAACCAATCTGACTGCAGAAAAGTATATCGTCAGTGCCGGCAATACAGGAAGTCTGTTCGGTGATCCAACCCGCATACCTGGTGCACCCAGGATGTTCGGCGCAAAAATAAACTGGAAGTTTTAGCCATGATAGTTTATGATACATTAAATAGTAATTTAGCCGGATATAAAAAGAGCTATAGTGATTTATATCACTGCCTGGATTATATTAAAAGTGCTTGTTTTTCGTTTTGTCTACATTGTTGAAAAACAAATAATTGTGGTCCAAGAATTGAATCGTTGATGGGAAGTAATAAAATCTATTTTATACATAGCTGAAGGAGAGAATGTTAACTGATAAAAGAAAAAGAATATTTACTGTATCTGTTGTTATTGTTTTTGTAACGGCTCTTTTCTGGTGGCTATTTAAAACTCAGCCGCTTGCGTTAAACGAGAGGATTCCGGGGATGGATGACCGTCCAAAGACAGAAAAAAAATCAGATTCCGTTATTATTGGCCAGTACTTCGACACCCTTTCAACTATGGATGCAGTTGTTGCCGGTGATTGGCCAAGGTTTAGGGGCACTGATATTGATAATATAAATAAGGATACTACTAAGCTGGCTGAGAAATGGGATACAACCGGCCCGGCCATTCTATGGCGGGCTACACTCGGTGAAGGCTACGCAGGACCGGTGGTTCATAACGGACGTGTTTATCTTCTGGATTATAATGAACGCAAGAAAGCTGATGCGTTGAGGTGCTTCTCGCTCTCATCAGGGAAAGAACTATGGAGAAGATGGTATAATGTGGATCTGAAAAGAAACCATGGCTATTCCAGGACGATCCCGGCGGTAACAGATAAATATGTTGTAACCATAGGTCCGCGCTCGCATATAATGTGTGTTGATCCTGTTACCGGCAAGATGTTTTGGTCCTTAGACCTTGAAAAAGAATATGGGATTAAAGGAACAGAAAAAGGAAGAATAACACCTGACTTTTACTCTGGCCAGTGTCCGCTTATTGATGATGGAGTGGCAGTTATTGCTCCAGGTGGGAAAGCACTAATGATAGGTGTTGATTGTCTTACCGGCAAAGTGCTATGGAAGACTCCAAATAAAGATTCACTTCGCATGTCACATGGTTCTATCATCCCTATGAGCTTTTACGGCAAAAGAATGTATGTTTATAATGCCGTCGGAGGAGTATGCGGCGTTTCTGCGGAGAAAGAGAATTTGGGAAAGCTTATGTGGATCACGACAGAATGGAGTCCCGCTACAACAGCCGCTTCCCCGGTTTATCTGGGCAACAACGAAATAGCTGTATTTGGAAGCTATGGTGCCGGTGGAGCCAGAATAGCCATAACTAACACAGGATCGGGTTATACTGCCGCTGTTAAAGAGCAGCATAAGGCTACCAATGGTCTTGCCAGTGACCAGCAAACACCTATAATTCTTGGCGATTTCATATGGAGTGTTCTGCCAGAGAATGCAGGTCCGCTTAAAAAACAACTAGTGTGTTATAACAAATCAGATCTGATGAAGGCTGTATGGTCAAGTGGTAAGGAGAACAGGTTTGGCAGAGGTCTTGGACCCTATATTGTCAGCGGCGATAAACTTTATCTGCTGGATGATGATGCTAAACTGTATTTTTATAAAATAAAAGATAATAGCGTAACTTTAGTAGCGAGTCATAAGATCTTAAAAGGAATTGAAGCCTGGGGTCCAATGGCAATTGCAGGAAAATACCTCATAATGAGGGATGCGAGAAATTTATTGTGCCTGAATATTGGTAAATAAGTTAACTATGAACAAGAAATTAATTCCGGTTCTTTCTGTCCTTGTAATCGTTGTATTTATTGGATATATAATCTTTGATGTTACAAAGACAACAGGATCTGACAAGGTCGAAATAAAGACAGCTGGTAAGATTGATATTCCCGACGCATGGACAATAACCACGGACTATAAAGTCAGTGAAGGAACGCTTGAAGCTGTGTCAGCTTCCCCTGGTAAAATTTATCTTGGCGGCGATTCTTTTGTTTCATGCTATGACAGTGATCTCAAGTTGATTTGGAACTTAAAAACTCCTGCTCCGGTCACTTCCCTTTCAAATTCGGGCGATTCAATTTTTGCTTCCACAAGGGATCAGATTCTGATTATTAACTCTACCGGAAAAATGTTGGGCGATTGGGGTCCTTTTGAAGACAGCAGCATGATCACTTCGGTTACAGCCAACAGAAAATACGTAGCTTTTGCAGATGCCGGTACTAAAATGGTATTTATACTTGACAAAGGTGGTGAAGTCAAGAAAATGATTGGCCAGGGCGATAAGCAATTTGTGATCCCAAGTCCATATTTTGAGGTTGCACTTGATAGGGATAACAATCTTTTCACCGCCAATACAGGCAAACACAGGGTTGAAACACGGAATATAAACGGAGATATATTGAGCTATTTCGGTGCTCCGGGAACAGAACCCGGATATTTTTGCGGGTGTTGCGCACCTCCGCATTTCATATTGATTCCTGATGGGTTTGTTACAGCTGAAAAAGGAATAAACAGAATAAAAATACTCAACAAAAAGGGTGAATTTGTGGAGTTTGTAAATTCGCATAACAATTTTATAAAATCGGTTCCCCTGGATCTGGCATCGGTTGATGGAAAGACTATCTATGCAGCTTATCCTGCCGAATCGAAACTATATGTATTTAACCGAAAAAACTAATTACACCCTTTGTGTAGCTTAGTGTAAACCTTCGTGTGCCTTTGTGGTAAAAAAATATTTAAACAAAAAGGGGCACGAAGGATAAGAATTTTGAATCTTGAATTTTGAATCTTGAAATATGACTAGAAAAGAACTTCTTTTAAAACTCGGACGATACCTCTTGTTGATGATCATGGCAGTTATTGTACTCCTCCTCGGAAACAAGGTTGTTGCAGCGAATAACTGTAATACCTGTGCCGGAAAAGGGATTTGTAATGGTAAGACTGACTGTAATAAATATTGACCCCCTTGGGGGGTTTGGGAATGAAAATAATGGAGAAAGAAGGAATTAAATCTTGGTATATGATGACCAGAAAATGAATACGGAAAAGAATAAATATCAATCACGTCGTGATTTTGTGAGAATAGCAGGAAAAATCATTGTGGCAATGCCGCTGGTTATTATTCCAGCTCTTCTCGTTAAAAAAACGAATGTGAAAGGCTATGTCTGGCAGATAGATCCTCACAAATGCGCTCAGTGTGGTCAATGCAAGACCAACTGTGTCCTTACTCCTTCAGCATCCAAGTGCATGCATGCATTCAGGATGTGTGGTTATTGTGATCTTTGCGGGGGATATCTCAGACAGGGTGCAAAAACGATTAGCACCGGAGCTGAGAACCAGTTGTGCCCTACAGGAGCAATAACCAGGAAATTTGTGGAAGAACCGTATTTTGAATATACTATCAACAGAGATCTTTGTGATGGTTGTGCAAAATGTGTAAAGGGTTGCGGGGATTTCGGGAATGGTTCGCTCCATATGCAGATCCAGCAGGATATATGTGTGAATTGCAATGATTGTTCCATAGCGAGAACGTGTCCTTCTAATGCCATCAGCAGGATACCAGCGAGTATTGCGTATCTGCCGAAAGATAAGTGATGAGATATGAGATATGAGATATGAGCTAGCTGGCGCCGATTTGTAATCGGTGCCAAATGGACGAAAAATGAGAAACAATAAACAGATTTACATGAATTGATTTTTTTGAATTTTGAATCTTGAATCTTGAATTTTGAATTAATGAAGAAAGCCTTACCATATATTATTTTCATTTTACTCCTTGGCTGGCACTTAGCAATTTTTGCCCAGGACCGGTTTCCAAGACCGGAATTTGAGACTGGGCATGTATACCCTACAAATCAGTATGCTTCGCCAAGAGCACCGGTTTGGGAATATATTGACGTAGCCGTATTAATAGGATCGCTGATTGTCACAACATGGCTCGCTTTGAAGAAACGGTCCAGAAGAGGATTGATATGGATGTCGGTGTTTTCACTGGCTTATTTTGGATTTTACAGGGAAGGATGTATCTGTGCAGTCGGTTCAGTGCAGAATGTTTCACTTGCGCTTTTTAATACAGGGTACTCAATTCCGCTTAGCGCTTTACTGTTTTTTACTATTCCTCTGTTGTTCTCACTTGCCTACGGACGGGTATTTTGTGCAGGCGTCTGCCCTCTGGGTGCTATTCAGGAATTGTCCGGAATCAAGCCTGTTAAGATCCCGAAATATGTTGAATTATTTCTGGCATTTGTACCTTTTATATATTTAGCCCTTGCTATATTATTTGCTTCGACTAAGAGTCAGTTTCTTATTTGCAGATATGATCCGTTTGTAGGAATCTTCAGACTTGATGCTCCTTATACGATGGTAATATTTGGTGCGCTCTTGCTGTTAGCCGGAATCTTTGTCAACAGGCCTTATTGCAGGTTTCTCTGTCCATATGGAGTGCTTCTTAATATTTTTTCAAGGTTTGCAGGCAAACATCTGACAATAACACCGGCTGAATGCACTAATTGCCGTCTTTGTGAACATGCGTGTCCTTACGATGCAATACTTCCATCGGACACAGTTCAATCAAAGGAAGAACCGACAAAATCGAGAAAGCGTTTCCTGCTCTATTTCCTTTTTGTTCCTGTCTTTGCTGTGGCCGGAGCATTCCTGCTTTATAACCTTGCTCCTTCCCTGTCGGCTGTTAACAGCACAGTGAGACTAGCCAGGGAAATCAAGACGGAACAAAAAACAGGCATTGAATCGGATCTGAAGACGGTTGCTGCATATAAAGAATCAGGCAAGACAGAAGCGGAATTATTCGCTGAAGAAGAATCTGTTATCAAACGATTCCAGTCGGGGGCACCATGGGCAGGCATATTTCTGGGTATATCATTCGGTATTGGAATGATATCCCTCAGTATAAAGACTAAAAGAAGTGAGTATAAGCCGCACCAGGGAAAGTGCTACAGCTGCGGAAGATGTTTTAAGTATTGTCCAATTAAAGTGAAAGTTTAAAATGAAGATCAATATTACTGAAAAAGATATCAGTATTCTTAGGGTTGTCAGTCAGATCTCTATGGGATTTGCTCTTCTTGTCGCAATGACAATGATTTTCACTTTTGTACAGTTGAAAATTATGAAACCGCTGGATAGTCCTATTTTAACATCCGTAAAAGAGCAGTATGACAAAGATCCCGCAGAGGGGGTCAAAGCTGAGCAGATACGTGCAATGGATCTGATGGCAAGGAAGGCTTATTTCACCTCCAGATGGCAGGTAGAAACCGGTTCGTACCTTCTTCTTGCAGGAATCATTGTTTTTGTTTTATGTCAGAGGATCATTGCAGATAATGAGAAACCTTCTCCGGTGTTGGCTGATGCAAAACCCGATGCCGAAGCAGGCCGTACGAGTAACAGAAAATTTATAATTACAGCTGTCACGCTGATATTTATTACAGCGGTTGTATCATCATTTCTTCTGAGAGCCAGTCTGCCTGATCTTTCAAGAAAATCTCATGTTTCGGATGCCAAAGAGGAAAGCGGCACCAGGAACATGCCTGCGCCGGATAAGAATAACTGGCCATCTTTCCGGGGACAGGATAGCAGGGGCATCGCAGGCGGAACCGATTTTCCCTCTGAATGGGATGGCGCTTCAGGAAAAAATATAGGATGGAAAATTGAGGTCCCGGGTAAAGGCAAGAGCTCGCCAGTGGTATGGGGAGATAAATTGTTCATAACCGGCGCTCGTGACAGGATATGTGAGGTATATTGCATTGATAAAGCCATCGGCAAGATTCTATGGACAGGAATGGCATCTGATATAGCAGGAGAACCATCCGTATTGCCAAAATCTGATCCTGAAGCAGGACTTGCAGTTTCCACTGTAACAACCAATGGCAAAGCTGTTTATGCTGTGTTCGCAAATGGCAACCTTGTTTGTTTTGATATGGACGGAAACAAAAAATGGGCAAAGAACATAGGTGTCCCTGAAACCAGCTACGGTTACTCTTCTTCACTTTTGATTTATCAGAATAATCTCCTTGTTCAATTCGACAGTAATGCAAAGATCTCACTCATGGCTTTTGATCTCGAATCAGGTGATCAGAAATGGGAAACACTCAGGACAGGCCGTGCAGTCTGGTCATCACCTGTACTAGCTTCTTTCAATGGTACACCTGAGCTTATTATAAATGGAAACCCGGCAGTAAGCAGCTATGATCCGGCAACAGGTAAAGCGCTCTGGCAAATGGAATGTATGAGCGGAGATGTTGCTCCATCGGTTGCGGTAAACAGTACAATGACCTATGCTGTAACAGATTATGCAAAGCTTGTTGCTATTAAGCCGGGCAATACCCCTATTATTATTTGGGAAGATAATACATATACTCCCGATGTTTCAAGTCCTGTTGCAACTGATAAGTTTCTGTTTCTTTCAACAGGTAATGGCGATGCAGTATGTTATAATGCTGTCAAAGGTGATACAGCCTGGACACATTATTTTCAGAATCCGTTCTACGCTTCTCCAATTATAGCGGACGGGAAAGTATATTTTCTCGACAGAGACGGTATAATGCACATTGTTAACGCAGATGCGCAATTTAAGCTTATTGCGGAATCTTCACTTGGTGAGGCGACAGACTGTTCGCCTGCATTTTCCGATAAGCATATTTTTATTCGGGGGAAAAAAAATCTTTATTGCATAAAGAATTGAAGACTGATAATAACGAAATATTGAATACCTGCTGTGGTGGTGATAAATCTTCTCCTGAAGAGATGTACTCAGCTATTGATGAAGTTATAAAGTTTACAGGAACAGATTCGGAGAAAGTGATATTAATACTTCAGGAGGTACAGAAAAGACTTAACTGGCTGCCATCTGATGCTCTGAAATATATTTGTAAGATAACGGATATTACACCTGGCCAGATTTCGGGTGTGTCTACTTTCTATACTCAGTTCAGACATCTTCCCGTTGGAAAACACACTATTAAAATCTGTGCCGGAACCGCCTGTCATGTCAAAGGCAGTCCATTGATATCCGACGCATTTAAAAGATCATTGAAAATAGATAATACAAGGAATGCATCGCCCGATAACCTGTTCTCAATCGAAGAAGTTGCCTGTCTTGGTTGCTGTACCCTTGCTCCTGTTGTTCAGATTGACAACAAAACCTATGGTCATGTAAAACCTACCCAGGTTGACGAGATCATAAACGATTTTAAGATTAATGGTCAGAAAGATAAGACAGTTTCCAAAACAGACACGGATACAAATGTCGATGCTGAAGTCAGAATCGGAATTGGTTCATGCTGTGTCGCAGGTGGAAGCAAAGAGATTCTCTCCGAAATTTTTGCTGTAAAAGAAAGGTACAATCTCAATATACGGTTGAAACAGGTTGGGTGTGTAGGGGTTTGTAACCAGACACCCTTGATGGAAATCGTCACAAAACAAAACGAACACTCAAGATATACAAAGGTAACAACCTCGCAGGTAGAAGAGATCCTTTTGAAACACGTCCGTCCTGGGAGGTTTAACAACCGGATAAAATCTAAAATTAATGATCTCGTCGACACATTTCTTTCGGACGACAAGTTAACCGCACAGCTTAATCTTCCTGTCGGGATACGGGAGAAATATCTTATTAACTTTCTTGACAAACAAATCCATATTGCGACCGAGAACAGTGGTGTCCTTTCTCCTGAATCCTTTTTTGAGTATAAAGAAAAAGGCGGATTTAAGGCATTGGAGAAATGTCTTCATGAGCAAGATAAACAATCAATTATAAAAGCTATTGCAGACAGCGGACTGAGGGGGCGTGGTGGTGCTGGCTTTAGTACAGGAAGAAAATGGTTAATTTCCAGTAATACCCCCGGTGAACTTAAATATGTTGTCTGTAATGGTGATGAAGGTGATCCTGGTGCATTTATGGACAGAATGCTTCTTGAATCTTTCCCCTTCAGGGTTATCGAGGGGATGATCATTGCAGGTTTTGCAACAGGAGCCAGGGAAGGTGTTTTTTATATAAGGGCTGAATATCCCCTCGCTGTGACCAGAATAAGGATAGCACTTAAATTGTGTTATGAAAATGGAATATTGGGGTCCGGTATATGCGATAGTTCATTTGACTTCGATATAAATGTATTTGAAGGTGCAGGCGCATTTGTTTGCGGAGAGGAAACTGCTCTCATAGCATCACTTGAAGGAAAGAGAGGTACTCCTCATCTGAGGCCGCCATATCCTGCAGTTAAAGGATACCTGGGAAAACCAACGCTTGTTAATAATGTTGAAACTCTCTCTCTTGTACCCTGGATAATTAATAATGGAGCAGCAGCATTTGCATCAGTTGGCACCGAAAAGAGCAAAGGAACTAAGGTGTTTGCTCTTGCAGGCAAAATATCCAAAGGCGGTCTTATTGAAGTTCCTATGGGAACGACAATACGTGAAATAGTCGAAAATATTGGTGATGGTGTAGCTGATGGGAATAGTTTCAAAGCAGTTCAGATTGGCGGTCCGTCAGGCGGTTGTATTCCTGCAGGTAAAGCTGATACTGCTATTGACTATGAGGAACTTACAAAAATGGGTGCAATGATGGGTTCTGGAGGTATGGTGGTGCTCGACAATACCGACTGTATGGTGGATATGGCGAAATATTTTCTTACATTCACTCACAAACAATCGTGCGGTAAATGTACCTTCTGCAGAATAGGGACAAAACAAATGCTCAATATTCTTACCGCTTTATCTGAAGGAAAAGCTACACTTGAGGATATAGCTGCCCTTGAAGAACTTAGTAAATCTGTAAAGGAAGGTAGTCTATGCGGACTAGGTAAGACATCTCCGAATCCTGTTCTGACCGGTTTGAAATATTTCAGAGAGGAGTATGAAGAACATACAAAGGGTATCTGCAGGGCCAATAAATGCCAGGCATTAATTAAGTATAGCATAAATGACAAATGTACAGGATGTACTATCTGTTCACAGGAATGTCCGGTAAAAGCAATTCCTTTTAAACCTTATCAAAAACATGAGATAAACCAGTTAATTTGCACTAAATGTGATAATTGCAGAATTATTTGTCCTGAAAAAGCAATTGAAATCATCAACATAAATGGTTAAGCTGAAGATCAATAATATTGAATATGAAGTTGCAGATGGCCTGACTATTCTGGAGTTTGCAAAAACATGCGGGATATATATTCCAACCTTATGCCATAAGGAAGAGTTGCCACATTATTCGTCCTGTATGGTATGTATGGTGAAAGATAAGAGAACAGGCAACTATTTGCCATCATGTACTGCCTTAATCCAGGATGGCATGGAAATAGATACAGAATCTGAAGAGGTTGTTTTACTAAGAAAGAAAGCTGTTGAAATGCTTCTTTCTGAACATCGTGCTGAATGTGAGGCACCATGCCATGTCGTTTGCCCTGCTGGTTATGATGTTCCAAAAATGAACAGACTGATTAGCGCCGGCGATTTTAAGGGCGCAGTTAATTTATCTGCCTGGCAGACTGAAGATGCTGTACTGAAATGCACTGAATGTGCTGCATACTGTGAGAATGCCTGCCGAAGGAAGAAAATAGATCTGCCGGTATCGATAAGAAATTTGCAGATTTTTATTTATCAGCAGACAAATCAGGAAAATCGTATTACTGAAAAAACAGTCGCTTCAGAAAATCCGGCTAAGAGGTT
>Ga0302271_10003018_pt1 | contig 14609 bp, 8 predicted proteins | sample III_Bog_N1_1_FD_198767 | JGI IMG/M metagenome (GOLD analysis project Ga0302271, IMG submission 198767) | Peat permafrost microbial communities from Stordalen Mire near Abisko, Sweden - III_Bog_N1_1 | ecosystem: Environmental > Terrestrial > Soil > Wetlands > Peat | place: Sweden: Abisko... | reverse complement strand
GAAAAACAATTCGAAGAATATCTCCTCAAGGTTATCCAGTTATCCATCGAATTATTCCTCGTTCCCATGAAGAAAGTTATCACACTCTTTTATTTATATCTACACATACAACTCAATCAAGATATTATCCCACAAAGTATGCTTTTTAAGAATTACTTTTAAGAAGAAATCAGACCAATAATTTCAAAATTATTAATTATTTTTGGGGGATAAACACAGTCCATAAAGACAAGAATCTTGAAGATACTATCTTCACAGAAGACAATATGAATCTCATTGATAAAGGACTTGCAAGATTATTTGAGAAAGATCAATCTTAAACGGAATAATTTTATCAAAGAAATATCATTAATTCCACTGAGAGTCCTCTCGCATAAGTCATCGTAGTGGGGTTATTACGCACCATGCTTACAACATGTGCTACCAATAACAAATACAGTCCATAGAGCAGTAAATTATACAACAAATTTGTTTAATTTTTTGCAATTTAGTGTGAATTCTTCAAAAAATAAATTATTTCAACCATTTTTGATAATTGTTTTTGTGTTTTACCCAAAAAGAGGGCATAGATCTCAACAGAGAATGGGAGTGCTCAGGTAGTCTAACAAAAAATATGCATTTAATCATTATTATCTCATCAATCATTTGATTTTTTCTGCTATTTTTGCAAGTTATTCATATCTTATAGTACAAAGACGAAATCCCTCTCGATAGAGCCGATCTAAAGAAATATCTTGACGATTATAATGCTTATTTAAGTAATAAAGATTTCGCCTCCAAAGGGGAGGAAAATGAATAATCTGCATAGCCATAATCACAAAAATCTTAAAATGATCCCTCTGAAGATCCATCAAAGTCAGTGGTATCAGATGAGGACGTTCAAATTGTTAAGATCGAGCTAGATAGACATCGACTTTTCACTGCAAATATCATCACAAATTGTCTGCTTCTCTTAGCTAAAAAGTTCAAAACTAACTGCATCTGGCAATATTCCTATCTGATTTAGCTCATCACTGACGCTAATGGAGTTCTAGTGTTCTTGAAATTTCTAACTGATAAGTTTCTCTCTGAAAAAATTAACATCATTGCTAAATAAACTCCTTCCATTGTGTAAATATGCAGATTTTTAGTATTTGATTCTTATCTAATTTTAGGGAAAAAATGAATATAACTTAAACTCTTTGAAATTAGTGCTGATAAAGGCGATCTCATCGAATTGACAGGAGACACTGTTTATAAAATATTGAAACTGATGTTCATTACATGCGATGGTTTCACTGAAAAGATTAGCTCATATCTTATCGATTATCAAGCATTTGTAAGGGGTTTTTTAAGCTTAAAAATAAGTTTAACTTTTTTGAATAATCTGAGAAATGCAATCATTGAATTTTTTGTTGTGTTTTTAAAAAAAAAGTTCATTTTGAAGAAAATCCCTTAATAGTTTGACAAAAGAGAAGTCAGTAAGTACTGCTATAAACTCTTGAAACTTCAAATTCCTCTTTTTGATAAGCGCATGCTGAAGAGTAAATAAAGCTACATGAAAGTCATTTCGGATCTCTTCTGCAAGGTTTATGTGAACTATTAACCAACTAAATTATCGTAGGCTTAGTAAACTTATAAAGAAGCTACAGCTAAGATTGCTGCGCATAAAGCAGTGGCACAAGAGCCTCTTAAAGAATTATTTCTGTTAGAAGGAATTCGTGATAGAAAAGCAATGCTCAGAAATTTCTGCAACTAAGAAGAAGTGAGAAAAATTAATATAAATTTTAACAATTATCATTACTGGAAAGCAGAGGAATTGCGTGAAGGGATTAGAAAAGATCTCAAACTTGGAGATGCAACTCATATTGCTGAAGAAAAAGAAAAACAAGGAATCTAATCTGATAAAGAATAATACTCGAAAATGTACAAACAAATGTGGGATGAAATATAACTGCCTGATAATTTCTAAAATAATTATTAAGGCTGGCTAGAAGAAAATGTATGGAGTTATTATGATTGAGGAATTGTTTCGTTTTCAGCATATCTCTGAATCTACCATTTTCCATAAAAATTGTATGAACAATTAATGTTCTTTCTAATAAAAGTCATTTAAATTGCAAACATAGAAGAAAAAAAAAAATTTCTATTTAAAAAATGAGAACCTCAAACAAAACGATATTTGAGATTTTAAATCACAACATTATTTCAATTTGAGGATTTATTTTTGAGTAAGAATTAAAGTGAAAGGGAGGGTTGGGGAAGAGGTGAAGGAGGAAGCGAGGGTTATGTTGATAATTCAGAGAAACACTTTGAAAATTATCTTCGCTGCTTAGTTTAATTAAAGATATTTAAATTATCTAGTAGAAGTGAGTTATTACTGAATTAAGAAAAAGAAGATAGATAAAGTGATAAAGAGAACAGTTTCTGATAGTTCTACTCATTGAAGAATGGTTTAAAATTCCTCAAAAGAACATCATCATCATCAAGAATTCTCTTTTACGAGAAGTCTCCTCAGATTTTACAGCCATGAGATATACACCATATCCAAGCTGTTTAAGAGAAGATCCTTCACAAGTGCTTGCCTTGTAGCAGCTAAGACTCTGTTTATAATCCTAGCAGGCCTTCTGAGCAACAATTCAAACGAATTAATCATTTTAGATAAAAACCTACAATTCTTGAGTTCTTCATCGGTTATATCATCACTTGGCGAAGATTATGTTCAAAGCAACTGCTTATTTTTCTTCTTGATAGTCAATTCACTGATTGTTATTCTCTTTGCGTATCTACTGACTCACTCTTTGTTGTAGTCCTATCTTTAGTCCATCATGCTAGTGAAACTACACAATACAATTTCACTCCTTTTCTCGATTCTCATCTAAACACACGATTTTCTTATATTTTTTCCATCGATATACTTTTCCATGCAATAATTATCTAACGCTATGACATTCATCTGTTTTCCACTCACATTGTTGATAGGTAATATTTGTTTATGATTTTTTTTTGGACTTAAATAACTCATATTTTACATATTATATACATAAACATCCATTCTTCATAAATTAATGCATATTTCATTCCATGATGCCCTTGAAGAAGAGAGTACTTATTTTAACAATAGAAATTTTCATATTTCATTGAATTTTGTTGTAATTTTTAGTATTTTCTGATTGATTTTTTATGAATAAAACAGGGTTTTTGGCTGCAGATTTGAACTATGACTACTCAATCAGCTTAGGAGATTCATTTTCAAGACCTTTTAGTTCAGGGAACTACTATAATTACATTATCTCAGCAGCATTGATCAGTTTGGTTAGTCTGGGATAGAGCAAATCTATTCTCTTTCTCTTGATCTATTTCATTGTAGACTTAATTTTCTTATTTTTTCGCCCATACTACAGATAAACTACTCAATAATACAATCTAGCAATATCCTCCTACATGGTACAAGTCTTGTCTACCATAAAGCTTATGCAGTTCACATCTCAGGAATTCTCAATAATTACTCTTATTTGTTGCGTAAACATTCCTATTTCATATGCAATTTCAAAAATAAGTGTATCAAGGGAAATCTAACGTCTAGAAGAGCTATTATAAAGCCCATCGAGTATAGATTAATTAAGAATTGAAGAGCTAGATAGAATCATGAGACTTCCAATGCTCTAGCTTTGGGGAGGCTAATCTAAGATAAAAGAAATCGATGAGATTCTCTTAAAGTAAATTAGCTTTATTTCGTCTTCAGTAAATTCCAAGAATCATGAAGAAAATCCTTTATCTATCGACAATGAAATATCAACTGCGCTTACCTAATACTCCTAAGAAATTCCCTAAACTGATTCCTTGTACAACCAAGTAACAACGAAGAAGATTCAAGAATTGCTGAAGCTTTAATTGAAGGAATCCTTTGACAAAGATCTCAAAAGAAAGAAAAATGGCAGACTCTCTGCTGAAGAATAAGCTACTCATTCGGTGTTCTTAATTGAAATAATGGGATCTTTTAAATAATACTGGGTCTTACGATAGCAAGAAAAAGGAGCCAAAAAATTAGGAATTAAATCGCAGTAAATTCTAGAATCTGTTGAGCAGTCATGCTTTATTCCTATGAATCAAGCCATATCCAAAAAAGATAATGAGTGCTTACCGTTTTACGATGGATATATCGAAGTTATTCGGTATGAAAAGAAACTAGATGAGACCTTCGCGCTTATGAACAAAGCAATAACAGAAAAAGTAGCGATCCTGAAATTGATGAAATCCAGGGTGATCGAATTGGATAAACTCCTTGTGCTGTTTGACAGTTTCAGGAGCTAGTTTGAAGGGTTGAAGAAGAATCTTAATGACTTGTTTTTGATAAACAACTCGAATTATCTTTTATTTGAGCTCCAAACGATCTATCTGGAGATTATGGCATTCACTGAGAAGGATATTAGAATAAAAAAAGACTCCGCATTTTTTTCAAATTCCCAAAAGCATGTGAGTAAAATGGATAAGAAGATTTAAGAAATGTCCTCAGACCGATTCTCTAATGATTGTTGCATGGTGGCAGCTTAGTTTGATGATTGTGGATAACTTACGATCAATCAAGTTTCATCGAATTTCTTCAACATATTTAACTCTGTAAAATAAAAAGAAGATGTAATAAATCGAAAATTAGATTCTATTATCCCGTCATTCTACTAAGCCCATCATTGGAAGTATGTTAGCAGGTTCATTGGATAGAGGTGCGAGATAGCAGAAGAAAGGGATCAAGAAAAATCAAAGCATAGAAATATGATTTTTGGTTCTTTCTAGGGTTAAATATTGGTTCCTTTTTACATCGACGTGAAGTTGAATGAATTCATGAATATTGGGCAATTTGGGCTTTGCACTAAGATTTGCAGAGTGAAAACAAGTAAATCGTACATTCTCTTCAACGATTTAACATACTAAATTGTTGGAGTCACACAGAGAGTCAATTCGATGCTATTTTCTTCTCAGGAAAATATTCCACAAAGCTACAAACTTCACAATTACTTTTTACTATTTCGAGGAGGAAACGCAACTAAATTAAAGGAAGGCGAGCAAATCGATTACTTGTACATAAAATCTATTTCAAGTACTAAAACTTAACGAAAAAAAAAGAACCATGCAGTGAAACAAAACTAATCGCATGATCCATAACATCAAATAAGTCATGACAATTTTTTGAGCAAGCAAGTAATAACTGCCTCCGATACATCTCGAGTATCAGCAGATTCCATTGATTCACCCGATTTTATAGAGGCAGAATGGCAGTTCTTGCTCATGACAGTCAGCGTCAAGAAATTAAAATACGATTATATTGATGATATCAGTATTTTAGAAATTTCAAAGGTCAAACAACTTTCTCTCGAGTTCAGTTATGTGGTAATCTAGCATCACTTAGAAGAGCAACTTGAGATGCTAACTAATTAACTGCATAACACCTTTCATTTATCAGTTATAAAGCTTCAAACAATGTTGTCTTAAATAAAAAAATATCACTTTCAGATGTCAAATTAAGAAAACCTAATCGAAATGTCTCTATCTAGCTAAACTAACAACACTTTGGAGACTCCTAGTAACAATCCCACTTGGAATGAGCATTAAGGTGATGAAGAAGGCAAGTAAACCTTGTAAGTGGATGAAAATATTGCATAACTTTATGAAAATATGGTGAAAGCCAACAGAAAATAATAAAATGCCCTCCGAAGTAGCAACTCCGAAAATGCAAAACAAACAAATGAAGAGGAAAAGGACGGTGAGAAAAAAGATGTCATTAATCTAAAAATGCCTTAAAAATCTAAAAACCTAGAAGAATTCCTTAATATTATCTCACCTTCGTTTCAAAATACATCTATTTAACAAACAAAGTTGCTATTAAGTCCCCAAAGCATCAATGAAATCTAACTAAGTTTTGCAATGACTTAACGTGGATTTGTTGATCATCAAGGACCAGATGAGAGTGCACTCTAGCAATAAAGTTATCTAAGCGATTTCAGAAATACTCCTAGCACTACTTGTAATTTCAACTAATAAGATAATGAAGTTGGTCCCTTAGCATCTTTATTGGAAAAATCTGTATCTGAAAATTTATCCTATTTCAATTAATCTCCTAAGAATTTGGATTTTAATGATAATTAAGGTAGCTTCACTGGGAGAGAGAGGGTTACAACAAGGATAACTAGCTTATTTTCTCCTTAATCTTCTCCTTAAAATAATTCTATTTTCTTTCAAGAAGATCGTGTCGATTCAAATTAAGAAAAGAGATAAAAATACCAAAAGAAGAAGAAAACTGATCGAAATACCAGAACATAATCACCATCAAAAATTAAACAAATATCCGGTACAAATAACCATTTTTTAGTGGCTTAATCCCTCAAAGTCTAAGAACACAATAACCATGCAAAAGTAGCTTCTAAAACATAACAATAGTACTATCATGCTTCTAATATAACTAGTGAAGGTGATGACAGAGGCAATAACTAAAGTGAGGGGAAATTCTACTAATAAATGAAAAATCAAGTCCAAGGGGTAGATAATGATATTGAATAGACAAGAAAGTCAATGTTACTTCAGCAGAAAATCCACGATTAACAAAATGACATTGCTTCAAATAGCTCGAAGAAATCTAATTTCAAAGCAGCTAAACGATAACTCCGAGTCATGATGTCATCCAAGAATTCACCCTTTGCAATAAAGATCTCCACATTCATCGGACTATGCAGTTTTTTTATTTAAGTTGTTATCATAAGTGTTCAATACATTTCCTAGAAAAATCTGATCATTGCAGAGAAAGGAGACAAGTATTTCTCAACATGGCCGATTGATTTTCAGTCTGGGATCAATACACTCGTCAAAGACAACAACATTCTTCTTTGTCTTGCGAAGACTGACTTCAAATTCGCTAGTGCTAGCTTGAAAGCGAGTTTCTAAATATAAACTAAAAGTGATTTATATCAGAAGAAAGACCTTGTAATTGATCTAATTGCGCAGACATCCGGCATACTTGCAAACCAGCTCGTCTTTTAAATGCTCAAGTACACTCCAAATACGTTTTAATTTGGTTAATACTACAACCCACTCAACATGACAGGTGTTCCTGCTATTCCAGGGAAATATGTTTTTTATTCTGTGCCATACAAAACAACTGTGCATTTTTCGATAATCCTATCCTATCAGCATACTTTTCGATATGCAGTAGGGCTAGGCACTGGAAGACCTGAATATTACATGATCCTTAATAATTTGAATTTCCACACAGCCTTGAATAATATTGAAGCTAGATTACTTGAGACACAAGAGGCCAGTGATTTAGATCAATAAAATCAAATGACCTATGTGATGATCATCTTCATAATCATCTCAGGACTCTGTGTGAGTATCATAATCCCTCTCTACTGGTTTATCTAGCGAGAAAGAGAAACAGTCATATAGCTGTTTGCGACATTTAACTCTTAAAAAGTAGATGCAATGATCGCTCAAATCAAATATGTCTATGAATCCAACAAAAACCATTTCACAGGAAGTTCTCTCTCGTTCAATCCAAATCTCACAGCTGTCGGAGAGCCTAGAAAAAATACCTAAAATATCAGCTAAATGACAAGACTGCCTCATTTTAGTTCTTCCCTTATTGTGAAAATATTCATTGTATTCGCAATTGTGATTATTTACCCGATCCTCAATAGATATTTCTTTCAAGCGTATCTCAACGAAGAGACAATTGCTCTCCGTACCACAAGTAAGCATAATCTGTTCTTTTGTTTGAGCTCTGAATTAACTGTAATGTATTATAAAATAATTTCAAAAAAGTTAACTTATACTCCATCAAAGGGTATATTGTGGAGACATTAGCGCTGCATTATAATAATCTCTACATGAAGCTCTACCCTACTGTCAAGCCAATTCAAGTTGAAAATTACCTTGAAAGCATTTAAAATCTCCTTGATCAGAGCAATTATTATCAACAAAAAATTTAGACTATCATTGAAGAACAAAGCAAATATTCCAGGTAACAAGCCTTTTTTTAAGCAATTTTGAAAAAGAAGACAACTATTTTTTTGGGGATATTTTTTATTCAGACACAGCCAACAACTTTACAACGATTTCTTCTATTAAATACTCAAAGGAGATATGTGTTCTGCATTTCAGGCTTATCCGTAATTTGTCTCAAACTCAACTGTTCTCAACTAAAAAGATTGTGCCAATCTTAACAGTGGGTTTCTCAAGAAAGGTGTTTAAGTTGCACTGAGAGCTTATTTATCTATCTTTCCTTTGTTGAATACGATTTATCTAATGAAGAAATCAACCGATTATGTGCCTGCTTTGACGTCATTCCTTTCTACATTTGACATGTATGATTTTACGAAATACTAAGAATTCATTGAATAAGCATTAGTTTCTCTGCGCGATTTCTAGCTTCAAATGAGCTAAGTCAACTTTGAGTATATCTCAGCGTTGTAGCAATATGCCTTGATATTCTAGCTAACTTTGCTGTGTTTGATATTTCTCTTCGGTTGGATTAAATTTATTTAGAATCTCAAGCAATAGATTTGCCAATCAAAGAGATATCTCTCGATTATTGACATTACCTCACTCTTGGAAAACAATTATGTCCTCACATATATTAAAAAAAATACTCGGATATGAGAGGATAAGATAAATCCAACAAACAATTATCGAAATTTGTTTAGTAAGGAATATTTGTTAATAAAAGCGCTTTGTAGATATTGTTCATGCAATATCTGTTATATCTTTATCTTTGAAATCTTGAAATACCTGAATATTAAACTATTATAAACTAAGGTTGTTTTTTTTTATTGCAGACAATTAATTAACTTTTCCCTAGAAGTATTTATTTTTTACTTTCAAAAGAAGAACAATTACAAACCATTTTCACTCTTCCCCAAAAATAGACAATAATACTAACTTATTTGTTATAGTGTCATCTTCTTAAATCAAGAATGGTTCGACTTTAACTTTAAGTAACTTATCTTTTTATTTGAGGCTCTGATATCCGGTCCTTTAATGATTAAGTCAACTAATTCAGGACCTCCAAAATCGAGACAAATGTTCAAGGCATCACCGTATTTTTGTTTTACTCTTAAATTATCTTTTTAAATTGCTTTCAAGTCTTAATCTAATTCTTAAATCTAACTCTCCATCTCCTCAATGACTTCTAATGAATCTTTCACCTTTTGTTCCTCATGTGCTATTCTAAGCTGCAGTTTAACAGGAAAGATTAACAAACACCCTTACGAAGAGTAAAATAATCACCTTATATGAAATAAGCTGCTCTTTGATGGCTCTATTTTCCCCATCTGATTTCTTCAATTCCTCTATCAATCTATGGATACTTTCATTGCCAGTTGAATTAGACATTTCTTCAATTCTTTCTTGCAGCTTTTAATTCTCTAACTGCAATTGTTATTTCTCAGTAGTCACTAGTTCCAGAGAGAATCGTTTTGCTTCGTTGTTCTTGATGTATTTTTGCGATCTCTTTAACTCTAACTTTGATTTCTGCACAATGATTTTCCATGCCTGCAGCTCTTTATCTTTCTCCAATTTCTAGTTATTCACAAAATAAAAATGTGTTAACTTGAGTTAATTTCTAAACAAAGAAGCTAATTATGCTTGAAATGATCTTTTCAGGTTTACCTATTTCTTGCAAATTTCTTTTATTTCTTTGTTTTTGAGTTTGTATTTCTAAATCTACTCATATCTATCATCCTTTTTTATCTCTTCTAGCTCCTTTTACAGCTCCTGCAACTTACCATTCTTTAACTCAATTTAGTCATTCATTTTCTCTTATAATCTCTAATATCTCCTTTGTATTTCCAAGCATTCCTACTTCTACTGAAGCAACTCTTCTTCTATCTTCTCTAGCTTATCAGTCTGATCTACCATTTATTTCTCCCTCTTCTCCAATAATTTGATATATTCTTCATCTTTTCCTCGTTGACTTTCAAGAATTTAATGATCTTTTAGACTATTTTTTTTCTTACTCTAAATTACTTCGAGCAACCTTTCTTTCATCTGCATAATGTGATCTTCTTTCTTTAAAATTTCTTATTTTAAGTTATCCAATTATCTGTCAAAGTCTTTTTGCTGTCTATCAGCGTACTGTTGAAGTTATTTGTGATTGAATTCAATAGTTTAGAGCTCTATTTGATTTTTATGCTACTTTTTTTATGCAGCTTCCCTTTCGTTTTCAACTTTCTCGAGTTATTTTTTCAACTCATAAAGTTAATTCTCCAACTGTTTCGTTTTTAAATCTTCAATTTGTATGACTTCCTTTGTTTCTTCCTATGTTTTTAACCAAACAAAAAGTACCATTCTTTTTCAAAATATCAACTAATTTTCTTACATGTCCGTTTTTGAGATTATTGTTGGATAACTAAATGAATTCTATCTGTTTTTGCAACTTTTCGACTAAACTTTCTTTGAGAGCTAGTTTTTACTCTAATTGAATAATCTATTGCTATTATTTTGTTTAATACTCCATCATTTTCTTCTTTTGTAAGTTCAGATCCTTCAAAATTAAATAAAATGGTGATTTTTTTTCTAAAAATAATACAATTCTGTGATTATTAAAGGAAAGCTTGATTTGAGAATGTAGCGCAATTTGAAGTAGATATGTAATTTTTTCAAAAATTACCTCATTCACATCTTGTATTTAGGTTTGCTTGTCTTGTAAGATTTCAAGTTACTCCAAGCAATCCTAGTAAGTTGCACGAAGCTACCTGTAGTCAGCAGATATCTTAGATGATTTTAAAACAAGCAAAGTTAAGAGGATTATTAAACCCAGGTAAAAAATGAAATTATTTATTGTTTTTCTCATAAGGAACATCTTACAGTAGAGTTACCTTATTTTTCTGTTGTATCAAATCAATAATTGATTACTGTTTTCCAGTTGAATCAGTTAGTTTATCTTATTTTGAGTGTGTTTGTTCAGAAGTAATAATTTCCTTATTTTGCATTTGTGACAATTTCATTTTAGCTTCTTTCACATTAGTTTCTAGATCATTGTCATTGCTAGCATTGTTTTGTTCTGTGATATTAACACTTTTATCTGTTTCCGCTGTATCTTATTGAGGTTTCATTGAAATAAATTAATTCCAAGAAATTGTACAATTTTCCACTTCATTATTTTCTCTTTTTTCTTCTTATCCTTAAAAATCTCCTGTATTTTTTTCATTTCCATCCTTTTTTCTTGCTTCCTCTCCTTCATTTTCTTCATCTTCTTTCTCTTGTTCATCACTACCCTCATCATCATTACCTCTGTCTTCTTCTCTTTCTTATTCATCTTCTTCCGTTGAATTAATATAAGGTAAGATACGTTGATTTTGTTCAGCTGATCCATAACTTTTTTAATAATCTTTATCGCTTTGGAGATTATTTTAATTAGATTCTTGTTCATCAAGGTTAACATTTTCATAAATAGTTGATAACATTGAACTTTACTTCGAATCTTTCCTTTCAAGTTCTGTTTATCTGAAATATTTTAAAACCAAAAAGTAAAAATACAATTCACTTGAAAACAAATAATATCTTAACATCTCAGATGACAGAAGTGAGCTCATTCTGCCATATAATTTATCACCAGTATGACTTATTATTTGTTTAACAAAAATCATAACCAAAACATTTTTTCAATAAAATTTATGCATACTCTTTGGATTCTTAGATTTCTCCAACTTTACTCCAGGAAATATTGAGTTTAATCTTTGCATTTTTATCATTGCATTTCATCAAGTTCAGTTCGATTTCCTTATGCCTACTGACTTCTTGGTTTACAAGCTCCGACAAATCAATAGCAGCATAGCCCCATTTTTTCTCATATTTCCCATTTAAGTGTATCGCAGAAAATTCCGATTTCTATTAAGAAAATTGTTATTTTTCATATAAAAATACTAATTATTTTACTTTTAATTAGTATTATCCAGAGCCATTCTTTTGAAAAAGTGTCAAATCAAGAGACAATACTTCATAGAAATTTGCTTCTCCTACTCTATGATCAAGCCAGACGCTTCTTGATGTTCTAGTCTCTCTCGAACCTAACAATAATGTGATTTAAAAATAACTACTTTGATTGCATTTTGGAATAATTCTCTGAATACCTTTCTTCCAAAGTACTTGAATGAAGCAAGGTGTGTCAACTTTCATCTTCACTTAGAGAATTTAAACATCGAAAGTAAATTTCACTGGTTTAGACCCTATTCTTTCAATGTACTTGCTCATTTAATTTTTTAATAATATCAATTATTATGTAGAAAAGGATGATTATTAGAGTAAATAATCTCATATTTAAGACATCTTTCTAAAATCGATAAGATACCCACCCATTATTCATTCTTTCTTTTTGTTAATGGCGAAGAAGATAACTAGGTTTTTTTAGTCCAGTAAAATGATCAAACTTTATTAGATAAATCCTGTGATTTTCTTGCTATTATGAATAAGTAATTTCCAAGAAGAATCGAGAGCAGACTAACAATATTGCTTTTTTATTTTACCCTGATATTTTGTCCATGATTAGGAGCCACTCAAACCTATTAGTTAGTTATTCTTTTAACTTCTAATTTAAAAAATAAGATCTTTCATTTTTGAATTTCTTGTTTCGCTCATAATTTTTTTACTCAACACATAAATATTAATATCCACTCAGAAGGATGATTCTACACCAATTAGAATGAAGGATATCTCATCTTCATTTATTGCATAATTCTTTGGGAATGACTCAGTGAAAGTTAGAAATAAACTTATTTGAGACTAGTATCTTCTTGAACTCTTTTGGTACAAAATGTGAATAAAAAATTATCCAACAAAAAACTCAATTAAATAGTTCTTTACCAGCGATGATATCAGTTTTTTAGGAGTATGTGATAGTTGTAGCCTTCCCATCTTTGATAAACTCAAAATTAGCTATCTCTTTATTCAAATTAAATCAAAAAATTAATTCATTTTGGCAGAATTATTCTCACATTTTTATGTATTTTCTTAATATCCCCCTCATTTATTATTCTGTCATTATTGTTTTTACAATTAATTTTCGCTGTGGCTTCTGATCCACAAGAAACAAAAGCTTCATCCAGACCGGAAAGTATACACTCTTCAATATGCTATGGAAAAAGGTTTTTGAAGTGTTAATTCAAGCATATTGTGCTTAAGCTTGAGCTCACTTGAGACTATGAAGAACCATTACCTTCTAGGTTAATACTTTCTTCACTAATAAGCTATCTTTTTTTAGCAGCTTGTAGCAGGAGTTTATTTTTTTTAGATAATTTATTTGCTTCCCTTTCTTTTTTCTTATTTTCCCTTGTCAAACCATCCTTTTTCTCACCTACTTGTATCTCCCGTTTTTCAAAAGAAATATTTCCAATTAGAACATCAGCGTTGTTTTATCTAGAGAGCTCTTCTGATTTGAATTAAAGAATGTTCGAAGGGATCTCCTATCCTCTTGGTATGCTCTTTAAGAAATCGATTTCTTAAGCTAAAAGCATCTCTTGTTTTTATAATGCTGCATGCTTATCTTCGTTCTCTTGTCTCTTTTTCGCTTGAGATTCTTAAAACAGTTTTTCTTCAAGTTCTTTCTACTTGAGTCTTTTTTTCTCTTCTTGGATAACTTGAAGTTACTCTTAAATAAGCTTCTTTTCTTCTTATTGTTTAGTTAAGATTGGTTTTTTAATATTTGTCTTTTGAGCAGCGCCATTAGTTTATTTTTTCTTTGTAATTTCACTTGATTTTGATAACTCTTCTTCCTTATTATTTTCATTGTTACTTTAAAAATTTAAATCTCGTTTTATTGCTCTATTATTTAATTTATCAATTATATTCTCTTCAACGCTTATGGTTTTCAAAGAAGATGCTAATTTTTCATCTTGAATGGTGTTAGAATCTGCAACAACATTAATGGAATTATCTGGTAACTCTTATGCTACTTTTTGTAGTTTCTTTTTCTTTGCAGCCTTAGGTTTAGATAATCCTTCATTTTTTTTGTTTTTTTTACCATCTTTTTACCCTCCAGCTACTTCTTTTTATGTTAATATTGCGAATAAGTTTTAGCTTACTTCAGTTTTATCTTATTCTTTGAATTAAACTTTATTTTTCTTCTTCCCTTCCTGCTTAGCTTCTATGGAAAAAAAAAGCAAGAAATATTTGATATTTTTGACTTCATAATATAATGTACTATTCAAAGAAAAAAGAATTACTTTTTTGAATGCTGATGAAATCATCTTCCTCAGTTGTATCAATCATCTTTGAATTTGAACCCACTTCTTCAAACTCATTCTCAAATTAATTTACTTTTTCCAATTCTTAAGTCGATTCTGATTTTTACAACAATCCAATCAAATCAGGTGGCTCTACTTTAGATTCTTTAAATTATCTCTACTACTGTTGCATACTTTACGATCTACTCTCAAAGATTCTTGGCTCTTCTAAAAACACTTCGGTTTGTTCGCCTCCAGCTGAACTACTTGGATTCGTGCTCTACCCAATCCAAATCATTTAATTAAACAAAAAATATATTTAGAAATCTAATATTGTCCTCAAATTACCTGGAGAGAATTAGAGGAGCGTTTTCTATGAAGACTGTTATTCTCCGATCGAGTTGTTTTATTCCGGTAGGATAT